>Ga0180434_10001522_pt1 | contig 32957 bp, 26 predicted proteins | sample SS_ome_7_FD_132453 | JGI IMG/M metagenome (GOLD analysis project Ga0180434, IMG submission 132453) | Hypersaline lake sediment archaeal communities from the Salton Sea, California, USA - SS_1_D_2 metaG | ecosystem: Environmental > Aquatic > Non-marine Saline and Alkaline > Hypersaline >... | reverse complement strand
TCCCGTGTAGGGCGCGTCTCCTTCCTGCAGGAAACCTTGAAAGGCGATCGTCTCGGGCGTGTCGGCTGCGGCCCCGGCGGGCAGGACCAGCGTCAGCGACAAGAGCAGCGCTGCCCGTCGCCAGCGGCAGGGCCGCGCGCGGCGCGTGCCGGATGCGAGTCCAGGGGTCAAACCGAGAGTCACAACGTGGGTCGATGGCATTGCGTCGGCTCCTTCTCGCTTCTGGGCACGATGGGATGACGACAGCAACCGGCTTTGTGGAAGCGAGATGCAGATGTGGCGCGGTTGTGCTGCTTCAAGCATCGGCCGCTCCGCGCGCTACATTGAGGCGTTGGTTGTGGGTCGGCGTCCTGCGCGCGGGGCAGCTATCGCCTTGCAGGAGAATAGGTTTGCAGGATCCTGGTGCTCAGGCGATACGCACTGCGGGGGCCGCGGGGAGCGTGTCGCAGCGCGAACGCCTCATGAGAAGCGGCCGACAGGGGTTTCCAGGTGGCGAACTCGCTGTGGCCCATGCGATTGCCCGTCACCCCCGCAGAACAGCGACCCACAACCCTGTTGCAACATGTGGCATTCCCCTGTAGTGTGACACTGTTGCGCTCCGGCCCGAGGGCCGGAGCGGTCGCTGCTTGAAGGGGGGGATCATGAGAGGAACGTGTGTGCGTCTGCTGTGCGCAGGAGCCGTCCTGGCACTCAGCCTCGGGATGGGCGTCGCTGTGGCCGAGGATGCTTGCTTCTCCAAGAGCCTGCATGCCACCGGCGAGGGAATGCGCTACTGGTACGAGGAAGAGGGCGGCCTGATGTCGCTGACCGGGATTCCCTATGCCGAGCTCGACTGCTCGAACTGCCACGTCAAGAGCTGTGACCAGTGTCACCTCGAAGAAGACGCGGACAGCGGGACCTGTGCCCTGACGAACGCCAAGGCGAGCAGTGCGGGGACCTGTCTCGTCTGCCACGGGCGCGAGGCGCTGACGTACCGGATGTGCGAGAAGTCGGGAACGCAGGATGTGCACGGCCGCGCCTGCTCCGATTGCCATAGCGCGGTCGAGGTCCATGGCGATGGCAACTCCTATCGTTCAATGCGCGATCCGCGTGCCCCGCGGGTCGCCTGCGTCGACTGCCATGGCGAGACGATGAGCACCTCCCGGGCGCATACCGTGCATGGCGACAAGCTCGATTGCGCCGCCTGTCACGTCTCCGCCACGACCGCCTGCATGAACTGCCACATGGACACCTTCCTCGAGACGGGCAGCCGCAAGGGCAACTTCTTCCCGCTGCAGGACTGGCTGCTCCTGATCAACTACGAAGGTCAGATCACGTCGGCGACGGCGATGACGATCGTCTACGACGATCAGCGCTTCGTCTGCTATGGGCCGTACTTCACGCACGCCGCGCAACGCGAGGGGAAACCGTGCGAAGCCTGCCACGCCAACGAAGCGGTCAAGAAGATGCAGGCGGGCGAGCGGGTTCCGATGTTGCGCTACGAGGATGGGCAGGTCGTCAGCTGGAAGGGAGTCGTGCCGGTCGTCGCCGACCGGCTCGAGTGGGCCTACCTCAACAAGCAGGGCGAGGGATGGGTCCCGCTGCCGGCGGGGGGCGCGGAGACGGTCCAGTACGTCGAGTATGGCACGCCCTTGACAGCGGACCAGCTCCGCAAGATGGCGCTGCCGATGAAATAACGCGCGATGGGGTGCCCGGCACCCAATTCCTTATCCTGCTAGGAGCTACGTGTGCGGGCGCATCTCGCGAGAGGGCGCCCGCCCCTGTTGACCCCTCGGGCGCGATGGCCTGCGGCAAGTGCTTGACGATGGAACCGCAGACCGGCTAAGATTGTCTACCTTTTTGGTGGACTTGAGACAGCGAGGGGGATGCGATGCGGATTTCCACGCGCGGACGATACGGCCTGCGGGCCATGGTTGAACTCGCCCGCCATTACGGCGAGCGACCGATCCTGATGCGCGCAATTTCTGATTCGCAGGGTATCCCGCGCAAGTACCTGCACGCGCTGCTGACCGAACTGCGCAAGCAAGGACTGGTGCACAGCTTGCGCGGCAGCCGCGGCGGCTACAGCTTGGCGCGCCGACCCAACGAAATCACCGCGCTCGATGTCGTGCGCGCGCTGGAGGGCGATCCCGTCCTGGTTGACTGCTGCGAGACGGGCGTACCCTGCGCGCGCTACGAGATCTGCGCAACGCGCGGCCTGTGGGAGCGCCTCAACCGTGCGGTCGAGGAGCAGCTTGCCGCGGTCGATCTCGAGCAGCTCGCCCAATCGCCCGAGCTGCTGCCGGCGGCGGGCGAGCGCAATGCGCAGGCCGGAGGCGCCTGAGGGGAGAGCGATGGAACGGATCTATCTCGATCACAACGCGACGACCGCCCTCGACCCGGAGGTCTTGGAGGCGATGCTGCCCTTTCTCCGCTCGGGCTTCGGCAACGCCTCGAGCGCGCATGCCGACGGCCGCCAGGCACGGGCTGCGGTCGACGAGGCCCGCAGTCAGGTGGCCGAGCTGATTGGCGCTCAGCCGCGCGAAATCGTCTTCACCAGCGGGGGGACCGAAGCCGACAACCATGCGCTGCGCGGCGTGCTGGAGCTGGCGCGCGTACCGGAGGGGGGGACGCCGCACCTGATTGTGTCGGCCGTCGAGCACCCCGCGGTTCTGGCCGTGGCCCAGCATCTGGAGAAGCAGGGCGTACGTGTTACCTACGTCGCGGTCGACCCGCAGGCGCGCGTCGATCCGGACGCGGTGCGCGCGGCACTGACGGATGAGACGGTGCTCGTCTCGGTGATGCTCGCCAACAACGAAGTCGGCACGATTCAGCCAGTCCAAGAGATCGCGGCGATCGCGCGCGCGCGCGGTATTCTCGTGCACACCGACGCAGTGCAAGCGGCGGGTCGGTTGCCGGTCGATGTTCAGGAGCTGGGAGTCGATCTGCTTTCCATCTCGGGCCACAAGATCTACGGCCCAAAGGGCATCGGTGCGCTCTACATCCGGCGCGGCACGCGCATTGCGCCTCTGCTGCACGGCGGACATCAGGAGCGCCGCCGCCGGGGGGGCACGGAGAATGTCCCCGGGATCGTCGGGATGGGGGTCGCCTGCCGCCTGGCGCGCGAGCGGCTGGCAACGATTCCCGATCGCGAACGTGAGCTGCGCGATCGGCTCGAGGCAGGCATCCGCCAGCAGGTGCCGCACGTCCGCTTCAACGGACACCCGACCGAGCGCTTGCCGAACACGCTCAATCTCGGGTTCAACTTCGTTGAGGGCGAGGCGCTGCTGATGAACCTCGACTTCGAGGGGATTGCGATCTCGACCGGTTCCGCCTGCTCATCCGGAGACCTCGAGCCGTCGCACGTCCTGATGGCGATGCAGATCCCGGTCGAGGAGGCGCATGGCTCGCTGCGCTTCTCGCTCGGCAAGGAGACGACATCCGAACAGATCGATCGCACGATCGCGGCGGTCGTGCGCGTCGTGGAGCGCGTGCGCGCACTCTCGCCGATGTATGCTGATTTCAAGCGCCAGCAGGCGGCACAGGAGACGCAAGCGCACGCCCGGTAAGGCGCAGCGGAGGAATGCAATGCAACCCTATTCGGAAAAGGTGATGGACCACATTCGCAACCCGCGCAACGTGGGGGAGCTCGAGGATTACGACGGCGTGGGCGAAGTCGGGAATCCGGTCTGCGGCGATATGATGCGCCTTTACATCAAGGTCAAGGATGATCATATCACCGACGCCAAGTTCCAGACCTTCGGTTGCGGCGCGGCGATCGCCGTCAGCAGCATGCTGACCGAGATCGTCACCGGCAAGTCGATTGCCGAGGCGTTGCGGCTCTCCAACCGCGCCGTCGCCGAGGCGCTCGACGGGCTGCCTCCGGTCAAGATGCATTGTTCGGCCCTCGGAGAGGATGCGCTGCGCGCGGCGATCCGTGACTATCTGTCGAAGCAGGGTTTCCAGCCGTGCGTCTGCGGCGAGGTCGATTGCCCCCATCGCGGTGATTGCGAGCAGCGCGCCGCCGCGCGCGAAGCGGCCCGCGAAGCCGAGGCGGCCAAGGAAGCGGCGCAGGCTGCGGCGCGCGCCGATGACTGAGACGCCGAGAGCCGGTGGCGGAAGGGCGGATCCGGGTGTAGCGAGGAGTGTCGAAGGCATGGAGCGCGAAGCAAGTCGTGAGCCGCTCGTCGAGCAGATCGGGCAGCTCAAGCGGGATCGCCAGGCCCTGATCCTGGCTCACAACTACCAGCTCGGGGAGGTCCAGGACGTCGCCGACATCGTCGGCGACTCGCTCGAGCTGAGCCGCAAAGCGGCCGCCGCCGAGGCCAAGATCATTGTCTTCTGCGGCGTGCACTTCATGGCCGAGACGGCGGCGATTCTCGCGCCCGAGAAGACGGTCCTGCTGCCGGTCCGCGAGGCGGACTGCCCGATGGCGCGCATGGCCGACGCCGAGGCGCTGCGTCGCAAGAAGCGCGAGCATCCTGACGCCGTGGTCGTTTGCTATGTCAACACGACGGCCGAGGTCAAGGCCGAGTGCGATATCTGCTGCACGTCGGCCAACGCGGAGCAAGTGCTGCAGACGATCCCGCCGGAGCGCGAGGTGCTCTTCGTGCCTGACCAGTACCTCGGCAGCTACGTGCGTGAGCGCACCGGGCGCCGCATCGTGCTCTGGCCGGGCTACTGCTCGACGCACGCGCGCATCCAGCCGCGCCACATCGAGGCGCAGCGTGCTCGCCATCCGGGCGCGCCGGTGCTGGTGCATCCGGAGTGCCGACCCGAGGTGATCGCGCTGGCGGATGCGGCGCTCAGCACGGGCGGCATGGTGCGGTTTGCACGCGAGACGGAGGCGCCGGTCGTGCTCATCGGCACCGAGCTCGGCATGGTGCATCGGCTGAGGCGCGAGAACCCGGACGTCGAGTTCGTGCCGGTGACGGAACAGGCGATTTGCCCCAACATGAAGCTGACGGAACTGCAGGATGTGCTCTGGTCGCTGGAGCGGATGCAGCACCGCATCACCGTGCCCGAGCAGATCCGCGTGCGGGCGGCGGCGGCAGTCCAGCACATGGTGAGCATTGCCGGCCAGGGTGACCGTCCGCCGACGACAGACACGGAATGGGGCGGGAGACCGACGGGCGCGACGGTCAACCCGGGGGATGATCCGGCGACCAGCGCGCCGGACAACGCCCCCGCTGACGCCGCCAGTGGCGCGGCACACGCAAAGGAACGGGCGTGAAGCCAACTGCGGATGCGCAACTCGATCCCGGCCGGGCGCGACAGAAGTACGATCATCTCGTCGCGCATTTGCGCACGGCGAAAAAGGTGGCCGTCGCCTTTTCTGGCGGCGTCGACAGCTCCCTACTGCTGCATGCCGCGCGCGAGGCGCACGCGGCCGATGCGGTGTGCGCGATCCATGCCCGTTCACCGCTCTACTGCTCGCGCGAGCGCGAAGCGGCGCGCGCAATCGCCGAGATGCTCGCTGTGCGGCTGCTGCAGGTCGACAGTGATGCGCTCGACGACACGCACGTGCGCCACAACCAGCCCGACCGCTGTTACCACTGCAAGCTGCACAGTTTCAGGCTGATCCGAGCCGTGGCGCGCGAGGAAGGTTGCACGCTGATCGTCGAGGGCTGCAACGTCGATGACGTCGATGACTACCGTCCCGGGATGCGCGCGATTCGCGAGCTCGGGATCGAATCGCCGCTGCGCGAGGCCGGCCTGACGAAACAGGAGATTCGCTGGCTAGCCCGGGAGAAGGGATTGCCGAACTGGGACGAGCCGGCGATGGCGTGCCTCGCCTCGCGCATTCCCTACGGCCGCGAGATCACGGCGGACCGTTTGCGGCGCATCGATGCCGCCGAGGAGGCCGTGCGCGCGTTCGGCGTGCGTCTCGTGCGCGTGCGCGACCATGGGTCCGTCGCCCGGATCGAGGTTGCCCCGGATGCGATCGCGCGCTTGCTGGCCCCCGAAGCGGCGCGCGCGTTGGTGGCGCGGCTCCGCCAGCTCGGGTTCCAGCACGTGGCGCTCGACCTGGAGGGGTACCGCATGGGTGCGATGAACGCGAGCCTGCCGGTTTCTACTCGGGTGGCTGAAGCGATGGGACGCCAAGACGATGCGCGCTGAGCGCACGCGGGGGACGCGTTGCCGGCGCTGGCCGCCGCAGTCGGAGGCGCCGCCGGTACCGGACTCGCCGGACGCCCGGCCCGGGACAGAACGGCCGGAGACCGATCTCGTCGCACGCGAGGTCCCGCTGCAGATCGATGTGGGTGAGCAAACGGTCGCGCTCCGGCTGCGCTCTCCCGGTGCGGAAGATGCGCTGGCCGTCGGCTTCTTGCTCAGTACGGGCCTTGTGCGCCGCCGCGAAGATCTCCGCCAGGTGGCCGCGTGTGGCGGGGCGCTGCCGCGCGTGCGCGTCGACCTCCAGCCCGAGCTCGAGGAGCGCGTCGCCGTTTGGCGCGCGCGCCAGGGGGCAGCCGGCATCGGCCCCGCGACCGGGGATCCGCTGCGGGCGGTGCTCGGTGATCTGCCGCGCCCCCCGGAGCCGGCCACGCCCGACCCGGAGGCGCTGGCGGCGATGCTCGATCGCCTGCGCGCCGCGCAGGAGCTTCACCGCCAGACCGGGTGCGCGCATGGGATGGCGCTCTTCGACGGACGGTGCCAACTTCTCACCGTGGCTGAGGATGTCAGTCGCCACAACGCGCTCGACAAGGCCCTCGGTCGCCTGCTGCTCGATGGACGGCTGCCGCAGGCCCGCATCTGCGTTGCCTCCAGCCGATCGAGCTATGAGATCGTGATGCGTGTCTTGCGCGCCGGGCTGGGCACGTTGGCCAGCGCCGGGGCGCCGACGCGCCTGGCGGTCGATCTCGCCCGGGAGGCCGGACTCGAGCTGATCGCCTATCTCTCCCGCGCGCGCCACACGCGCTTCTCGCCGGTCGACGCCATTGAGTGACCGCGGGCCGACGCTGAGCAGTGAACGAGAGCCGTAGCTACTCCCCAATGTATCCGAGCGAGCGCAGCTTTTCGTAAATCTCGTCTTCGGCCCGCGAGCGGCGCACCTCAGCCGTCGTCGGGTCGAACTCGTAGGTTGGAGTCGTGCGCAGGGGGTGGCGGGCGAGGAAGTCGGGGCGGATCATCGCGGTGAGCGCGTCACCATCCATGTCCTCCGCAATGGGCAGGCCGCACAGCGCGAGCACGGTCGGCGCGATATCGTTGACGTGCGCCCCTTCGAGCTCGAAGCCGGAACGGATCGGGGGGCCGTAGGCGATCAAGATGCCGTCGGGGCCGTGGTAGTGGCCGGCCTGATGCACGCCGCCACGATAGGCTGGGCTGAAGCCATGATCGGAGATCACGATGACGGTCGTCGTGTCCCCCGCCGTGGCGAGCAGTTGCCCGAGCACGCTGTCGGCGTGCGTGTATTCACGCTCGATCGCATCCGCGTAGCGTTCCATGCCGGCGGCGGTGACCTTGGCGTAGTATTGCGGCTCCATCCACTTCCAGCGTTTGTGTTGCGTCCCGTCGGGCTCTCCGAAGTAGACGGTGAAGAAATCGGGCCGGTAGCGGCGGTAGAGGTAGGGCGCCACGCGGCTGCGCCACCGTTCGTCGGCGAGAATCTGCTGGCGTACCCAGGGATCGAGATCGGGTGGGTAGAAGAGGTCTTCGGCGGCGAAGGCCTCGGGATCGAGGCGCCCGCGGCGAATCTTGCGCGCGACGTCCCCGGCGACGCTGCTGATCAGGAAGGGTTCGACTGCTTCCGCCGGCCAGGTGACGAGCGGGCCGACGATGCCGGCGCTACGCCCCATCGCATTCATGATGTTCCAGAGCGGCGTTGCGCGCCGCAGCGTGCAGTTGGAGATGACGACATCGATCCACTGGTGCCGCATGGCGAACATCATCAGGCGCGTCACGCCGAGGCCGCGCCATGGCGGGGCGAGCGGGCGCGAGATGCCGGGGATGATGTAGTAGTCGAAGCCGTAGATGCCGTGCTTGCGGCCTTCCTTGCCGGTGAAGATCGTGGTCCAGATCTCAGGCGAGACGACATGCGCGGGACTGCCAAGGTTCCCGCGTGTGCCGCCGGCGATCAGGCGTTGTGTGTGCGGCAGCTTGCCCTCGGCGATCAGACGATCGATGACGTGCCAGGTGGCACCGTCCCAGCCGACCATCAGCAGCGGAGGAAGCTCGCCCCGCGCGAACGCGGGCGGGCGGTGGGCGGCCGGTTCTTGATCGGGCTGGATGCTACGCGCATGGCCAATGAGCGCGATCACGAATGCGATCAGGAACAGGGCCGCGGCCGTGGCGCGCGGCGCGCGGCGGCTGAAACGCCATGCGAGATAGCCGGCCGCTGCCGAAACGAGCGCGATCAGGGCCGTGCGGGCAGCGAAGAAGAGCTGCATCTCGCGCAGGGAGTTGATGAAGGCGTATTCGAAGTAGTAGAGGTCCTCGTTGTAGGAGCGCATGCCGGACAGGAACAGGTAGCCGGCGAGGAGGAGGCCGAACGCCAGGGCATAGGCGCCGCGCCCGGAGAGCCGGCGGACGAACGCCGCGTAGGCGGCGAGGGGAACCCCGAGCAGGGCGCCGGCGAGGCCAGAGACAAGGCCGTAGATCCCGGCCAGGTAGAGCCCCAGGATGAGGCTGTCAACGGTGAAGCCGATGACATTGTGCTCCGTCGTGCGCACCGCCATCAGCCCGCCGGCGAGCAGTCCGATCAAGAGACCGGCCGCAACGGAGCCGAGGAACGCGTGCACCGGCACTCGCCCGCCGGCGGCGGGCGGTAAACCCTGGGCGCGACTCATGACGAAACCCCTGCGAGCAGCGAGCCTTCCGCAATCCCGTATGAGCATACCATGAGGAAGGGGTTGGATGCGAATGAGCGCGGCGCGCGCGCCGCGGTCTAGAAGCGCGACGTGAACTCGATTCGGACCCCGGAGAACGGCGGCTCGTAGTGGCAGATACCGCCAGAGCAGACGATGCCGCCCCGTTCCTCACCGAGCTTGACCTTCAAGTCATGGTCGTACCCGAAGCTCCAGGCGAGCTGCAGCGAGATCCAGGTGTCGTCGCCTTCGTACTCGTCGATCGCCTCGGTGGCATGGATGATCGCGAGCACGGCCGAGCGATAGGGATCGAGCGCGAACGTGAGATCGGATGTGATCTCGGTGTACTCGTCGCGCGTCCCGCCTCGGATCTCGTTGATCCAGCTCTGGACCTTGCCGTGCAGACTGAGCGACGAAGAGCTCGAGACGTAGTAGGAGGCTTCGATCTCGGGCCCATAGAAGCGGCGGTAGGCGTGGCTTTCGAGCTCGACCTCCTCGGTCCACTCGCCGCCCAGCTCCAGCGCCCCGCGGCCCCACCAGTCGCGGCGCACGCTGCCCTGGACCGCTGAGCGTTCACCGGGATCGTCCGCCTCGGGGGCCTCGGCGTACGAGCCGGTCGCCTCGATCGTCACTTCCGCGCGCGGGCTGGCGGTCAAGGTGGCGCCGAAGCCGCGCTCGTCGACGCCGTTGTTGATCGGCTGGCCCGCCTCGTTGACCGGCGGGAGTGTGGAATAGGGGGCATCGAACTTCTCGTAGTCCTTGGCCTCGATCAGCAGCGTGTACCCGGGCACGCCCAGCGAGAGCGAGCCGTAGATGGCACGTCCGTCGAGCCCGCTGACGCCGATCCACCCCGAGCGGGGATCGCGCTCGCCGTGCACGTAGCGCTTGGCGCCCTCGACCACGGCTTCCATGATCCCATGCGAGAACTGCACGCTGCCCCCGAACAGCTCCTCAGCCGGGCTGCCGAGTTCGAGCGCGCCCTCCTCGCCCTCGCTCGTCTCGCCTTCCTCGAGGGCGGCGTCCATGCGCACGTAGCCGGCGCCGATGCGCAGCTGCGGGCGCAGGCGCACGCCGAACTCAGCGCCCGCGAGCAGGTCGTCGCGTTCGTGCGTGTCATCGTTGCGCGGTCGGCCGAGAAACGCCTGGCCGTCGAGATTCCGCCAGCGCAGCGCGCCATGGGCGCCATCGATGTTGCGATCGATGCGCACCGCTTCATCTTCCTCGGCCCGCAGGAGCAGGCCGCGACCGAAGGTGGCGTAGAAGGTGCCCGCTCGCAGCGTGGCATCTTCGCCGCGGTACTCGATCCAGCGACGCGCGATGCCCTGGAAGTGCTCAGCGTCGGTGCGCGCTTCCTCGTCGAACTCAAGCCGCGCGGCGACGAGCCAGGGGCCTTTGGCGTACTGCAGGTCGAAGAGGTTGAGGTACGAGGCGGCCTCGCTCGAGTCGGCGACCCACACCTGTGCCTGGTTGGCGCCGCTGATGCTTCCCTCATCAAAGCCGATCTGCGCCCGGGCCGGCCGGGCCGCTCCAACTGCGAGCAGTCCGACCGCCAGGCAGGCGGCCGTCAACCCGGCGAATCCGCGCTGGGCCCGTCGTCCGGAGGTGGCGTGGCTCGTCATCATCGCTCCAACTCGTGCTGCGAGGTCGCGCCGCTGCCGGGAACCGCCCCGAGCGGCAGCAGGCCCTCTGTCGTAAACGTGAAGACGATCGCATCCGTCGTCGACGGATCACTGATCGAGCTGGCGGTTAGCCGCACGGTACCGGTGCCGCCCTCGGCCGGCACGAAGAGGTCGACGTAGTAGATGTTGACCGTCTGACCCGGTTGCAGGGCGTAGGGGATCGTGTAGACCGGCGCCCAGCAGATGCCCGGCTCGCAGATGACCGGCGGCTGCGTCCACGCCGGCGGCGTGACGAGGGCTTCGGCGCGCAACATGATCTGATCCGGCACGGCGCCCGTATTGGTCACCTCGAAGTGGCCTTCGCCGTACTCGCCGGGCTCCACCTGAACCGTTAGCTCCGGTGCGGCCAGTGCGACGCCGTAGTCACTGCTCTGGGCAGTCAGCGTGATTGCAATCGTGTCGGTCAAGGCGGGCGCCCCGGCCGAGGTGACGACGAGCGAAACCGAACCGCTCCCGGCCGTCGGCGCCAGGGCATAGAGGCGCACAGTCGCATCGGCTTCCCCTGCCTCCAAGTTGACGTACCAGGGCAGCAGCAGTGGTTCACCGGCGGGATTCGTCAGGGTGACGGTCCAGCCGGCCGGGAGGCTCTGCAGCGCGGCCGGCATCGTCAGCAGCAGCGTGTCATCGAGCGAGCCGGTGTTGGTCAGCGTGAGGGTTTTCGAGGTCTCGACGTCGGGTTCGAGGCTGACGTCGAATCCGTCTTCGAGCACCACCGTATAGCCATAGCTGTTGGCGGTGATGGTGAAGGCGAGCGTGTCGGCCGCGGTCGGGTCGCCGGCCGAGGTGGCCACCAATTGCGCCCTGCCCAAGCCGATACGGGCGGCGTTGACCTCGAGCGCGAAGCCGGTGGCGCTCTGCCCCGAGCCCAGTGCCAGCAGGTACGGCGTCTCGAGCTCGAGACCGTCGTAGGCGAGCGCCAGCTCCCAGCCGGCCGGCACGTTTTGCAGGGCAGCAGGCATCGTCAGTCGAACCAGATCGTCGCGCGCGCCACGGTTGGCGACCGTGAAGGCGACCGTCGCGGACTGGTCGACGACGACGCGCGGGTTTGTCTCGGTGCTCGACAGCGTGACGTCGTACGCGCGGGCGCGCAGCGCGTAGACCACCGTGTCGGCCGCGGTGGAATCGAAGAGCGAGGTGACGACGAGTCCCAGGTCGCCCGCGCCCTCGCTGCTGGCGGTGACGGCGAGGTGCCAGCCGGAGCGCGTCTCGCCCGCGGCGAGGCCGAGCGCGTGGGGCTGGATGTAGGTGGCATCGTTCTGATCGGTGAGCACGACCGACCAGTCGGTGGGAATGCTGGTCAGACCGTCGTCCACGGCGATCAGGACCGAATCGCGAATCGTCCCCGCGTTCGTCAGTGTAAACGAGAGCTCCGTTGCTTCGCCGACGACCAGGCCCTGGTTCGTCGCGGCCGCAGCCAGATCGACGTCGAGCGTGCCCGCCTCGAGCGAGAAGCGCAGCGTGTCACTGAGCGATGGATCGCCGTGCGATGAGACGACGACCGCGAGCTGGGCCGCGCCCGCGTCACCGGCCGTCACCGCGAGGCGCAAGCCGAAGAGCGAGGTCGCAGCGTCCAGCCCCACGTCGAACGGCGGCTCCGGGTCGCCGAGGAGATCGCTGCGGAAGGCGACATCCCAATCGCCGTAGTCCTGCAATTCGCTCGGCAAGTCCACGGTAAGCGTGTCGTCGAGCGTGCCGGTGTTGGCGATCCGCACCGGCAGCTCAACGGTTGCGGCCAGCGGGAGGCCGCGCTCGGTCGCGTCGGAATCGAGCCGGAAGGCGTAGAAGTCTTCGCCCGCGGCGACCAGGGGAATCATTTCCGCCTGCAGAACCTCGCGGAAGTCGCGATCGCCGCTCGGCTCCCGTTCCTGGACGAAGGCGACCAGATGGCCGCGCGCGAGGTCGAAGCCTTCCAGGCCGTCGGCCGCGACGTCAAAGAGCAGCGTCTCGCTGACCATGCCGGTGCCGGAGACGGTGATCTCGCGCCGCTTGCCGGCGCGGGCGGTGTAGCTCAGCTCCTCCGGACCGCTCTCGCCCGGATTGGTGGCCGGATGCTCGAGCAGCACGAGCAAGAGGTCGAGCGTGCGCGCTTCAGTGCCGGGATACGCCATGACGTCGACGTCGACCTCGAATTCGCTGGGCCGCACGTCGGGCGTGATCGAGATACGGTAGTCCGACAGCAGCGCTGCCTCGCTCTCGTACCGGGCACGATAGCGGGCGTAGGTCTGCAGGTTGCCCTGCGAGATGCCCTGCGCGCCATTGAAGACGTTGACCGGCAGTCCCGGCTGGTCGCCGAGGATCGCGCGATAGTCCTCGACGCGCTCATCCGCCAGCGGAATCGAGAGCGGGTCGCCGGCGCCGAAGGAGGGGTGCCAGTGAATGACCGCGAGGCGTTCCGGCCCTTCCTCGTCATGCAAGCGATCGAGCGCTTCTTCCGCCAGCGGGCAGTTGCCGCACCAGACGGCGGTGAAGAGCTCACTCAAGACGACCCGTTCGTAGCCGTCGGCCGCGCCAGAGGTGGTCGGCAGCTCGTCGCCGCAGCCGGCCAGGATCAAGGTCCCCAGCAAGAGGGGAAAGACAAGACGCTTCACGAACTCCTCCCGCCGCGCTTCCGGCGCCCGACCTGTGCGGGACGATCTGGAAGGCGAGGCTGCATCTCCGCCGCCGACCCGCGGGCCGGGCGGCGCCTATTCGGGCTGGGCCGCTTGAGTCGTGGAGGCTTCAGCTTCGGGCGCGTCCGCGGACGCCTCAGCACCGGCCGGCTTCGCTTGGCGCGTGGCGTGCGCCTGCATCACGCTCTCGAGCTGCTTGCCGAGCGCCAGCTCATCGCCGGGGCGGTAGCCGACATGGTGATAGACGACCTCGCCTCCGGGGGCGAGCAGATAGACGGTCGGGACGGCCTTGACGTGGTAGCGGCGCTTGACGTCGTTGTTGGTATCGAGCAACACGGGATATGTGAAGCGGCGACCCTGGACGAAGGACTTGACCTTCGAGACGGTCTTCGTGCCGTCGATCGAGATGGCCAGAATCGTGAAGCCGGCCTCCCGGTATTGATCGTAGAAACGCTGCAGATGCTTCATCTCTTCCGGGCAGGGCACGCACCAGGTCGCCCAGAAGGAAACGAGCACCGGTCGATCGGCATTGATCTCGGCCAAGTGCACGGTCTCGCCCTTCAGATCGGGCAGCTCGAAGTCGGGCGCCTGGTCACCCCCTGAAGCGGCGCCGAGGCCGAGTAGGCAGAGCACGGCGGTCGCGGTTAGAAGACGCATCTCACCTCCCAGATTCAAGAGCGAACCCTATTGGAAATGTAGGAGTTTAGCCGTTTCGCGGCAGGCTGTAAATCGCAGAAGAGACCGCCCCCGCAACGCAGTTTCGTTTCGTGCGGGGGCGGCTTGCTGGGCCAGAATCCTCGATCGCCCCGTCAGCACGCCAGCGGCGCCGGGGGCGGGGTCAGGGCGCTCAATCCCCGCCGCGCGCGCCTTCGCCGGCCACCTGCTTGAACCACTCCGAGTGGTGCTTCTGGGCCCACTCGCGGCTCACCTTGCCATCGATCAGCACGCGCCACGTGCCGGGATTGGCGGCCGTGCCGAGGTAGGCGTGAGCCAGGATCACGGCGACGAAGATCAGCGCGAAGAAGCCGTGGATTGTGATCATCAGACAGTCCATCGCCAGCGAGAGCGAGCTCTCGAAGATCAGGATCACGCCGGTCACGCCGACGATCACGCTCAAGACGGTCGAGATCCAGAAAAAGACCTTCTGCCCGGCGTTCAAGCGGCCGGCCGGCGGATGCTCCGCCTGGCCGAGATAGCCGCCGCGCTTCTTGAACCACTCGCGGTCGTAGCCGCGGAAGCGCGCATCCTGGAACCAGAGGAAGAAGCTGACGATCGAGCCGAGCAAGAAGATGATGCCGCCCCAGATGTGCCACTGCACCGCGGTCTGAGTGTCCCCGAAGAACGTGCGCACCCACGGGATCTTGTTGTAGAAGAACATGATCCCCGTGATCGTCAGGAGGATGAAACTCAGCGTGCGGAATAGATGCGTCCAGCGCTCCGAAAGCCGAAAGCGTTGGATCGTCCCGCGCGGATCATCCGCCTCCGCCTTGTCCCGGCCGGCGTAGTAGAACTCGAGGAACTTCGGCCCCTGCCCCGTATAGTGGAGCACGGTCAGGAAGACGACCAGGATGATGAGCAAGCTCAAGTGCGGGGTCACGTACCGCTGGTGGAAGAGATTGAGCCCATAGATCCACGGCCGGCAACCGATCAGTCGACCCGAGCGCGTGGTCACGATTTCGCCGTCGGGGCCGAACATGTCGGTCACGACGGCGCCCTTGAACATGTGCGCGTCGTTCGCGTGGCAGTCGCTGCAGCCATTGTTGCCAAGCGCTTGCGCCACCGGCGCGACGTTGTGATTGATGTTGAATCCTTCGGGGTGACCGGCCCACGTGTGGTCGTCGTGGGACGTGACGTTGCCGCTGCCGTCGAGCTCGTAGATCTTGCCACCCTTGTGATAGGCGGGGTGGATCTCGCCGAAGCGCTGATTGCCGGCGAGCGTTTCGGTCAACGTGCGCAGCATGAGTCCGATCTGCTCCGGCGTATGCAGCTCGGGCCGGTTCGGCGCCGCATGCTCGATCTCATCCTTGATGCGTCCGTAGGCCTGTTTGATCTCGCGGCCGAAGAGCGGGTAGTAGATCCCATCGCTGTTGCGATTGGTCCAGATGACGGCCAGTAGCGGATTGACCGGGCGCAGGCGACCATGCTCGTCGCGCTGGTAGCGCGGGCGCCAGGTGAACTCGGCGCCGATCTTTTTCGCGCCGGGCGTGGCGTAATTGACGACGCTGCCGGTCGTGACATCGAGCCCCATTCCGGCCGCGCGGTGCACGGCCGGAATGTGACAGACCTCGCAGCCGAGTTCCTCGAGGTGGCTCGGCCGGATCTTCAGATGCGCCGGGCGCGGGGCGCCCATCACCCCCTGTTGGTGACACTGCTCGCAGGTGAGCATCGTGTTGTCGAGGTCGTCGCGGACGGTGGAGACGTTCTCGTCACCCTTGGCGAACTGGTGCTCAAGTCCGGCCGGATGGCACTGCACGCACTCCATTCCCTGCAGATTGTGGATGTCGTGATTGGCCGGGTCGTTCCAGGAGAAACCGCGCTTCTTGCGATCGGAGAATCCGTGACAGAAGACACAGTTCTCCGAACGCGGCTCGGCGAAGCTGACCCAGATCTTGCCGTCGGCGTTGAAGAGGCGACGGTTGTACTGGACCGCGGGCTGATCGCCGTCGCGCACGAAGCCGGACACCTGCCCGATTCCGCTCGCCTCGACCGAAGCCCATTTGTAGTTCCACTTCTTGAGCTGAATGACGCGCTCGGGGAAGTTGTAGTCCTTGAGGTGGCAGATGAAGCAATCGGCTTCGACGACGCCGGTGCGATCCCAGTGGCTCTTGTAGTAGTCCCCGTCGAAGGAGTCGCGCAACTCGGGGTTTGCCCGCAAACGATCGTCGTAGCGCTGGCCGTCGCGATCGTACTCCATGCCGCCGCCGCCCGGGTGGCAGCCGCCGCAGCCGGGCTTCTTCATCATCTCCATGCTGCCCGCCTGGACGTACATGAACGAGGTCAGGTCGATCTCATCGGGATGGTCATTGTGCTTCTTCGCCAACTGGCGAAACGAGGGCGGTCAGTGTTTGCCCATCATGCCGGGGGAGAGGACCCACGGCTTCTCGTCGCTGAAGTCGTCACGGATTTCATCCCAGCCCTGCTGGAAGTGGTATCCCTTGGTGATCGTCTCATAGTCGTGACACGCGCCGCAGGTCTGGCGCGTGCTGTAGGGCTGGTCGGTGTTCTCGCCGGTGACCGGATTGATGATGCGGCCCGCTTCATCGCGCAGGTAGAAGGGGGGGCAGGTCGTCGAGCTTCCGACCTTGGCCAGGACCGGTGCGGCGAAGGGGGCGGCGATCATCAAAGCGAGCGCGGCGAGGGCAACGGTGCGACTCACGATGGCCGTCCGTTTCTGCATGGGAATCCTCCTCGGCAAGGAGACCGTTGGGAATGGCGCTGCAGACTCACATGATCGGCTGCAAACTGTTGCATGCATAGCTTGGATGCGAGCGACAGTCAAACGGATTCGCCAGGCGGTTGCGGTTGGATATGTCTACTATTGCAGCGTTTGCTGAAACGGTCGCGTCGCTTGCGCGTTCAGCAGGGACCCGATAAGATAGCGCCCCGATTGCCAGGGGGTTTACCTGTAAGAAGGGGACGGACATGGGCAAACAGCTTCGCCGCGCGGAAACCGGCACGTTCACGTACAAGGCTCTCAGTCCGCAGCGGCGTGCCCGCAAACGCAAGCTCTTTGCAGAGCCGGTCGCTCCCCTGGAGCTCAAGCCGTCGACGACGGTCGCGGAGATGGTCGAGGCGATGGCCGACATGTCTGTGCAAGCGCGCAACATCGGGCTCTGCGCCCGCGTGCTGCGCGGCATGCTGACCGACGAGAACCGCCCGACGGTGCTCCTCGGTCTCGCTGGGCCGCTGATCGCCGCCGGGCTGCGGCGGGTGATCCGCGACCTGATCGCCGAGAAGGTCGTTGACGTCGTCGTCTCGACCGGAGCGATTCTCTACCAGGACATCTATCAGGCATGTGGTCATCGGCACTACAAGGGTTCCCCTGCGGCCGACGACACGGTGTTGCGCGACTTGCACATCGATCGCATCTACGACACCTATGTCGACGAAGACCGCTTCTGGGATACCGACAGCTGGATCGGCCGCCTGGCCGATCGCCTGCCGGCCGGCGTCCATTCGAGCCGCCAGTTCATGGACTTCGTCGCCGATCAGCTCGACGACGACGACTCGATCGTCAAGACCTGCCGTCGCTACGGGGTCCCGATGTTCGTGCCGGCGATCAACGACTCATCGATCGGGATCGGCTTGACCGAGCATCGGGTGCGCGCCCTGCGCGACGGGCGGCCGTACATGGGCATCGATTCGATTCAGGACAACCATGAGCTGACGCAAGTGATCGTTAAGTCCGAGCGCACGGCGGCGATCTACGTGGCTGGTGGCGTGCCGAAGAACTACATCAACGACTCGGTCGTGATGGGCTATCTCTACGGACTCGAACGGGGCCACGACTATGCGCTGCAGGTGACGACCGCGGTCACGGCCGACGGCGGTCTCTCGGGCTCGACGCTCAGCGAGGCGCGCTCGTGGGGCAAGATCGATTCGGATGCGCGGTACGCGATGGCGTGGGTCGAGCCGAGTGTTTCGCTGCCACTGCTGGCGGGCTATGTCTTCGGGAAGCGCCTGGCGGCGAAGCGATCGCGGCTCGCGCTCGAATGGGACGGCAGCCGGTTGGTCAAGCTCGCGCCGGCGGGGCGCGGGCGGGGCCGTGCGCCGGCGCGCAAGGCGTCGCCGCCCGCGAGCAGCAAGAGAGCCGCGCGGCCGCGTCCGCACGCCCGCCGCTCGCGGAACGCGTGATAGGGAAGGGCGACCGCAATGGCCACGCTCTACCTGGTCGCGACCCCGATCGGCAATCTCGAAGACATGACGCATCGCGCCGTGCGCGTGCTGAGTGCAGTCGACGTGCTCGCCTGCGAGGATACGCGCACGACGCGCGTCTTGCTCGAGCGCTACGCGATTCCCCGGCCGGCGAAGGTGGTTTCCTATCGCGAGCAGAACGAGGAGCGGGCGGCCCGCGGCTTGCTCAAGCTGCTCGACGAAGGGCGCAACGTCGCGCTCTGCTCCGACGCCGGCTACCCCGGGCTGAGCGATCCCGGCTATCGAGTGACCGCGTTGGCGGCCGAGGCGGGGCACCGGATCGAGGTCGTGCCGGGTGCGGGAGCGGTCGCGCCAGCGCTGCTCGCTTCCGCGCTGCCGAGCTCGAGCTACGTCTTCAAGGGCTTTCCCCCGCGCAAGCCGGGGCCGCGGCGGCGCTTCCTTGAGATGGAGGCGGCGGCGCCGCACACGATCATCTGCTACGAGTCCCCTCATCGCACGGCGCAGCTCCTGGCCGACGCGCACACCGCGCTCGGCGATCGCCGCGCGGCGGTCTGCATCGAACTGACGAAGAAGTTCGAGCAGGTCCACCGCGGCTGGCTGAGCGAGCTCGCCGAGCAGTTCTCCGATCGGAAGATCCGGGGTGAAGTGACGGTCGTGATCGCCGGCTCGAATCCCAAGTTCATACGCGGATAGCGATTGGCGAGGTGATGGGCTCTTCTTGTTGTGGTCTGCAATCTCATTGCATCTTGGCGGTGGGGTGATTATACTGATAACCAGATCGGAGAACCAGGATATGCGCCTGTCTCGCAAGAGCATCTACGCCCTGCGCGTCTTGCCTCATCTCGCACGCGCCTACGGCACCCAACCGATCCCGATGGCCACGCTGGCGGAGCGCGAAGGGGTTCCACCCAAGTACCTCGAACAGATTCTCGTCACCCTGCGCAAGCAGGGGCTGCTCGTCAGCGAGCGGGGCAAACAGGGCGGGTACGTGCTGCGCCGGGCGCCGGAAGAGATCTCGCTCGGTGACATCATTCGCGCTGTCGATGGACCCCTGGCTCCGATTCCGTGTGCCAGTCGCTCCGCGCCGCACCAGGAGCCGGAGTGTCCCTACCCCTTCGACAGCTGCTGGCTGCGTCTGCTGATGCTGCGCGTGCGCGACAACATCTCTGCGGTTCTGGATCAGGAGAGCCTCGCCGCCATGGCCACTACGGTCCGCGCCGCGAGCGCCCCGCGCGGACGCCCGTCCCGTCCGCGCCGGCGTGGGCCCCGAGCGTAGATCACAGGGAGAGAGTGGTGCCTTTGTGGGCATATTCCTAGTAATACGATAGGAGAACCAGCCATTTGTCCTGCGCAGAAGGGAGGCCGACGATGAATCCCCAGGAGCGGAGACTGCGGCTCTTCTGGACCGTCTGCATGGTGGCGCTGGGTGTCGTGCTGCTCTACCTGGCGCTCACGCCGGGCGCGTCGATCGCGTCGCGTTGGGCGGGCTCGCCATGGTTCCTGCTCGTCTTGGGCGGACTCGCCTTTCTGGCCGAGTACGTCGATTCCTCGCTCGGCATGGGCTATGGAACGACACTGACACCGCTCTTGATGCTCTTTGGGTACTCGCCCCTGGCGATCGTGCCGGCCGTGCTGTGCTCCGAATTCCTGACCGGCGTGGCGTCCGGATGGTTCCACCACCGGATTGGCAATGTCGATCTGCGCCGCGGTACGGACGCGCGACGGACGACGCACATTCTGGCGTTCTGCTCGCTCGTCGGTACGGTCGTCGCGGTGATCGTTGCCGTGAACCTGCCCAAGACCTATCTGAAGGCCTACATCGGTATCATGGTCTTCGCTCTCGGGCTCTTCATCTTGCTGGGTCGTTCCTTCACGGGAGGTTTCTCGCCGCGCAAGATCCTGAGCGTGGGCCTGATTGCCGCCTTCAACAAGGGGCTCTCCGGAGGCGGCTACGGACCGGTGGTGACGGGTGGACAGGTGCTGGCAGGCGTGCCGGAGAAGCACGCGGTCGGCATCACATCGCTCGCCGAAGGACTGGTCTGCTGCGTTGCCCTCGGCCTCTACCTCGCGCTCGGTGAGAGCATCGACGTCGCACTCGCGGTTCCGCTGACCTTGGGCGCGTTGCTCTCGGTGCCGGCGGCGGCCTGGACGGTCAAGTTGATGCCGGTCGGCATGCTGCGACGGGCCATCGGGTACGCGACGCTCTTTCTCGGGACGCTGATCCTGGTGCGGATCGTTGTCTAGGGAAACGCGTCGCCTAGAAGACCATGATCAGCACCGTCCCGCCGACGGCGAGAACGGCCGCCAGGCCCTTGCGCAGGCTGAACGACTCGTGCAGCAAGAGGACGGCGAGCAACAGAATGAAGATCGTCGAGGTCTGTGTGAGGATGGCGGCGATGCTCGCCTGACAGTACTTCATCGCCGCGATCCAGAAGATCAGCGCGATGTAGGAGCCGAGGAACGCGCCGGGCAGCATGGTGCGCCAGTGCGGCGCGGGGCGGAAGACGGCGAAGTGCTCGCGCCGGCGCCGGGAAAGCCCGGCCATGGCAAGCAGCACGACGAGGCTGCCGATCTGGCGAATCGCGGCCGCCCAGAGGACCGGGGAGTGGTCGAGAACCGTCTTGGCGAGCACGATCGAGAACGTCAAGAAGACCATGTCGAGCACGCCGATCAAGATCCCGGTGAGGAGTTGGCGGTGCGTGCGGTTGGGCGGCGGCTTGAGGCTGCCGGTCATCAAGACGCTGCTCATGATGAGCCCCATGCCAGCCAGGTCGAGCGGACGCACGCGTTCCGCCAAGAGGAAATAGGCCATCAGCACGATCAACGGGGAGTAGGTCGTGCTGACGATGGCCGAGATCCCCGAGCCGACGCGGTTGAGCGAGGCGTGGAACAGCACGTCGGCGAAGGCGATGCCGATCGTGCCGCTGGCGAGCAGTACGAGGTAATCGGCACGCGGCGCGGCGCGCAGGAGCGAGCCGCCGGAAAGATAGAGCGTGCCGACGAGCAGCGGCACGCTGACCGATGAGCGAAACAGCGTCAGTGCCAGTGGCGAAACGCGCTCGCCGGTACGCTGGAAGAGGATCACGGCGAAGGCCCAGATGAGCGCGCAGAGCAGAGCGTAGATCTCTCCCACCGGGCCTCCAGGCGATCCGTTCCGCAGACCGGTGAGAGCCTCGCCCCCAGTTCGCGCTCACCGCCACAACTGCTTGTCAAACAGAAGCATAGAGTGTAGCGGCACTGACCGGAAGATCGCAAGAAATCCCTTCTGAGCCTCCGGCGCTTCCGGTAGTCTGAGGCGCGAACGAACGAGGGCTGTTGGGTTCAGATGGGATGCAAATCCCGCTCAGCAAGGAGGATCCATGTTGCGACCCGAGTTTCGACGTGCCGCAGGCATCCTGGTGGCCGCGACGCTGGCGCTTCCCCTGCTGGCGAGTGAGACGCCGGTCGGATCGAGCGCGGCGCGGGCCGCTGCGCCCCGGCCGCTGATCGTCGACGGCGACTTCGAGGCGAACAAGAGCGGCAACCAATTGCGCCGCCGCGAGCCGGATGGCGGTTGGTATGAGAGCCGCAATCGTCAGGGCCCGAAGGAAGCGCGCCTGATGCTGAAGCGCAGCACCAAGAAGATCGGCCGCAATGGCACGCGCAAGGCGATGCTCAAGGGCGATCCCAATTACAACACGTACCTCTCCCAGGCCTTTCCGGCCGCTGTCCGCGGGAAGCTGGCGTTGGAGTGGGACATCTACGTGCGCGAGATCATGCCGCCCTTCAACCGCACCGGGTTTCAGATGCTCGGCAATGCCAAGGTACGCGGTCGCGGCCCGAACGGCAGTGGGGCGGAGCGGTTCGTCTTTCTCGGCTTCGAGAATTCCGATCAGCCGGGGCGGATCAATCTGTTCGCATTCGAGGGCAAGAACCCGGATGAGTGGGACGAACGCACGCTCCTCTTCTCCAACTTGAAGCTGCGCACCTGGCACACGATCCGCGTGCAGCTCGATGTCGAAGGGGAACGCTATCGCGTCTCGGTGCCCGGTATCGTCGACGACCCGGTCGAGGTGCAGGCCTTTCGGGTCAAGGGCAAGCGCCCGCCCGACGCCTTGACGCACATCAGCTTCGCGACCTGGAACGATGGACCGGGGACGTTCTATGTCGACAACGTCCGCGTACTCGAATAGCGACGCCGGCGGGGGATCGATGGACAGCGGACGGCCGGTGCAGAGCCGCCGCCGGCCGATCGGCGTGCGGCCCACGGGCACTGTGCGCCACGGGCCGGGGTGTCGCGTCCCAGGGCACCGGGGTTGGGCGACGGCGGTCGTGCTGGGCCTCGTCTCATCCGTCGCTCTGGCCGCCGTCTCGACCGGCGCCGGGATCGCGGCAGCCCTCGAGGAGCCGGGCGAGGGGGGCTGTCCGCCCTTCGCCGATCGCGGCGCCTGGCGCGAAGCACTGGAGCGCGTGCCGGTGGAGGCGATGACGCCTGCCGCGGCGCAGCTCTTCGGCTGCCTCGATGCGCCCGTCGTCGCCCTCCTGCGCCGCTACCCGCAGCTGCCCGATGAGCACCGCTATCGAGCCCTGCAGGATTCCTTTCTATCGTTGGGTCGGGATGAAGGCGTGCGCGTGAAGCTCGACTCGCTGGCGGTCGGTCCGTCCCCGGCGCTCCGCTGTGCGGCGCTCAGAGCGCTCACGCTCCTGGGGGCGGCGGGGGCGGTGGGGCGGCTGGCGGCCGAATGCGGAGCGGCGGGCCACCTGATGCACCTGGCGCTGGCGGGCGATACGACGGCGGTCGAAGTTGCCGTCGAGCGCTATAGCCGCGCACGGGCCAGCGGCACCGACGCCGGTGAGGAGCGCACGCTCGGCATCCGCGACAAGCTGCACCTCCTTGACGTTGTCTACTACCTCGATACGGCGCAGGGCTTCGACTTCCTGGTCGATGTCGCCGTCGGCGATCCGGAGCCAGTCGTGCGCGAGCGGGCGAACTGGATGCTGGATCATCCGCCCTACGGCAGCACCACCATCGGCCGCGCCACCGAGCGTCCGAGCGCCTCGAGCCGGTAGTAGTAGACGCCCGGCGCGACGCGGCGTCCGCTGCGATCGGTGCGGTCCCAGGTGAAGCGGTGCGTGCCCGCCTCAAGCCCCGCCTCCGTCAGGACGCGCACCAGGCGGCCCGTCGGGTCGTAGATCGCAAGCTGCGCGGTCGCGGGCTGCGGCAAGCTGAGTTCGATGCGCGCTCCGCCGCGCACCGGGTTCGGCCAGTGCGCCGTCTGCAGCAGACTCGTCGGGGCGACGTCGGCGATATCCTGCGGATCAAGTTGGAAGCCGTCGACGGCGACATCGTCGATGTACCAGCCTTCATCCTGAGCTCCCGCATCGGAGCCGAAGCGGAAGCGCAGCTGGGCGTCCCCCTCGAAGGCGCTCAGATCGAAATCCACCAGCGCCCAGTCGTAGTGGCCGGAGAAGATGCCGGTCCCTTCCGGGAACGGTCCGCTCGTGCCGCGCGACGTGAACGGATAGCCGCCGAGCGGTTCGATCTGGACCCAGCCGCTGCCAGTGTTGATCTCAACCAAGCCGCCATCATAGGCGCGCCCCGGATAGGCGCCGCTCGTCTCCGCCGCGACGTGGTGCCAGAAGGTCAAGTGCGACTCGGCGCCCAGCGCGAAGCTGTGTGTCGTCAAGCCGGCGTCGAGGTAGCTGTCGTAGTCGCCACCGCCGGTATCGCCGCACTTCCAGCTCCAGTCGCCGCCCGGCGTATGATTGCGCTGAGTGCTCAAGTGCCACTGGTCGCCGAAGCCGCCCGAGATCGGTGCGTGCGTCCAGTCCGAGCCCGACTCCATGTCGGCGGTGAGCAGATTGACGCGCGGGGCGACGAGGAACTCGAAGCAATCGGTCGGCGCCGTGGGCGGATCGAAGACCTCGTGCTCGGCATCGTCGGCGGCGCGGACGTAGTACTCGACGATACTCGTATAGCCCTGGCCGGGTATGTCACCGGCATAGAGGTCGCTGCCCTGCGGCGTCATCGTGATCGGTCCCTGGAAGGCGCCGCCGTTGACGCGATAGAGAAGCTCGACGTCGGTGATCGTGCGCGACTCATCAGTCGCCGTCGTCGTGATCGTGTAGGGGCCGGTCGTGTCTTCCGTATTCGGGTACTCGTCGGTCGCGATTGCGATCGGGGCGGTGATCGCGAAGCGGAACGGGCCGTCGGGGCCGACCAGCGGGTAGTCCTCCTCGCGCCCCGAGTTGTCGGCGGCATGAACGTAATACTCGACCGTCGTGCCGAACGGCTGGGCCGGGATCTCGGCGTAGAAGGAATCGGTGCCCGCGATCGCCGTCATCACCTCGTGGCTGAACGGGCCGGCGGTTCCCGCGCGCCAGTAGACGCGCAGCTCGTTCGCGATCAAGCCCGCCTCACTGTGATCGTAGATCTTAGCCGCGACCTGATAGGGGTCCTGATCGTTGCCCGTGTCGCGCAGCGGCGTGGAGTAGACGTAGAGGTAGCCCGGGTCGGCGACGCCGTGCGTGCGGCAGTGCAGCGCGTCGGTCGAAGCCCAGGAGCCGGTGAAGCCGAGCACCTCGTAGCCCGGCAGCGCGGTTTCGTAGGCCGCGAGCGCATCGTCGTCCCATTGGCTGCCGGTGATCGGGACGAGCACCTTGTCGTTCAAGATCAGCGAATTCGTGTAGGGCTCGTCATTGGGGGTATAGACGCGCACGACTTCATAGGGCCAGCCGTAGGCGCAGTTGCGGCCTTCGAAGTAGTCGACCGCCGCTTCGATCTCATCGTACTGCGAGTGCGAGGGCGGCACTTCGCGAATCAGGATCTTGTCGACCGCGAGGTACTTCGCCCAGCAATCGATGTGGCGGATGTACTCGCCGTTGACATCGGGCACGACGTGATAGGTGGCAATGCCAAGATACTCGTCAACGATCTCATTGATCTCGGCCGGAGTCTTGTCCGCGTTCTCGTCCCAGACGAGATCGGTCGAGACAGCGATCCCGTCGCCGTCGGTCATCCAGTTGCCGCCGGTGTGCTCGAGGTCCGGGCCGTAGCAGGGGATGCCCATGCGGTCGGCTAGGACCTGGGGAATGACGTCATCATTGGGGCGCGGCCGGTTGTAGATCGTGTCGATGATCGCCAGATCGCCGTCGTCGTCGAAGATGAACCAGGGGCCGTAGTCGCGCGTCCAGTAGGAGTCGGAGGCGGCGTTGAGCCAGATGACGTTGGACATGTTGACGCCGCCGCTGACGAAGGCGTTGTAGGCGCTCGACTGCTGGCTCGAGGTGACGACGCAGTAGATGAGCACCTCCTCGGACATCTCGGCCACGATCGCGGTGCTGATTCCGAGCGGGTAGCGAATGAGCACGCCCGACATACGCTCGAACTCGGCGACGTTGCGCACCGGCTGCGCCTCGGGCGGCGGGGTGGTGCGATGAGCGCGGCCGATTTCGTGGCGGATTTGCGCCTCTTCGGGCGTCATCTCATGCGGCAGCGACGGAAGGCGACCGCTCTGGACGTCTTGATAGGTCTGTGCGGCGACCGGCGATAGGGCGCCGGCGAAAAGCGGCAGAGCCAGAATCAGGAGCGTGGCAACGCTCCCGGCGCAGCGGCGGAACGGCATGTTGGGCCTCCATGGCTGTGGGCAAATGCTGTCCTGTACAGTATAGCACACAGGGGGGCGGGGACTTGCGGGTGGGCTGAAGGCGGAACCTACAGCGGGGGCTGAAGATGCAAACAGGTGTATCCGCGGCCCCGCCTGGCCGCGTGCGGCAGCTGCATTTCCTCCGCGATGCGCCCCAGTGCGAAGAGGCTCAAGGCGATGCCCCACTGATCCCCGATCTGGCGGCGCAGCACGAGGCTTCGTTGCGCGCACTTCAGCGCCGTTCGCGGCTGGCTCTTGCGCAGCAAGTTGTGCTGGGCCTCCAGCGCCAGGGCCAGGCCCCACGCATTCTCCGTTGCTGCATCCCCACCCGACGCTCTCGGAAACGCTGATGGAAGCGGCCGATCTGCTGCACGGCGTGAGCACGCACTACGCGCTGCCGAAGCGACGCCGGAAGCAGTAGATCGCTGCTGTAGGGCTTTCCTGGGGCACCCATGGTGCCCACGCTCAGGATCCGGGAGTTGATAGCGGCTCACGCGATGGTTCGCGTGCGTCGTGACATCGGGATCGGCTTCCACCGCAATCGCCCCGCACCGCTCACGGGTTGCAGCGGTTTGTGGAGCGCTGGATTGCCAGGATAGGAAAGGGTACAATTCTACTCGACGACGCCGGCCTCGGCGGCACTCGTGATCTTGCATCGAGCAACAGGAGGCTGCTATGCGCGTGAAGCTCACCGTTCTATTGACTCTTTCTCTGGCAATGAGCTGTGCCGTTGCCCAGGCTGCCGTCGTAACCTCTCTGCTGAAGACGGATGATCCTGCACCGGGGGCGCCCGGCAACACGATCTATGGACTCAACAACACGGCCACTGACGGTCCGAGTGCTTACGCTGTGGCGTTCAACTCGAGCGGCACCGCGGGCACACTGAGCCATGTATGGGGCAATCTCGCCGGAGGAGCGGGCGTGCCGCTGCGCATGGAGGCGACCTACGACACGCTCGAGCAGACGAGCTTCGAGTCCTTCTTCGGGATCGGAGCTGACCTGCCCGGGATGGCCTACAGCGCCGTCTGTACTCATACGGTCAGCGGTGCAACCGGGCTCGATGCGGTCTTTCGCAACGACTCGGTGGTCACGGTCGAAGACGCGCCCTATCCGCACGAGCCCGGGTACTACTGGACCTTTGGCAGCCGCGCCGGCATGACCGCCGGTGGCGCTCCCTACTGGGTTGGCGGCATCACGGACAGCTACGGAGGATCGACCACGAACCGAGGCCTGTTTTACGGATTGGGAGCGACCCCGCTTCTTCTGGGTGGCGACAGCGTGCCGGGCGTGGCCGATCCGCTCTCAACCTCCAGCACGGTCAGTTTCGACTATCGCTTTTCTCGCCATGGCACGCAGAATATCGCTGAGGTGACGACAACCGCCCCCTCGACCGCGAACCATCACATGGTGCTTAGCGGCAGTGGGCTGCAGCTCGACAATCAGCCGGTCTACGAGGGGTGGCCGGTACCGGCGTCCATCGGGGGCCTGCCGTCGGAGAACTGGGATAACTTCGACTACTGCGGGATCACTGACGACGGCACCTGGTTCTTCAGCGGCGACACCGACCATAGCACCGCGCTCGATGAGATCGTCGTCTACAACGGGACGATCCGCTATCGGGAGGGCGATACGGTCGACGGCGAGACGCTGACCGGGGCGATCGAAGGCGCCTACCTGAACGAAGACGGCGACCTGGCGATGATCTGGGATATTGTCGGTGGCACGGGCTCACTCGAGGCCCTCTTCTTCGATAGCCAGTTGATCGCCGTCGAGGGAGACGCGATCGACATCGATGGCGACCTGATTCCTGACCCGGGAGCGGTGATCGAGAACTTCTCGGGCATCAGCACGCTGTCGTTGAGCGATCGCGACGGCAACGGCAACGTGGCGATCTACTTCACGGCCGATGTCGAGGTCACGCGCGGCGGTCGGATGCCGGCGCCCGTTGAGCGTCTGCCCGAGTCCCTCGTGGCGCGCGCCGCGGATGGTCTCTCGGCGGAAGACGTGGCGCAGGTGGAGGCCGACCCGCGCGGCGAGTCACGGCTCAGCGTCGAGTGTTTCTGCCGTGTCATCGTATCGGTTCCGCCCGCCTCGGCGGAGAACGAGCCGTTGCGCGGTGCGGACTCGCATCTGACGGTCGTACCGAGCATCGTGGCCGAGAGCCAGTCACAGATCCACTTCCGGCTCGCTGCACCAAGGCAGATGGCGGTTACGATCTACGACCTGGCGGGTCGGAGCGTGCGCACGATCGCCGCCGGATCGTTCGCTGCGGGTCCGCAATCGCTCGTCTGGGACGGTCGAGACGCGGTTGGGACGCCCGTTCCCGCCGGCGTCTACCTGGTGCGGCTGGACGGCGACCCGACCGCGGCTGCCCAGCGCGTAACCGTCTTGCGCTAAGCGTGCGGCGGTTGCATTGATGGCCCCGACGCGACGCCCGCGCCGGCCAAGTTCGGTGGTTGCCGTCCTCTTCGACCTCGACGGCGTTCTGGTCGAGACGTTCGATGCCTGGATGGCGGTCGTCGAGAGCGCGCGGGCGCGCCGCGGCCGGCCGCCCTTGGGGCATGAGGCGATCTTGCGCGCCTGGGGCCAGGGGCTCGAAGCCGACTGCCGCGACTTCTTTCCGGACCTGACGCCGCCCGAACTCGGGCGCCTCTACGGCGAGGAGTTCGAGCGGCACTTGGATCGCGTGCGCCCGATGCCCTATGCCGGCGAAGTCCTCGCCTCCCTACAAGCGGCCGGAGTGCGCCGAGCGGTCGTCACCAACAGCCCGGCCTCACTGGCCCACGCCATCCTCGAGGCGGTTGGGCTCGCGCCGCACATCGAGGATCTGGTTGGAGGCGATCAGGTGCCCGCGGGCAAACCCCATCCGCAGATGCTCCTTGAGGCCCTGGCGCGACTGGGCGTATCGCCCGAGCGCGCCTTGATGGTGGGCGATACGCACAATGACATCGAGGCGGCGCAAGCGGCCGGGGTTTTCGCGGTCGGCTATCGTCGAGATGGGGATCGAAAGATCGACGACTTGCGCGCACTGCTCGACCTGCTCGTACCTGGCTGCGACGAGCAGGGGCGACCGGGTTAGGCGCCGGAAGCGCTGAAGCGCGCCTCGTTCGGGCCGCGGCCCGATTCCTGCGCGAGCCGCCCATGGGCCGCCAGATGGGCGAGGATCTGGTAAACCGTCTCCGGATCGGCGGCCGCGTCGTCGAGTCGCGCGCAGGCCTCGGCGACGCTCAAACGTGCGTCCGGCTCGTTTTCCCAAAGCTCCAGCAGCGCCCGCTGCACCTCGAGCACCTCCCCCGCCGCGCGCTTGCCCGCCTCGACCCCGGGTTGGTGGTAGGCGTTGACGTGGATCAAGGTCGCATAGAACCCGACCGCCCGTTCGTAGAGCGCGATCAGCGCCCCCAGCGTGCGCGCGTCGAGTCGCTCGAGGCGGATCAGCACCGAAGCGCGGCCCTTCTCGGCGAGCGCCGCGCGCGTGCCCAACAGAAACCCGAGCAGATAGTCGCCGGCGGTCACGTGCGGCTCGACTTCCAGCACGTGCGAGCTGGCCGGCGCGTCCGCCCGGCCAGCCGTCGCTGACGGCTCGTTCTCATCACGCCCTGCGACCTGAATGAAGGTGACAAAGAAGTCGTCCGGTCCTTCACGCAACTGCTGGATGTAGGCGTGCTGATCGGTCGAACCCTTGTTGCCGTAGACGGTGAGACCCTGATGCACGGTGCGGCCGTCCAGATCGCGCTCTTTGCCGAGCGACTCCATCACGAGTTGCTGCAGGTAGCGGCCGAAGAGCAGCAGCCGGTCGCAGTAGGGGAGGATCACCATGTCGCGCGCCCCGCGCCCGTCGCCCAGCGCGTACCAGGTGAGGGCGAGCAGGAGCGCCGGGTTCTCGCCCACCACGCGCGCGCGCGACCAAGCGTCCATGGCGCGCGCTCCGGCGAGGAAGGCGCTGGTGTCGATTCCGGAAAGCGCGGCGGGCAGCAAGCCGACGGCTGACGTGACCGACGTGCGTCCGCCGACCCAGTCCCAGATCGGAAAGACCGCGCGAAACGCCTTGGCGCGCGCCTCCTCTTCGAGTTGGCTACTCGGCATCGTGATCGCCACCGCCTGGGGGCCAAAGGGGCGACCGCGCCGCTGGAGCGCCGCCTCGACGGCGAGCATGCCGTTGCGCGTCTCCTTCGTGCCGCCGGACTTCGAAATCACGATCACGAGCGTCTGATCGAGCTCTTCGCCCAGGTGCGCGAGCGTGCGCTCGATGCCATCGGGATCGGTGTTGTCGAGGAAGTGGGCGGACAGCGGGGGAGTGACCGGCGCCAGCGCGTCGATGACGAGCTGCGGGCCGAGCGCCGAGCCACCAATGCCGACGACGAGGAAGTGGCGGAAGGGCTGGCCGCCAATCTGCTCTTCGCCGCGCGTCACGCGTCGCGCGAACTCTTCCACGCGCTCCGCCGCGCCTTGAATCGCGGCCGCGATCTCGGGACGGGGCGCCCGCTGGGGATCGCGCAGCCAGTAGTGACCAACCTGTCGCCCCTCGTCGGGATTGGCGATCTCGCCCTGCTCGAGCTGCTCCATCGCTCGCAGAGCGCGCTCGCCGGCCCGCTGCATCGAGCGAACATAGGTTGGGTCAACCGGCGTGCGACTGAGATCGAGGCGGATGCCAAGCTCGCGCTGTGTCACCTGACTGGCGCAGAACCGCTCCCAGTCGGGCGTCAACGAGGCTGCATTCTGAGTTCCGGGGGTTGCATTCATCGGCCGCATGCGCGGTCTCCTCGTTTCTTCTGGCTCGGGGCCGCTTCCCGAGCCGGGGTTCGCACGTTTGCACGGATCGCCCGATCGGCGTTCTCGGCGTGCGCGGCTAGTCGGCCCCCGGCGACGGGGCGCCCGCGGGCGACGGACAGCAGTCAATCCCTGGTGCGCCGAAACCGATGCCGCCGAAGCAGCGCGCCGGGTACTGCTCCGTGCGGCGATTCGTGAAGGCGACCTCTTCCGGCGTACCGGGGTGATCGCGCAGCCTCACCGTTCCGGAGGCATAGCTGTAGCCCCCAAACCAGTAGACCGGTTCGTAGTCGCCTTGCCAGGGTTGATCGGTTGTCACGAAAGAGACGCCGGTGCCGGAATCGGGCCACTCCGACCCCGGAATTACCAAGCCGCCGCTCGGGACGCAGTAGCCATGATCCAGAACGACGAAGGCATGGAGCGGGTAGTGCAGTCCGAATTCGACGCCGCACCACTCGCTGAGACGCCCGAAGGCGGCAATCACGTACCAGACGATCGGCTCCGTGGCGAGGCTGTCGTTGTGCTGATCGGCGCATGCGCCGAACGGCACGAACCGACACCAGGCGTCCCGATCGGTATCGCTGGTGTAGCTGAGACCCGGAGGGTGGTGACAGAGCAGCACGCCCGGGCTGAGGTCGCGCGCGAAGTCGAGCTCGCCCGGTTCCGCTCCCGTGCTCTCGGGACCAGCGCAAACAGCTGGCGGGGCCAGGGTCGCAACCAGGAGCAGGCCCAATGGGGCCAAGACCGGCGCCCGGCCGAATACAGACCGTCGTGCCGGCGGTGTCGGACCGGCCGGCATCGTGCGCGGGCTGCTGGCTGGCGCGCCGCGGGTGTGCTCATCCATCACCGACATGCTCCTCCTGATCCCTGATCGGGAGGATTCCAGTGATCAGGGCAAGCGTCAACGGTAGATCGACTTGAGTGCGCCCCAGCTTGTTTCCTGGATCGGCACGGGGGGATCACAAGGGTTGGGCGGTCCGCAGCTCTCGAACTCGGGATGCCATGCTCCCGCCATCGCGGAACACTCATCCTGATGGATGAAGAAGCAGGACTCGTCAACGCAACAGACGCCCGGTTCATTGCAATCGACCTGTTCGCACGTGAGCAGTGGGTACCAGTAGCCGCCCTGATCGAGGCAGACCTCCTCCAGCACCATCAGGCAGGTGCCATCGACGAGGCAGCATGCCCAGGGGATCTCGGTCGGACAGCAATCGACACCGTTTGTGTTGCCGAAGCCAATGCCGCCAAAACAGGCGGCCGGGTACTCGTCCAGGTCGCAGTTGGCGAACGTGATGTCACCCAAGGAACCGGGGTTGGCGGTCAGCTGAACGAGTCCGCCGTAGTAGCTATAGCCGCCGAACCAGTAGACCGGCTGGAAGTTTCCCTGCCAGGGTGCGGTGGTGGTGACGATCGCGGTCCCCGATCCTGAAGCGGGCCAGGTGGGCGTAGGGATTTCGAGGCCCTCATCGGGAGCGCAGATGCCGTAGTCGACGAAGACGAATCCATAGCTCGGGTATGCGAGCCCGAACTCGACGCCGCACCACTCACTCTCCTGCAGAAACGCGGCCACGACGTACCAGAGACCGCAGAGCTGCATCAGCGGGACCTCGTCGTTCTCCTGATCTTCGCAGGTCGTCAGCTCGCACAGCGCGCACCATCCCTCCGGGGGGGGAACGCATGTCATTGGTTCGGGAACCGTATGCGCGATCAAGACGCCGCCCGTGAGGTCGGTTGCGAGCTGCGCCGGCGCCACGGAGGTGGTGGCTAGCAGAAGGAGCGTGAAGAGTGCCGCGTGCGGGATCCAGCGCATCGATCGCCTCCTTCTGGTCGGCGGCATGCCGGCTCGCCCCGAGCAGCGAACGGACACGCGTGCGTGCACGATCGCTGAGTCGAGTGGGGCCTCCATTCTACCAGCTCAGGGGTGGGGCGCGCACGCCAATCGAGCTCTGCAACACCTAGTAGAAGGAGGCCCCCCTGACAGGAGGGGCCTCCGCAATCGAGCGTACTTCTGGCAGTCAGTCAGGCAGTTGGGCGGTTCGGTGCGGTGCGGCACCGTGGCGCCCGGCGGTCTCCCGTCTAGCGGTAGATCGCCTTGATCGAGCCCCAGCTGGCGTCATCGGCCGGCGTGAGCTCTTCGCACGGGTTCGGCGGACCGCAATTCTCGAACTCCGGATGCCACTCGCCACCCAGCGCGTCGCACTCGTCCAGATGGACGAAGTAGCAGACGTGCTCGACGCAGCAGACGTCCGGAACCGGGCAGTCGACCTCATCGCAGGTCAGGCCCTCGTACCAGACACCGTCCTGTGCGAGGCAGTCGTCCTCGAGCAGCATCATGCACGTGCCGTCATAGAGGCAGCACGCCCACAGGTCCGGAATGATCTCGGGACAGCAGTCGACACCCTCGACGCCGTCGCCCCAGCCGATGCCGCCGAAGCACGCGGCCGGGAACTCGACCTGGTCGCAGTTGGCGAAGCCAACCGCCGCCGCCGAGCCAGGGTTGTCGATCAGCTGGGTCAGGCCACCGTAGTAGCCGTACCCGCCGAACCAGTAGACCGGCATGAAGTTGCCCTGCCAGGACTCGGTGGTCGTCACGACGGACGTACCGGTGCCAGGCGCAGG
>Ga0180434_10001521_pt1 | contig 32960 bp, 35 predicted proteins | sample SS_ome_7_FD_132453 | JGI IMG/M metagenome (GOLD analysis project Ga0180434, IMG submission 132453) | Hypersaline lake sediment archaeal communities from the Salton Sea, California, USA - SS_1_D_2 metaG | ecosystem: Environmental > Aquatic > Non-marine Saline and Alkaline > Hypersaline >... | reverse complement strand
TTTGGGGTGGGCGATCTCATGGACCCCGCCTATTTCGATGATGGTTTATTTGACAAGGTCGTCGCCCTGGAGTGCATCGAGCACGTCATGGACCCCCATAGGTTCATCTCCAATTTCTGGCGATGGCTGAAGCGCGGGGGCAAACTCATGTTCTCCGTCCCCGGAGATATCGTTCCCGCATACGTCAATCCCTTCCACGTTCGACACTACAATCAGGCAAGCATCATTGATCTCGTCGCCCCCCTCCTACCTGTGAGAACGGAGCATCAAAGCCAGGTCCGCGATCCGAACCGGGAGGACGGGGACAGCAATCCTGACTTCCATCTCGTGGCATTGACCAAAGGGGAGGAGGAGGAAGTATCTCATCTTACTCACTGGAAAGCGGAGGATTCATCCGATGGCAAAGAACAAGAAGAAGAAGTGCAAGCCGGAGAATAAATGCCCGATCTGCGGGACCGCCTGCACTCAGTCGAATCTCACGGACTGGTGCGTCATCGATTACGAGGGCAAGAAACGGCGGCTGTGCAAAAGGCACCCGGGCGTGATCCGTGAGTTTGAAAAGCAATGGGGGAGGAAGCTGTGAGCCGAATTCTATTCACCGCAGGCCTGTTCATCGAAGACCGCCCACATCGTTGGGGTTTCGTCGTCGAACTCTTCAACCACATGGCCAGGACGATGAGCACTCTCGGCACAGAATGCCTTGTGCTGTTCAATCCCGAGATCGGCGTAAGCAATCCGGACACCGTATCCATCCACCGCTGTGCTACGCCCGAAGCCCTTCGGGATATCATCTCTCATTTCAAACCCGATCATCTCTTCATCTGGAATGGGGGGAGTCCCGGGGATCTGAAGGTCAAAGAGATCGCCAAGGGTCTGGGCATGGACTCCTTCTTTCACGGGGAGCTTGGCTGGTTCCCTCAAGCTGGGAACATGTACTTCGACAAGATGGGCGTCAATGCCGCAAGCTCTTTCAACGTCATGGAATTCTTCCCGCTGACAGATGAGGAGGACCGGGAGCTTTCAATCTATGGTCGATTTTTCGCCCAGAACAACGGCATTATGAAAGACGTTGCCCCCGGACTACAAGCCTTCTCCCGACGCTTCGATCATCACCTGATCGCCCTCCAGGATGAGCGCGACACAAACATGATCAACAGCCGCTTCAACTCCATGGCCGAGTTCGTGGAAGAGGCGGTGAAGAATATCGGGGAATTGTACGGGAGAAAGGGAGAGGTTCCCTTGCCCATCCTGGTCAGACCGCACCCGCATCAGCAAGACGTGGCCCTTCCTGATCTTGATTTCACCATTGACCGGGGGGATCTTTACAGGTCAATTATGTCCTCCTATTCGGTCCACTCAATCAACTCCACCGTCCTGCTCGAATCCGCCATGCTGGGCGTGTCCGTCGTCCCGTACTGTGACGGGATTATGAGGCGGGGGATCAGGCCCCACGAGGTAAGGCCCCTTCTGTATCAACTCATCAAGCGGCAACTCAGGGGGAATGACGCTATGAATCCGGATGTCCTCCGGGCCTATCCGCTCTTTCAGGAGATATTCAATGAATAATCCCGAAGCCGGAATCCCCGTCACCCCATTCACCCAATTCGTCGAATCATGCAAGAATGTGCGGGAAATATCCGCCACGGAGATGGGGGCCTTTCTCGTCCAGCACATCGACAACCGCAAGCCGGATCTCGTACAGACACGATTCAGCAACCCCGTCCACATCGGATCGCTCAGGAAGATGGCATCAAACGCAGGGAGCCTCTTTCTGAAAATGTACATGAAGCAAACCCACGCCACCTTCGACGAGGCTATGCAAGTGCTTGCCGCTGGCATCCTGGACTTTCATATCTCTGATAGGAATAGGCTATGAGCGAAGAACTGAGAATCTGTGCGAATTGCAAACACTCTATCCCAATCGGTCCGCTTCCGATTGCAGACCTTCATTGCTATCGGAACGCAACTGCTTCGATAGATCTTGTGACAGGCAAGAAGAGAAGCAAGGGCGAACTGCTGTGCAGCAATGAGAGAGGGTCCGTGCGAAGTGTGCATTTTGATATCTGCGGGAAAGCCGGATTCTATTATGAAGAAAAAGAGCCGCCTTTGCCGCCTGCGGGGATTCGCTATGAATAAGACACCGGAATGGGCGCAGATCCTCGAAGTCATGGGCTTTTGCAGAACAGACGTGCGAAGCAAAGCGGTCTATGAAAGCGGATACAAAACGCCCCTGATCGCGTCAAGATTCCCAGCCGTCACCTGCGTCTTCGTGATCGAGCCGGGATTCACGGGGATGAAGTGGAGCGGACCTGCATCAGAATGCCGCCGTCTGTGCAAAGAACTGGGCGTGGAATTCAAAGAGGAATACCGGATCAGTCCGACTCCCTCCGAGGAAGGCGATCAAGAATCTTGTCCAGCTTCCGATCTGCCGTGCGTTGAGCCTGCTTGATCTCCTCCACGTCTTCCTTCAGATCGTCCGTCCGCGTCTTGCCCTCCGCGATCTTCACCGCATTCTCTTGAGCGTTTGAAGCTACCAGCAACATCATCACGGCAAGACCACTGATCACGGTGATCGTGATACCGATAATCGTCGTCAGCACCCACTTGCCCACCTTGGACTTCACGCAATCCCGAAGCTTTCCGATAGCGCCGTAAATGTTCTCCCGGCATGTGTTGCATTGGTCCTGAGTAGGCATGGCAGTCCTCCTTTTCCTATGCAGGTGCTATGTCAGTAAAGATATCCGCTCCCACCGTCCATCCAGCGGCACCCGTTCCGCCGTCAATTTCCGCATGGGCAGTTACGCTCTCATTTGCTGAGATCCAGAAGTTCGTTCTTCCGGCAGTAACTTGAGAAGTGTTCCCGTCCACATTCTTATCTGCCGCTAGGGATTCTGTAGTGACCCCTGGATTCTGTTGTAAGCAAACCTCAAATTGTTCATTCGTGCTTGCCGTCAATGTCGCTTCCCATACCTTCGTCCCGTTTTGCTTTACCCGGACGTAGGCCGTTCCTGTGAAAGTTGTTGAATTCGTTTTGAACTTGATTGCATAGGAATCGTATGCCGTCAACTCGTTCGAAGCTGGGGTGAAGGTTGCAATCAACTGAGACGACCAACCAGATCCAGGAGAAACAATCGCACCCTTTCTGCCGATTCTGCCCGTCGCCGTCGCGCCAGTTGCCCCCGAAACACCCGTCGCGCCTGAGACGCCGCTCGCCCCGGTCGCTCCTGTGGGAGATCCAGCTATGCCCGTCTGTCCCGTGTGGCCGGTCGCGCCTGATGCCCCCGTGGGTCCAGTTGCGCCCCCAGATGGTCCGGTCGCCCCCGTCGCCCCGGTAAGGCCCGCATCCCCGGTTGAACCACATGCGCCTGTTATGGCGTCTCCTGTGGCCCCCGTGCTGCCCGTTGCACCCGTTGCACCCGTCCCGGTCGCGCCGGTCGCACCCGTGGGAGATCCAGCCGCGCCGCTTGCCCCCGTGGCTCCCGAGGCTCCGGTCGCTCCACAAGCCCCCGTCACGCCGCCCGGTCCGGTCGTTCCACTTGCCCCCGTCGCCCCGGTCACAGCCGCCCCCGTCGCACCAGTGACTACGGATCCGGTCGCACCCGTGGCTCCCGTTGGGCTTCCCGCCGCCCCCGTTGCTCCGGTCGTTCCTGATGCCCCCGTGGTCCCACATGCGCCCGTCAATCCGCAGGCCCCTGTCCCCCCCGTTGCTCCAGTTGCGCCCGTGGCCCCGGTGCTTCCTGTAGATCCTCCAGTCGCTCCCGTGGCTCCTGTAGCTCCTGATCCTGTATCCCCTGTGGCCCCCGTCACAACGTCACCCGTCGCCCCTGTGGCTCCTGAAACGCCCGTTGCGCCACAGGCCCCGGTAGGCGATCCAGCCGCCCCCGTCCCGCCCGTGGCCCCCGTTGTGCCATGTCCCTGCGTCTGCCAGGACGCCCCGGTCGCCCACTTCGAAGTACAAAGCTTTTCCGCTCCAAGAGCAGTATCCCAAAAGAACATACCAACCATGGGAATGGTCGAGACCCATGACTTACTGACAGGATCAACGCATTCAGCAATACGCCCGAGCCAATCAGTCCATGCCCCTGTCGGGCCAGTCGCCCCTGATACAACAATATGCCTATCCCCCATGCTTGGCTCAGTTGGAGGAGTGGCAAGGCCGCTGATCACGGGCTCCTGCCATACGGACGAATCCTCACGGGATGCACTAAGAGACAGGCGTGTAACCTTGGGACGGTATCCCCCCGGATAACCCGGGTTAGTTCGGGCTGTCACGCGATACTTGACCTGATCGCAGTAGAATACGCCGGGATAAAAAGGGAACCAATCGGACCAGGATGAACCGGCATCATCTGAAATGCTGGCCTCGAGGAAGACGGAGCTCACGGGCGGACCGCTGGCCGGGGTCTGCTCGTGCTGGATGTGGATGGTCAAATGGTAGTGATCGAGAAAGGTAAGATTCACCGCGCCTTCAGTGTATGTCCCCTCCCCGTATCCAGTCATCAGGATCAGGTCGTCCCCTGATGCTGTCATTCCCACCATAGTTCCGGGCCATGCAGCCATTATCCTGATCCTCCTGATGCTCCTGAAACCGAGTTCAAAGTGGCGGAGACAACGCTACCCTGATAAGGCCGAGTAGATGCGGGACTGCTGTTGATCGTGATCTGCTTCCCGTTCTCGGAGAGCACGCCCCCCTTGTTCTTCCCATAGATCCAGTAGGAGATCACCTTCCCGTTCTCCACGGGCACGTTGAAGAATAGCTCCGTGATATCCGTCGCAACCGTGGACGCTGACTCCTCATCATCCCCCTTCTTCACCTCATAGGAGTGCGTGTGTCGGTCCGTGGTCTGATTCCAGTAAAGCTGCATTTGAGTACGCGAGAGATACCGGATCCAGGCTTGAGGAACGTCATCAGGAGTAAGGGCAAGACCCTTGACTTCGAGTTGTTCCTGCACCCCTGAATTGACCAACCTCTTCTGGCCAGTGAAAGAAACAGGGAGCACGGAGACGGTGATGATGGTTCCCGGCTGGGGTGGTTCTGTAATCCTGTAATGCCCCGTCTGCGAAGTGCCGAGGAATTCCCAATCATCATTTGATGGCCAAACGACCATGTGGCAGACTACCCGCTGATTGTTCCGATCCGCAACGTATAGATATTCCTCATCATCCGGATCGAGCATCATGTCAAAAGGCCAGTCAAATTCATCAACCCCTCGACCAGCCTCGGATCCTATCGTCTCGCTGAATGATCCATCCTGGAAGTTGAAAACGATGATCCGAGAGTAGGGCACGCCGGAAACATAGCCGGAATCCCCAACCCATATCTTCAACCCGTCCGACTCGATCCCAACAGGACGGAGGAATTCCCCGTCATCAATGCCCGTGCCGATAGCGATCTTCTTTGTGAAGGCATAGGACGTGGTGGAGAAATACTGCACCCGCTGATTGCCCGTATCGGCAATGAGAATCCGATTGCTGACAGAGCAGATCCCCTTCGGTTCATCTAGTTGACCGTCGCCCGATCCCGCGCTCCCTCCCTTGTTCACGAAGGCCATGGCCGTATTGATGACCTGAAAACGGGAGTTGCCGGAATCGAGGACGTATAGGAGATTCGTCGTAGCGTTGTAGTCGATGTCCCAAGGCTGATCAAACTTCCCATCTGTACTGCCAAGACTCCCGATCTCAGCCACATAGGTGCCGTCCATCTGGTGCTTCTTCACCCGGTTATTTACGCGGTCCACAATGTACCAATACGTTCCGTCCGTGGTGATCCCACATGGGTGATTGAAGTTCGTGTTCCCTGTTCCCAACGTTCCAAACTGATGGGAATAGGTAAGGCCTGCCCGATTCAGAACGATAACGCGATTATTATATGTGTCCGTGTATGCCACATAAGTATCAGTGACAGCCACGCCCTCGACGTGGGAAATCTCAGCATTCCCCGGGGATGTGGTGCCGATAGGTTGCTTGACCCCGTACTCATCCCATGGGCCGAGGCTGCGCGTGTACCAGATTTCAGAATGAGAGTAGACAGGGTGCTCAGGCTTCACAAAGTTCACATCTATGACAGATCGAAGCACGCCGTCTTTATCAACGGCTTGAGTTTCATTCAATGTCAAGTCTGTTGGATCGGGCGGAATTGCTCGGGGATCAGGAAGCTCGGACGCCGACTCTTCTGTCAAGAGTAGGGGATCAAAATCATAGATGCTGTCTGCATCTGCATAGGCTCGAATCTTGGCCTGGAAGTTTTCTGCCATCTCCCAATCGAAGATCCGGATCTGTTTCGCTACTGCTGATCCCAAGCCAATGGCGAAAACGTCCCCGGCTGATGGGTTTGTTGTCCAGTTCGATGAGACCGTAAATGATCGGTGAGATCCGGCGGCTGTGGAGATCTGGCGAAGCTCTTCCGTCCCGTCCTGGTGTCTTACAAGAACGTAATATGTCCCCGCCCCGAGGGTGATCGTCTGCTTTGTTGTGAAGGTTGTATTCGTCGATGATTTGACTCGCCCGCCCGCTGTTCCCCATCCTGGCACATCATACTGAATCGTTCTCACATCCCCCGGCATGAAGTCGATTGCATCCACATCCATGACCCACTCGAGGATAGCGTCGATCCCTTGGGCTTCCTTTATGGTTCTTACCGCGAGGCGGTAAGCTTCACTCCTCCGCCCGATCCCCGTTCCGTCTCGCTCCATCTCGATCAGATCTTCGGAATTCGTGATTGCGGTGGGGTCCTCATATCCCACACTGTCTTCATCGAAGCCGTTGTCTCTATCGAAATAGCGCACCCTGCAAACGTTGGGCCTCGTGCCCTTTGGAGGGTAGGAGATGGTAAGATTATATTCTTTGCTGATATTCCCCATGGAGATGATGCCTAGGGAGGTCTCAGCCTTGAGCGGTTTGAGGTAGAACTTCTCCCCAACAGTGAAAAGCCATGAGTTCGCATTTGTAGCGATCCGCTGGAGGGCCTGGAGCAGGGGCATGGATCGTTCGAAGACGATATCTGTCTGATTGCGCTGTTCCGACTTCTCGACGCTGTCCGCAGTCGTGGCCGTGTGCCAGTAGGAAAGACCGTTCACGATATTGAGATAGGTCGCCCCCTTGCTGACAACCTCGCAAACCTCCTCACGCACGCCGTCCCGGTTGACTACGACGGTATCCTTTGCCGTCACGCCCGTGAGACCGGTCACATATAGAAGGGTTGCACCCGTCGCGCTCGTGGCTCCTACGGCCCCGGTGATCCCGCTTCCATCAGGGACGTGGGATTCATAGACCACGGACGCATCATAAAAGGATTCGAGATCAGCCTGAAAGAGCTCGCCAATCTCGCCAACCGTTCCCGTGAGACCGCTTGATCCTTCAATCTCTTTTCCGTAAATCGGAAAGCCTTCGTCCGCTTCGATTGTGTAGTCATAATATGGACCGGACCCGGTCACGTCTCTCACCGTGCCGTAGAAGAGGTCTTCCGATGCCAGCGTTTCACCGGCTGAGAAGACCCCTGTGGCCATGGTGATGCCCACTGTCATCTGAGTGTCAAGGTACTTCCCGCCCCCGTATGTCTTGTTGTAGAGCAAGTCCAAGATCGCAGCGGCTGGATTTTTGGAAGCCTTATATGCCTTTCCAGGAAAAGCCCCCGTAGGAGAGGACCCATATGGATTTCCCGAATATACATCGATAGAAGTGCTCTTCACGTTGTAAGCAGTTTCAGCAACCTCATTCCACGAGTAGCCGGTATTGGGATAGTCAATAAGGCCGTCTATTGAAACTACATCACCAGCCTTGAATGAGTGAGGCGCGGTTATGGTATACGTTCTATTGCCCGAGGCATCAGATCCGGCTGTCACGTTGAATTCGCTAGGATAGAACCGAGACGCGGACTGAATATCTTGGATTTTTCTCTGATGAACGTGGGCGGATCCAGAAGGGACCTGTCCCCCCAATTGTTCCGTTCCAACCGCCTTTAATGCCCATACGGCAATGGACGGATACTTGTGATTGTCTTCCACAATCTGCTGATATTCCGTGACGTAGGCGTCACCGAACTGGGGTGTCTTGTCCGTGGGATCGGAGTCCTTTTGCGTTCTCTCAATCTGAACGTCCCATACGTCCTTGCGGGGCATGGTGATGTAATACATGACAGGGAATGGGCTTTTTCTTCTGCGCTGATAGCTCCATTCCGCCCATGGTTGCCACGCACCAGGACCAGCGTGTGAGCGGTAGCGATAGCGGAAAGTCACATCCCACGAATGCGGATATCCATCACTGTTGATCTGATAGAGTCCATATGGTTTGAACTCAATCTTGATTCCCACCTTCTCACATTCAATTGTGCCGGATAGAACGATAGGCGTGCTGTTCAGAAGTTGCGTGTTGTATGATAAGCTTGTTATGTCGTCATCAAAGTCGGTTATCGCATCCTGATCAGTGTGCCCCCTTCTCACGTAAATCCTTGTCGGGTTTTGCACCATCAATTGACCCGATGCGAAATAGTAATAATAGCCGCGCAGGGTTGGAGTCGGGCGAATAGTGTAGCCTGCCGCTCCATGTGCTCTCGCTAAATCGGATTGATAGGCGAGCATTGAAACGGCATCGACTCCATTGAGTTCAAAATCTGTTGCAGAGGCGATAGGTCCCCACCCTAACCCGATGAGCATGTATGCGTAATCTTGTTCATTCAACGGGCGCGTGAACCGGTTGAGATACTGCCCTCCCAACCGGGCCTCTCCATATCCGAAGGGAACCGGCATCCCTTCGGCGGATTGGGTCCGGAATTGCCCGAACATGTAGGACGGGCCGTAGTGCCCCGCCTTCTCCGCTCGATCTAGGAAAGGCTGATAGATGTACGTATCGTAAGCGTAATAGGCGATTGTCAGGACCACGGCAATGGCAGCACTAATGAGAAAGGCTTCTATCCCTGGAATGCGCGTGATTGTGATGCAGTCCCCATCCACAGGACGGATAGAAACCATGTCTTTGCTGTCTATCACCCGTCCGTTGTGCCTGATGAGAAAGACGGCTTTTGTATTCTTGATATCCTCGGGGATGTAGTCGTAGAGAACGGCGTTTCTACCGAGGATAGCATCCAGAGCTCGCCCAAAGAGTCCCGCTGAATTCGCCTTCTTTATCGGGGAGACGGACATTGCCTTGTCCTGGGAATACATCTTCCGCCGCATTATCTGGACGCCTGGCCCTTTATTCCCCAATGGCCACTTGATCGAGGCGGAAGCGGGAACGAGGCGCATCACGCGGGTGATGTATTCCTTCTGGCGTGACACCTTTGCCAGAGAGACGCCGGAACCCTCCCGGGCATGAATGAGAAGGCCCTTCTCGACGCAGTATGCAACGTGTTTTTCATCGTGCAGGAAGACCACGTCTTGAGGCCAGATTGACCCCTGGACGTTCATCCATTCCATGCCATAGGTTTCAGGGTCTATCAACCCTTCTGGATCGTGTCCGCATCTGCGAAGCATCTCCATCACCAGGCCTGTGCAATCAAGCCCGGTCTTCGGATCGCGTCCTCCCTTGATGAAAGGCAATCCTAGAAGATCCTGATATGGAGGGTTTTCGATCATCTGGCAATCCTGGACATAGTCCTGAAGATCAGCATATTCGCCGTGTTCGCCAACTCCACGCACCGAGCGTAAAGCTTTGTGCATGTGGTTTCTGCGCCCGTATATTGGCAGCGCCTTCCCTTGAATGGATTGACGCAGAAGAAGCGTTGATACTTGATGCGGGGAACCTGCACCTTTCGAATGTCATAGAATCCGGTGTACAGAACTACCTCTTCAGCGTTCATCACAGCCTTCGTGATCTTGGTCCGCACCGGTCGATTGTTGGACGAATCGCTGAGATAGTTCGAATTGACCATGTACACAAGGACGGGCATATCGCGCAGATATCCGTTCTCGAGATGGGCAGCAAGCACCCGGTCCGTGTTGTCAATCTTGAACTTCCACGCGCCGATACTCCCATGTCCATCCACCCGGAGGGGGGATATCTTCATGTTCTTTTTAGTCCATGTCTCTCCCCGAAAAGTCACGTCCCTCACGTTGCTGGTATATCGGAGAATGGTAGGCCCGCTCATCTCCACCCAAATCTGAACAAGCCACATGAAGGCGGAGTTTGTACGCAGAGCATTCTTTTCAGAGACTAGATCGCTCGCCAATGTGCAGAGGGCCATATCACAGCACCTCGATAATGGGGAGCGTGATGCGCCATAGCACTGCATTCAGGCGCGTATAGACGGGGGGACGCTTGGGATCGAGGATGAAGGTGAGCTTGGGATAGAGATCTATCGAGGAAGCGGGAGCAGCGCCTTGAGTAAGTGCTCCAGTTGGTTCCGTCCATGTACCCTTATTTGTCGTGATCGTGTCTTCATATTTCTCTGTTCCCGATCCCCCCACGCCGACGTACACCTTGGCCGAGTCCACGCCGTTGGGAAAATTGACCGGAAGGGTTACGGTGCAGAGTTCGTTTGCAGGCACGGCGATGGACGTCTCTTCGCTCGCGGTTGTGTCAGTCCCCGCCACGCTGTCATACCATGAATATTGAATGTGATAGGTGCGGAGCGACTTGGCTCCTCCTGCGGTAGATGAAACCGTGGGAGCTCCACGGGGAGGAAACTGCTTGTCATACATCGTGAAGTCAAATTCCTCAGCCGCCCCCATCTCAAAAATCCATGATTCGATCTCGTGCTTGTCTGCCTCTGGGATGGAATCACCGATCAGGTTCAGGCTATGGCGTGGGGCATCGTAGCGATTCCGCGCAGCGATATCCCCGGATTCGTACTTCGTGGAGATGACCTCATAGTCCTGCTTATCTGATATGGGGAAGACCGCGAAGTTTTTGCCGCTCGGAAGTGTCGGAAAGTCCGCCATGTTAGATCGCCAGAATGCTATTCATAAAGGCCGGGTTCTCTTCACTGGCCTCGAGGAGGATTGCCATGATGCTCTCTTTCATTTCGGGAAGCCGATCCGCGAAGGATTTAGAGTCGAAGGCGTTCACGTTCATGCTGATGTTGATGTTCTTTCCTCCCCCTCCCTCGACGGGGATCTTCCGGCCACGGGTAAGGGGGACCACGGCTTCAGCCCCGCCGCCTTCGCCCACCATGGCCACATGAGGGGTGTCTACAATCGGCCCGCCTTCGGCGTATCCCCGCATCGGCATGAGCGGTCCCATGCCCTTGGGGAGGACGCCGCCCTCTGCCAGTCCAATAGCGGAGAAGCCGAGATTGACCACGTTCTTGATCGCGGTCTTGGCGAGATCTTTGAGGAGTCCGCGCACCTGCTCGCGCCAGTTGACGGTGCCTTCGAAGGCCTGATCAATGACGTTCAGGACGTTGTTCTTGAGGGTGCCCCCGATTGCCTGGTAGGAAGCTCGGAGGGTTTCCTGGTTGGCCATTACGCGCTCTTGTTCTGCCGCGAGATCCGTAGTGGCTTTCACTTCATCCTGGATCGCTTTTGCAGATAGTTGTGCATCACTGAGGGTTTTGGCTCGAAGCGCCGCCGTCTTTCTTGCATCTTCTATCGCCTTATTAGCCCTTTGAGCTTTGATTGCGGCTTTCTCAATATCGCTATAAGCGGTATAGTATGTTTCCCCCTCCTTTTTCACGGCCTTAGCGTTATCGTCTGCTGCTTTGGTGTTATCTTTGACGATATCATTCAGCATTGAAATTGCTTGAGCTAGGGATTCTGAAGAATCCTTTGAATCTTGCTCTGACTCTATTGTCTTTTCAAAGATGACATGAAACCGCCTGTATTCGGCTTCCATCTTCTTCAGTTCACCTTGTAGTTTCAAAATCGCTGCTTGATTTGACGCGCTCCATGGAACATCTTCAGACCCTTTGCGAAGGGCATTGATCGCGTTTCTAACCGTCCCCATGCGAGCTTCTAGGCCCCGCATGTAGCCGTCCATCCTGTCCAGCTTATTGAGATCAAATGTCCTACCCATCCCCTTGAAGGCTAAAGTGAGAACTCCGATCCCCTGGGCTAATCGAATGGCTCCCTCAGCGGCTGTCACGAATGCCGCCCGTGCTCCCTCTGCAAATCGCTCAAGATCCCCCGATTTCTTCATCTCGTCTATACGGGCGATTACATCGTCAAGGCCTTTCTTCAGCCTCTCGAACACGGGTGTCTTGATCACTGCCCTCTGGAATTGGAACCACGCATCCTTGATCATGCTGATCTTGCCGTTCCATGAATCGGCCATGTCAGCCGCACCGCCCTTGAACTTGGACCCGGCTTTGTTCCATTCGTCCACGAGCTTCTGCTTAGTCTCCTCCGCGCTGTAGGAGACACCAGCCTTGAAGCCAAGCATGGCAAGCACACCGCGTTCCCTGAACCGATCAGCAGATGCCGCGCCCGCGCTCATCATGCGCTGGACTTGCTCCGCCGTCTCCTGGAAGGAGAGGCCGATTGCACCGGCCAGGTCAGCGATCAAGGGCATCCAATCCATAACCTCTGCACGCCCACCCTTCAGAACCCCGGCCAGCATCGTGGCTGACTGCATGATCTCCTGGAGTTCAAAGGGAACCTTGCCCGCAAACGTGGCGAGATCTTCAAAGAGGATATTCGCTTCCTCAACGTCCCCCAGGAGGATGCGAAGGCGGATCTGCATCTGCTCCACAGAGGCGGCAGTATCGACAAAGGACTTGGCCAGATTGAACCCGGCTCGAGCGGCGAAGGCCGCACCTAGACCGATAACGGCCCCCTTGAGCGAAAAGACGGACGCCTTGACCTTGTCAATGGTCTTTCTCATTCGGGAGGTCTGGGTCTTGGTCTTATCGGCCAAGGTCTTCCATTTTCCCGACATGAGGTCTTCAAGCTTTACCTGGACTAAAATCTCATCGCTCATTTATCGCTTGCCTTCTTGTCATACTGCGCGAGTTCTGCGTCAAAGAAGTCCACCGCCTGGATGAAGAGAGCCGCTTGATCCTGCATCCCCCCAGCAACAGGAAGCCCGTATCCCGCCTTCAAAAAGTTGTAGGCGTAGACAAAATCCTTCCACCATGGGCACTCCCGAAGCAGGGCCATGGGGCACCGCTCGATATACCCGCCACCCACATATTCCGGCCAAGTGTTGATTTCTATCGGATTGATGGGTTCTGCCTTGCATCCCCGCATCTCCTGAAGCGTGAGCTCTCCCTTTGCTTTCTCCGTCCTCGATTGCCGCTCACAGGCAGAGCATTCATACAGCTTGCGCTTTACGCTGACGAAGGCTCCGAGGACGAGGATTTTTTTGATGCCACCCCCAGGCGGTTCCGGCTGAAGACGTGCATAGCGAGAAACAGCTTCACGTCCCCGGGCAGATAGTCGAGATAGGTGCTCTTGTTGAACTCGATCTCCTCCCCGTCCGCGTTCTTGAAATTCCTCCACCCGACAAGGGCAATAGGTTTCCCGGGTTTTCCAATCGTGGCTTCAATGAAGTCAGTGCTGACCATCAATTCCTCGAAGCTCTTCTTCTTGGCCATGGCCCCCGTGATTGCGTCGGAATAAGCCGTAGCCGCTTCAATGAAGCGATCAAGATTCCGCTGTTCCTGATGCTTGAGAAAGCGCATCTCGAAGATGGTCGGATCTTCCGGATCGTCAGTCGGAAGGACCACGTCCTCAATGTCGTTCGGTGAATTTGCCACCACCATGGTGCTCTCCTTAAATCGGTGCCCTTGTATTTCAGTGCTTAGTACACGCGGAAGACGTACTCATCGCCCGCTGCTGAATCCATATTGATCTTGTTCTCCGTCTCCGCGACCGCAACGCCGTCACGATCACCGGAGCCGTGGGAGGTGAACTGCGTCTTCGGGACCGTCATCTTGACCTTGTTCCGGTCCGTGGCTCCGAGTTGTGCCACCACCTCCCGCTCGGTTTCGTCGATCATCAGGTCATACCAGTCGGCTGCGGTCACACCCGTGATCTGCTCGGGATCAAGAGATCCCATCACGTTTCGATCGCCAATGATGACGGAGCGGATGCCTGATGCCGCGTTCGGATCGGTCCGCACGCCCAGCTTGTTCCCCGTGGCGATCTCCCACTTGGAGATGAGGGCCTTATATCCGCCGATGGTGAAATCTGTGGCGCAGTTCTGGAAGGCGAGAGGTTGCCGTCTGAGGTAAGACGTGCTCCCCTGGAGGGCACCGTCTGCGAAGGAGTAGATCGGTCCCCATATCTCGAATTCGTAGTACCAGGGCTTCGATACTTCGAAGACGAACTTCCCATCACCCCGGCATCCGATCAGATACAGGATCTTCCCGTTCCGGTGAAATTTCACCGTGTAGGAAGTCCCGAGAGCATTGGGATCTCCGGAGTGGGGGGTGTATTCCTTGTAGGTCGAACCCGTGACCTCGTGCCCACAGCACAGAAGAATGGGTTCGTACTCAGGGGCTCCCGTCGTCCCGGTCAGGCCGATCAGAGCTACCTTGCCCGTGACCTTGCCGAGCCGCGATCCCATCACGGCGGGAAGCTTGGAAAGCGTCTCCTGCATCGCATTCCGCTCATGCTTGGAAACCTCTGTCTGAAAATCCAGGTCTTCGCAAAGAATGGCGTTCGATCCACCGATGCCAGTCGCGCCGGTTCCTGCGAAGCCCTCCGTTGCTGTCTCGACCTTCATCACGAGCTGGGTCAGTTGATTGATCATCCTTGCTTCTCCTAAACAATGACCGTTGGGTCGTTGATCTTCGTTCGATACTGCACGCGGAAGATGCCTTGAGCGGCAACGCTCCCGCCGTACAGTTTGGTTGCAAATCTGCGGGTCAGACCGGGATGGACGATCACCGCCAAGTTCTCGGTGAGGTCGTAGCAGGATACGTCCCTATCATCATTCCGGTCTGTGAAGACCGTCGAGATGATGTCCCCCTCCATGGCGATGGTCATCTTGTCGAATTCGTCCTGCGTCTCGAGAACCCGGTCGTCTATGAGCGTGATGGATAACGGATGAATCACCTGGACCTGCTCGATGTTGATATACTTGATCTCCGGTTCCATCGTGGTGTCGATGTCCACCAGAGGCTTCGTTTCCACCTTCATGTCGGCCCCCTCACCGTCCCGGGTCACGCGCTGAACCGTCCTGGTGGCATCGTAGACGCCCCCCGGATTCGTCAGCGTGAGAGCTTCAAACCGCGTCACAAACTCGCGCACGATCTTCTCCCAGATGGTGAGGCTTGTTCCCATCAGAGGCTCCCGAGGATCGCGGCCCCGAGTTTCAGCGCCACGTCCTTCACGGTTTCGATAAAGGTGTCAATCACCACCTTCTGAGCAGCCGAAGAGTAATGGGCAAGGGAAGCGCGGTTGAAGCCGATTTCGCGCTCCACGTCCTTGCCCTGCATCTTGGCGATCAGAAGCTTGGGCATATCCTGGGCCAGGTATTCCAGGTTCTCGACATCCTGGGGCGTCACCTGTCCCTGTAGGTTGCGGAGGGCATCGGTCGCCGCGTCGAGAAACGTCTTTTCGAGGTCTATTCCTTCCATTTTTGGATATCCCTCCACCACGCATCACAGGTGATCTTCCGCCGTCTTTTCTGGTCCTTGTCCAGCTTCGGATCGGCATTGACGTAATCCATGAACTCCGGAACCACAGCCTGATAGGTCGCTTCGTTGGCTTTGATCCAGGAGTCTTGCACGGTGCATCCGGACGACATCGTCAAGAAAGCCAAGGCCAGCAGACCAAGGATGAGTAAGGCCAAAGGGTGGGCGAAACCGCCGTTCCCGTTCTTCTTCATCACGTCCGCTGCGGCATGGTCGCTCTTCACATGGGACCGCTTGACGATCCAGCCAAGACCGATCAACACGTTTGCCAGTGCCCCGGCGATGACACCCCCGAGAACGAAAATGGTCTGAAGCGTCTCATTCTCAGGGAACTTCTCCGCAATGGATGGGGAAGCGAACATGAAGACATTCGCCACGATGATCACGATGAGCGCGATCCAGAATTCGGTAGTCTTGATTCCCGGTTTTGGTTCCATTTCGGTGCTCCTTAAATGTCTTCCATTTTTTTGTCCTCGACCGGGCGCACAATCTTCACTTCCGTGTCCCTGGTCACAACCCGTCCGATGGACGTGAGAAAGGCACGGGCCACTTCCACCCGGTCCACATCCCAGCATTCAGGATCATTGGTCCTGAGATCCGCCCAGACGTTATGGACTGATACCACCTTGCCCATGTCCGCGAGTTTCACCTTGCTTGCCTGCACTTTTCTTCTCAGGTCCATCTCGTTCACCTCTCTGTTAAAGTGAGGGAAAGCCAAAGCTCCAGCGGGAGCACCGGTCCACCTCGGCAATGGCCCCCCTCCCCCGGTCCCGGGTCAAAGCAGTTCCTTTCCTTCGTCGATTTCTTTTGCCTCAAGGGAGATGACCGGCTTCTGCTCCACTCTCTCCTGATGGTGTTTCATCAATGCTTCTGCTCTCTTGATGTGCTTGGCTGACGGCTTCGGGTGATCCTTGAACTGAGTGATCCCAAGGGCCAGGTAGGGCTGGAGAACCTTCTTCGGGCATTTGTGGTTCTGGCAGATGAATCCCTCGACCGTCTTGACGTTGGTCTTCGGATCGAAGGTGCCGAGTGCTCGAAGGTGTCCCGCACAGGCGGGGCATCGGTGCCTCGTCGCCACTTCTGACCGTTTGATCACCGGCAGTTTCGTCAGCTTCTGCATGGGCGTTATCCTTTAGCCGTCTCCACGGCTTCCTTGATGGGGTTGGGTTTGATCTCGGGAGGAGGAGTCTGATCCTTTCCCGTGATGGAGGGGGCGGGTTTGTCCTCTTCCGCTTCCTCCTCCTCTTCGTCCTCTTCCTTGTTCTGGTCGTTGATCACGGCCTGAGCCTCTTCCTCCGTCATGCTGTATCCGTTCTCGTGCATGAGGATGAGGGTGATCAGCCGCTCTTCGCTTTCCGTCCCCGCTCGTGGAACCTCATGCTGATCGCATAGGGCCATGAGTTCGGCATGGGAGAGTTCGAAGATTTCATCCGCTCCCATCCCTTCCTCGTTGTCGCCCACCATGTCGCTGAGAACGTGGACAGAGGAGTTCCACAGATCCATCAGGCCGTAGTCAGCGAAGGCCTCGCAGACTTCTCTGATGGCCGTGTCCGTGGTGAAGGCCCGCTCGTTGGGACTCTTGAGGATGGGTTCGAGGACTTCCGTCCAGATCAGGGCAATGAGGTACTTCGGAATGCGCCAGGTGCAGCCGCGCATAATGCTCTTGCCGTCTTCCTCCAGCAGGCGCTGGTATCCGACTTCCACCCCGTCCACGATATCGGGGCGGTCCTTGTCCACTCCCCAAATCTTGCTCCCGTTGATGGGGTTCTGGTAGTATCCGGGCAGGCCCTCCATCAGTTCCGTGAGCTTCCACAGTTTGCCGAAGGCCGTTGTGCCCTTACCGCTCGCCGCCTGCATGAGTTGGTGGAGTTTGTTCAGGGTGGAGAAGTTGATGAAGACGTCCACGCTCAGAGCGAGCTTCCGCTTCTTCTTTTTTCTGTTCACTTTGTTACTCATTCGGTGCTCCCTTCAAAAATAGTCAGTGCTCTTTATGCGGTTTCCCGCGTTCATTTCTTGCGCCTGCCCTTGCCCTTGGGCGGTGTGCATCCGCCTCTTCCACGGTTGAGCCTGCGTCCCTGTCCGCTTCCGTCTCTCTTGGGTTTCGGTTTCTTCGCCATGGTGTTTCCCCTTATGCCTGATCAAAGAGGCCGATTGCCACGAGCGCGTCCACCACGTCCGTGAATGCGGCCCAGTTGTTGTAATTGGCTTTGAGAAGCTGGGATGTTGGGGTTGCGCCGAAGAAGCCGAGATTTCCCCCGTTCGTTGCCTTGAGGACATTTCCGTTCACCCCGAGCCCGAAGTAGGGGTCAGCCGCCCCTGCCACCCGCCCGACTTCCACCATGGCATTCCCGGTATCGAAGGCGCGAATGAGGAAGTAGTCGTCGGTCGTTGTCCCCGCGTCGATATTCCGCCCGTCTCTTATGGATAGCGTGCAGTCGCAGGAAACCCATCCGGTGTTATAGACTCGGAGTTCATCATTCCCGCCGAGAGACATGTAGGGATCGGCCCCACCGCGCACCGCGCCAACCTGAACCATGGCATTTCCGGTATCGAAGGCGCGGATGATGAAGTAGTCGTCGGTGGTGTAGCCTGCGTCGAGGCTCTGCGTGTCAAGAATACGAGTCACGCCGTTCGCTACGAATAATCCGCTCTCATAAAAAACAAATTCATTTGATCCGCCGAAGGCAACGTATGGATCAGCACCGCCCGCCACGATTCCAACCTTCGTCATGGCGTTTCCCGTGTCGAAAGCCCGGATCAGGAAGTAGTCGTCGGTGGTCGTCCCGGCGTCGAGGTTGTAGCCGTCTGCCATCGAAATGCTTCTGCTGTACACAACTCCCGTATTTGTGACTCTGAACATTGACGTGTGATTGGCATAGGTGCCGTCCGTGGTGGTGCCGAGGTCCATGAGGAATTGATCGCCGCTCCCCACGCTCGTCTCGGTGCGGGAGACTACGAGGTCAGAGGCGGCGGCGGCATTGCTCTGGTTGTACGTCGGCTTAATGTGCATCCCGACGAACTGCGTGCCGTCCTGGGTATGAGTTCCGCCAACCGCCTCGATAGCAGAATCTGCGATAGAAAATGACGTGTCCTGAAACGTAAATGTTCCGCTAGAAGACCGTATGCGAGGGACATTAATGTTGCTTGCGGCATACAACTCTCCACCGCTTGACACATAAAACTTTTGAACTGTGTCATTTTTCGCTTGGATGAATAGGCCGCCCCCAGATCCTTCCGCCGTGGTCGTCACGTTCAGCTTGAGCGCGTTCCACGAGCCGTCGCCGGATGCCTGGTTGATGGTGGGCTTGATTTCGACGGCGTTGAATTCGCCGGTGGTGTTCGATGCGGTCCCCGTGGCCATCTCGATGGCGGAGTCGGCGGAGGTGAAGTTTTGGTTCTGGACCGCAAGCGTCGATGCGTAGTTGTATAGGATCGGCGTGTTGACGCTCGTGGCGACGGAAACAATCCCACTACTTGCGATGGTTAAGAGTGATGCGGAATATGCTCCGCCGTTGTTCGAGTGCTTGAATTGCAAATTGCTTGTAATCGCAGCCGCACCCGTCGCTGGCAAACCCTCCATAATCCAGTCGGACGTGTGGCTTGCGGCGGTTGCATTCGATTTCCACGCACTCCCCCTCAACCTCAACCTCGGCCCCATCTGCACCGTCACCCCAGCCGTCGCCGCTTCGGGGTTAGTCAACAGAAGGCCATCGGTGGAGGTGGTTTGAATATCTGCGGTGCCGAAGTAACCCATGCGCCAGTAGTATGTGGACGATCCTATATCCTTCGCGCCGATCGGCATGAATGTGCCGCCAGAGTAGACGGCCCCCCCGCCTACGGAATTGAATCGGAGAGATCCAGAGGCCGTATCGATCAAAGAATCCGATCCGGTGTGCCTCATATAGAGGTCATCCGTGCCGGGGGTCCCGCCAGGTTGCCTAACAATGAACGTTCCATCGGCCCCAGCCGAACCACCGCCGTCAAGCGCCCCGCCCGCTCCGGGAATGACAACGAAGTCCCCACCGGCCCCGCCATCTCCGCCCCCACCACCGAAGGCATCAGACCCGGCACCGATTTCAAAGAATAGCGATCCTCCAGCGAGACCGTTGCCGGAAGTTGAAGTGCCGCCCGTCTGAGTAGCCTGATAGATAGCTTCGCCTGCGGTGTCGTTTGTTACGTTGGCAAAACCGCTAATCGTAGCAGAGGAGAAGGCAAGCGAATCCTTCGCCGCTGTGCCGGACGCTTCGAGCCCGAGAATCAGGGACGATGCGGGATAGCCCGTCGCGTCTTTGTTGTAGCGGAGGCGGGCTTCGTTCGCCCTGCCGAACATTAATCCAGACGTACTAATGCTTCCGGTTGTGGTGTCTTCTCCTACCAGTACCGCCTTCCAATGCAAGCCCGTGTATCCACAATCCCATGTGGCATCCGTTGCCGGATAAATCGCCGTTACCGACGAATTTATATTGAGGCGGGTGGAGTCTCCGGTTTGCAACGCCATTGCAACGCCGCCATGCACGTTGATAGACGCAGTAGTCCCGTCTGTCCAAATCTGAATATCATCTGCCCCAGATGTCCCAGGCTGGCGGATGATGAACTTCCCATCGGACCCCGCGCCATTCAGCGCCCCAGGCTCCATGATGATAGATCCACCGTCGTGATCGTTCGTGGTCCCCGCGCTCTGTGCCGTGAGCTTCCAGCTTCCCCCGTCCGCATCTGCCGCACCGAGGGAGGCGAAAACCCAGACCAGATCAGTCCCGTCGAAGTTCCAATAGGAGTCATTCCCATCCCCCATGTAGATGCAATCTGAATCCCCGAAGTAGACGTGCGAGGTCATCACAACCTCGTCCTGCATCCGGATCGTCCCCGTCCCCACATCGATGGAGCCGTAAGACCCCGCCGCGTTGTAGTGGAAGGCAAGGTACTGATTCGTGGCAGTTCCCCACCCCGTCGAAGACGTGATCACAAACAGGGGATCGGTGGACGCGGCAAGGCCGAGATCAAGACCGCCCGGATCATAGACGTTCGCCTTCGTACCGAAGATCCAGGTATTGGACCCGGAGACAAAGGTTGTAAGGGCGTCCTGGGTCTGGTCCGTATTCCAACCCTGGCCCGCATCCTTGCCCGTGCCCCAGATGCTGTATTCGTCATCACCAAGGCGGTAAGCCTTGACGCTGTTGTTCTTGATCAGGTCAATGGTCGCCATTTCGTTCTCTCCGAATCGCCGGTGCTCGCCTGCGAATCGGTGCTCTGGTGCTGTTCTCTCTTAAGCCTTCTGGGCCTTGATGATCATGTACAGATAGCCGGGTTCCCCCGTGTTCCCGCTCTCCTTCATCCTCAGCCGGATCGCATCCACGCGGGTGGCGTCCTCGAGGACCAAGCGCACGGGCCGTGCCTTCCATGCCCGGGCACAGGCCGTGTTCACGCCCGTGACGGCTGTATAGGCCGCAGGGGTTGCCGTGTCGTGGATGGAGACGTCATTCCCGCTCACCCCGAGAACCGGGGCGAGTTCGCAGTTGTAACCCGCTGGGGATGCGCCCGAGACACACATGAGATCCCCGGGGCGGAAGGCGTGGGGATCAGCCGCCGTGCCGAAGGTGTAGGTCATGGTCACGCCGACATGAGTCGCGCCCGTGATCACGGCCTCAGAGTTGTTCCCCTGAGTGTGGAAATACTCCTCCCGCACGTCCGTCTGAATCGCGCTCCCATCTCCCGGCACGCTCCCCCGATCAAGCACGTCGTTGGGGAAGGGGAGCTCCTTCGAGTCCTGGAGCATGACCTCTTCGATCTCAAGGGCAAGCTCGCCGCCCGTGGTCCCCGCCGTGGTCCCCTCGACGTAGTAGCCTGCGAAGGCCACATGCTTGTAATCCTTGATGTTGTAGAGATCAGAGGCCGTCCAGTTGCCCGTGCTGCCAGCCGGTAGCCGGGAATAGTCGCGCACCACCTGCTGATGATATCTCAGTCCGCTGCGCTGCGTTTCCGTGGTGAAATCAGTGATCGCCATGCCTTAGCCTTTCAAGCGCGGTTTTCCCGTTCTGCGATTCTTTTCACGATCCCCTGGATCACGAAATAGCGCATCGTGCGCCACCTCTCGCGGAGGGTTGCAACGAAGCCCAAGCGGGCTGGAATAGTGACTTGCGGCACAAGCCTGAAGATGAGCTTTGCGTTCTTGTCAGCCTTGGCCTTCATGAACTTGCCCTGCGCATCCCTGCCCCTGCTGCTTTGGCTTCTCTCAGCAAGGAAGGGGAGGCGTCTGCCCTGTACCGTCCGGTAGGTTAGGGCCAGATTCGGATTCTTGCCCGGGCGTAGATACTCAGCCTTCACCCTGCCCCCCGCCGTCTTGGCATCATCCATGGGGACCTTGAGCATCTTGGCTCGCTTCGGCTTGACAACGCCGCCCTCCTCCTGGATGCGGGCATAGGGCGTCTTCCTGCCCCCGATGCTCGCCCGTCCCTCGATGGTCTTGAGCGTGGCCCCCTTGACCTCCGTCTTCATCGAAGCGCGGAGAGCACCCGTCTGAACCATCAACCCGGGCCGTCCGGAAAGGCGGTCGATCATCATCCTTGCCTCAAACTTGCGGAGGAAGGTGAGAAGTCCGAGGCTGATCTCCTGCGCCGCCGTCTTGGGCAGACGCTTCACCAGCTTCTGAAACTTCTTGTCGATCACTTTCACGTCCAGGTCGCCCATCAGATGGGGATCCTCCTGTACCGCCGAAGGCGGTCCTTTACCTCGGGAGCCAATTGCCCGACACGGACAAGGGATGCGGAATCGTCGCGCTCGGAGATGCTGCTCTGCCCCGGCTGATCCCGCGTAATCATCTCGTACTGAATCTGTAGGCAGGCCGCGTGCGTGATGTCCGGATAATCGTTGATCAGGTTCTCGGTGTCGAAGGTGCTGATCGTGGCGTAGACTGTGCCCGTCGCACCCGTCCCCTGCACGACGACCTGGCCGGTCTCGAATCCGCCGAACTTCGCATCCCCCTCCGTCGTGGTGGGCAGAATCACCAGATCCGCATTCGTCGGATCCCAAGACATCACCGTGCCCTTGATGCTGGCATTCCCGGTAACGCCCGCGAGGGATACCACGCTGTCAGCCGTGAACGTGCCGGTGGATCCGGTAACGTTCAACGTGACCCAGTTCGTGCTGGGCGCAAGACCGCCGTTATAGACGAGCTTCACAACCCGCCTGCCCACGCTGGTCTTGTAATCCACGAAAGCCACGCCCAATCCATCGGGCGTAGTGATCAGGGAGTCAGAGTCCACAACATCGCTTGATGTAAAGTCCCTGTCTTGGTCATAGTAGGCGGTCACCCCTTTGATGGGCGTGGCCTTCGGGTAGAACACTGGATCTTCAGGCCGCTCCATATCGAAGTATTCCGTGTAAGAGGCATACTTCAGCCAGCGATTCGTGAACCGCTCGATCTCGTGCGATACCGTGCGGATGAGTTGCGCAATGGTGGTATCGCTCGTCCCCTCGTACTTGGGATAGAGCAGTTTGAAGTACGCTATCGTCGTCGCTGGAATGGTAGCGGCCATGTGCTACTTGCCTTTCTTTCTGTCCGGGGAAAGCTTGTCCAAGGCCTGCTGAAACTTGTCCAGCATCGTGCCCATGGTCTGCTCGAAACCGGTGAGGACCGTTTCGGAAACCTCGCGGGCCACGGATTCCGCGATCGTCTTGGTCTGCTCAAGTTGGGTGTTGAAGCGATAGTCCCTGGCCGCTTTCACGCGGTTCAGTTCCGCCTCTTCCCTGAGATCGGATGCCAGTTTCATAGCCTGGTCCCCGTAGTCCTCGGGCTTCTCAGTGAGGATCGGGTCCATCGCGGCGATGGCTTCCTGGATCGGCTGTGAGTGCCCCTGCTTGCGGAAGTGGTCAATGATCTTGCGCTCGGCAATGATCGCGTTCAGATGCTGTGACCGGACCTCCAGCTTCCATTGCTGACGGTCGAATTCGGTGAGCTTTGCCTCTACGGTAGGCTCGGGCTCACCCTCGCGCCGCTCCCCGCTCTTCTGATATCCCTTTTCGTCGAAGAAGAGGAAGCCCCCTTGATTGTTGGGGACGACGGCACAGAGAAAGCGAAGGTTCTTCGCGTGGGCCTCTCTCTCGAGCGGACCGAATCTGTCCTTCTTCGTGTATTCCTTCGGCGGTTCGATGATTGTGTTCTTCATGGTTTTGGTGCTCCTAAAATAGGCGCTCGAAAAAAGCCTGACCGGGCGACGGGCTATAAAACCCGCCGCCCATCAGACTCAAGGGTTGACTACGCAGGCGGAAGGTTCTTCGGAACCATGATCACTTTCACGCCCGCCCAGAACTGGGGAGAAGCACCGGACACCGTGAGGCGTGCCCGCAGGTACTTCTGCATCCCGCCGATGTGGATGTACTTCGTCTGATTCGACGGACAGGTGGCGTTCGCCGCCGTCTCCGTCACCGTGCTGAAGGCCAGCGTCGGGCTTCCGGTCTGGTAGTCCTTGGCTGCAGTCCACAGGTTCACGCCCGTGACGAAGGCCGTGGTAGAGCCGTAGTCGAGGGATGTGTCCATGTTCGAAGGGGCCGTGTCCTGCTGAAGCTGGCAGATCAGGGCTCCCGTGACGGCGGTGAGACCGGCGGCATAGAAATGTACAGCCGCCCAGCCTTCGTATTTCGAGACGTCCAGGGCCGCGCCCGTGACTGTCGCCGTGACGCTCTGCTGGATGGGCAGAAGGTCGTAGATTTTCAGATCGCTCGGGTTCAGAATCATTTTCATATCCTTGAAAAAGGTTCTTGGTTTCACCGGGCGCTGTTTTCAGGCACAGCGCCCCAAAGCCTTCAGATTGTCTGGATCAGCTTGTGGTGTCGGTGCAGATGGAGAAGGACTGCTCGTGGCGCACGCACATATCGAAGCGCGTGAACATGAGGAGCCATTCCTGATTGAGCAGGGCAGCGTTGTTCCCGCTGGAATCGGAAGCCTGATCGAGAAGCATGATTTCCATGTTTCTCCAGAAGCCGATGATCATCTCTTTCCAGTTGCCGAAGAGGATCGCGGCGTTCAGGCTCGAGGATCCGAGGTTGCGCGGGATCTGGTTGGTCACGTTGACCGGGTAGCCGAGAATGCCGTCCTTGACCGGGTTCCACACTTCCGGGCGGAAGAAGTAGTCGCCGGTCACGGCGTTCTGGAATTGATGGATCACGGACAGGGTCCGGGGGTTGATCCACCATCTCCAGCTTCCCGGGTCCTTCAGGGCCGCGTCCTGCCAGATGTCGTAGATGAAATCATGCAGATAGGCCATGGTGATGGCCCCGCTGGACGTGGCGATGGTGTTGATGTCGCCGCCCAGGTTGGTCAGACCGAGCACTTCATCCGATCCGCCCGTGCCGAAGAGGCACTGCTGATCCACCTTGCGCCCGCCCGTTTCCGCCATGTCCTGGCGAAGCATGGCTTCCACGGAGTCGTTCCCCATGTCCTCGACGTTCTTCGAGAATTTGCCAAGCATCCCCATGGTGCGGGGCTGCATGGAAATCTGGCCGAGGGTCAGGTCGGAACTCGTGGGCTCCGAACCTGCTCCCACCATGTAGGCGGTCATCCCGGCGGTCTTCTTGTTCAGCCGGAAGGGGGCACCCTTCAGGCCGTTCAGCACCTGGGCACCCGACTGGATGAGCATGGCCTGATCGATCAGTTCCTCGATATAGCCGTCTGCCAGCACGTCGGGGATGAGATATCCACCGGCAGGACCGTAGGATTCCTCCATCACCTTGACGTTGTTGGGATCGTCTCCCTCGGTGACGCCCGCCTTCTTGGCCGTCTGGAAGAGGACTTCCTTCTCGTAGGGAGCGAAGCGGTCCCACGCTTTGGGGCCGTTCCGCTTGGCCATCAGCATGGCGTAGGCTGCGCGGGAATAGCGGAACTTCTTCGCCTCTTCCTTGTCGTAGCCGTCCACATGCGTGCCACTGCCCGGACCGCGCTTGATATCGTCTTCCATCTTCTTGATGCGCTTGTCGTAGGCTTTCAGGTCTTCTTCCCACTTCTCCTGGATCTCTTTCTTTGCGGTTTCGATGTCAGGCACGTCGATCTTGTCCGTGACGGACTTCATGGCGTCGTCGATCTTTTCGTCGATCCAGCCTTTGATCGTGGCCTCATTTTTCTTTTTTTTGTCATCGGACATTTGAAATTTCCTTTAAGAGGATCCTGTTTGATTACACATCAAAGATGTCTTCCTCTGCGGGCTCAGACTCCTCCTCCTCTTCCTCCTGGTGCTCAGGGATCGCGCTTTCGTCGTACAACGCAGCGGTGAGAAGGTCGTCCTCAGAATCGGACTGATCCGGCTGGTCGCCGGGGGTTTCGGGTTCGGGGTGCTCTACGGTGAAGAGTTCGAGACGGGCGGCAAGCTGCTGCTGCCCCTCTTTGATCTCTTGCAGTTCGGCCATGATTTCCTCGAAGGATTCCGCCTTCCTATCCGCGAGCTTCTTCAGCGGGGAATCCTCGATCTTGGGCAGGGACTTCAGGGCCACGGCCAGGGTACGGGGTTCGGCAGGCTGGACGGTGAGACTGGCCTCGGAAATCGGCCATGCGTCAACGTGCTGATTCGTCCCCTTGGCAGATCTCCGGGTCAGATGAGCGGGCACACCGGAGGACCATCCAAGCGCACCGGCCTCGACCATCTCATAGATCGCCGCCTGATACTTGTCCCGCATATCAAGCTGGTGCTCGATCCAGACGCCCACCTTGTCCTTCTTGACGGACGCCTTGGAGACGGTCTTGCCGTCTTTGACCCCGAGCTTCGTATTGTCGAGGACCGGGTCCATGCCGTGCTCGTAGAGCACCCGGACCTTGGACTCGTCGTCGAGATCGAAGTCAGTCTTCTAGGAGAAAAAGTCGCCGTACAGATCCGGCTCGTTGGGTTCGGAGTAGAGACACAAGTGCCCCCCGATCTTGCCGTCACCCATGGCCTTGCACGCCCCGCCCAAGAAAACAAGGATGTCCTGCTCGTCGTGCTCCTCTTTGACGGGATTCCACTTCTCTCCGTCATATTTGATGGTCGCGCCGTCTGTCAGTTTGGCGATCATGCCCTTCGTGAACTCCATAGCTACCTCCTGAGCGTGGCCAGCGTCTTCTTGAGAATGAGGTCAAACCACTTCTCCACCTTGGGCGTGGCCTTCCCTGCAATCCGGTCCTTTTCCTTGTCCAGTTCCTTCTGACGGCGCTCTGCTTTGCCCACGATGCTCTTGCCTGAACCGAGTAATTGGGCGTCTTCTTCATCCATGACGGGGAAGGTGGTGCACCGGCAATTGATCACCTGTGACCCGCTTCCCTTGTCGTCGTGGGGGAATTCCAGGCCGTTGCTGAATAGCTCCCCTACCTTGCGGACCTCGCGGTTGATCCGGTGGGATTCACGGACCGCATCGTCCCCGGCGTTCAGCCAACCGTGCATGGGAACACCCTCCGCCTTCATGGCGACGTGGCGGGACTGATCCAGCGTGTCCATCACCTCGGTGTCGGCTATGCGCTTTGCCCAGGCCCGAGATCCGCCCTTGAACTTCTTCACAAGGGCCTCGGTGATTTCCACCGTGGTCTGCCCTTCTTCGATCCCATTGGCGACTGTGTGGCGTAGGGCCTTGTGCCAGCGTTCGGGGATGGTCTTGATCTTGAGCTTCTTCTTCCTGAACAGTTCGGCCCATGCCCCCTCATCCGGTGTCAGGTCCGCAGGGGTGGCCCCTATGTCCTCGAGGAGGGAGTTCAGGCCAACGGATGCAGCCTTCAGCATGGCGTCGTCCAGCGCCTTCATCAGCGCCTCTGCCATCTCCTTCTCGTTGAAGAGCGTCTTCGGCACCTTCTTCAATTTGGCCCCGATCTTCTTCGTATCCTCGATCTGGAGCGGGTTGATCTCGATGGGTTGGGCACCGTGCCAGGGGAAGCCGTTCGCCTTGATGCACTCCAGGAGCTTCACCACGTCATCCATGCCGATGCTCTTTCCATCCCCTTGAGAGGGGGCACCGGACAGTGCCGCCATGGCCTCATCTTTGGCAATCGCCGCTTCAGCCTTGCGGGTAATCAAGTCCTCTGGAAGCAGCCCCACCGGCATCCAGCGAACGTCAGCCCCTGTATCGTTGTCCATGTCGAAGCCGAGCTCGAAGCGTTCATTCAACTGGCGACGGGTGAACCCCCCCCGTAGAAGTCGCTGCACGGTGATAGACAGGGAGGAATAATCCGCCTGGAGGAAGGGGAGGTTCGAGTCGTCGAACTCAAGCCACACGTTTTCCTTGCGGAACTGGAGCCACTGTGCCCACAGGGCTTCGGTGAATGTGATGGCCCGGGGCAGGACGGTGTTCTGGTGGAAGGATTCCCGCGCCCCCGCCATGTTCGCCTTGTTGAAATCGTCGGTCTGCCCGACTAGAGCAGGGGGGACCTGGAAGGCGGCAAGGACTTCTTCCTTGGAGAGGTTCTTGACGGACTCGAACATCATGTCCGTATGCTTGACCTCTAGCGGTTCGAAGGAGACGCCGTTCTCAAAGGCGGCAACCTTGAAGGCGTTCTCCGATCCGCCATGACGCCGGGAGAAGGATGTCCGGAATCGGTCAAGATCCTCCTGGGAGAATTCGTAGTTTTCCGGAGCCTTGAGGACTCCCCCGATCACGGCGTTGTTGTCGAAGAAGGCCATGTTGAACTGATTGACCTTCCAGTCGATCAGGATGCCCGACATAGCCGCAACGATGGGGGCTAGGCCCTTTGTGGGATCGTCCAGGTTGGCGTATTTGATCAGGACGATCTCAGCGAGGGGGACCTCGATGGTCCCCTTGTTCGTCTGAATCTTCCACTTGTGAATCCAGCCGAGGTCATTCTTTACCGCCTCGACGGAGTGGGCAGACATGACCTGGATGAATTCGGGGTCCTGATCTACCTCCTCGCGGCCCACCATGCGCCAAACTACCGCGCCCTGAGAGTCCAGATAGCGGGTGCTCAGACGGAATAGCTCCTGCTTGGAGGAGTATTGATCCGTGGGCTTGTCGAGCAATTCCTCGAGGGACGACCCCACCACTAGATCAGACGAATCGTTCCGGTCCCTCCTGAAGACCATGGGAATGGCGATCAGGGAATTGGAGATCACGTCCACGCAAGCCTTGACCCAGACGTTCTGAGTGTACGGATCGGTGATGTCCCCACGCTCCCGCGATGCCTCGACCATGCTGGTCATGTAGGACGCCACGGACGGCCCCGTGAAGGTCTTTATCGCCCGCCGAATTCGTTCAAGGATTCTCACAGTCGCATCAGAGCCTCAAGATCGTCGCTGCAAAGCGTGCCCTTGTGCTCCTGGATCCATTCGTCTGGTTTGTCCCACCAGGCCAGGGAGAGAAGGTGCTCAATCACCCAATCGGGGAAGCGATTCTTGATGATCCGGGCGGGATTGCCTGCTACCACTGCATAGGGCGGCACATCCTTGGTCACGATGGTGCGGGCTCCCACAATCGCCCCGTGCCCGATAGTCAGATCCCCGAGCATGAAGACTGACTCCTGGCCCAGCCATACGTCCGAGCCGATGGTCAGGCCCCGCCGCTTCTCGTCGTGGTAGTCCTGATCCGCCCCGGGCCATTCCTCTTCCAGGTGGGGGGATCCGAAGGGATAAGTCGTGAACCAATCGGCGTTATGGTTGTGCCCCTTGACGATGGCCGAAACGGAAGAGCCGATGCTAGTAAACTTGCCGATGGAGAAGAGGTCGAGATACTGCTCCCCGAAGATGTGGATCTTCCCATAGGAGTGCTCCCCTATGGTCTCGGCGTGGCGTGGCATGAGAAGCTTGGAATAGGGGAAGGGCGGGGGAGGGCGATGGACGGCGTTCTCAAGCAGAGGAATCCCCTTCGGGATCCTCATTGCCTGTAGCGTGCCCTTCGGTTGTGCGTTGCCGTTCCGCATCTATTTCCCTTTGATCAGTTCGGTGAGGGCCATCCAGTTCCGGTCCTTGATGTGCTTGATGATGGTTTCGGAGTCGAAGGCGGGGATTTCGTCCATCAGGATGCTCGGGCCACTGACTTCCCTTTCGAAGCAGACGGATACCCTCTCCAGTTCCTCGATCTTGGCCGCACGCTCCCCGAGCTCTTCCTCGAGTTCCTCGATCCGCTCTTCGGCGGTGATCAGGGCACCCTCTAGCTCCTCGATCCTCTGCTCCGGGGTGGGTTCGCCGTTCATCGCTTCGTCGCTCATGCTCCGCTCCTTAACTGAAAATCCTGGCCTTCCTCGGCATGGCAAGTTCCCGCACCCGCCACGCAATTGCCCAGGCCATCACAAGGTCATCGTGGGATCCGCCCCGGGCCTCATACTTGCCCGCCGTGTTCTGTTCGAAGGTGGTGCATTCCTGGAGGAAGAGGCGGTCGTTCACCTCCATCAGGTAGTCATCCACCCCGCACTTGACGGCATCCAGCATCACCGGGCGCGTCTTCTGATTGGTTTGCCAGCCGAGCTTGCCCTTCTGGTGCTCGATTCCTGGCCTGTAGTCGTAGTTTTTGTGGATGAAGAGGCGGGGATATCTGAGGACGTTCTTGAGCGTGTTCAGGGTGCTGTGGCCGTGGTTGTTGGCTTCCGGGGCAAGCATGGCCGTGTTGTATCGATGCCCCAGATCCGCGAGCTTGCGCCCAAAGACGTCCGGGCTCCACTTGCCGTAGAGCCTCGCGCACTGACGCCCCTCCTTGTCCAGGACGCCCGCTGCGCTGTAGTCCCCGTGTACCGTGCCCTCTGATGTGTCAGCCCCGATGACATAGCTCATCCCGTCCTCGGGGGGATGCCAGGTCACCACCTCCCCGTCATCGGATAGGGGAGCGCGTGCATTCCGCATCAGTTCGCTGAGAACCTGCATGTTGAAGAAGGACTGCCCCTGTGCCAGCCAAGCCTCTTCGGGGTTCTCAGGGTACTCCTGGGGCCTCAGATTGCCGGTGTCCCGCTCGATCCATCGCCGGAATTTGATCTGCTCGGGGGTGAGGTTGTACCGTCCCGATACGTCCTCCTCCTCTTCGGTGAGTTTGAGAACTTCACCATCCTCAAGAGGAATGACGTTGTCCGGGTCCATGTACCACGCAAGGAAAATGGGAATCCAGGAGTTGCCCCCCCGGACCGCCTCGTTCCATGTCTCATAGGCCCACCCCCCTGCTCCCCGGGCTGTGAATTCGAAGACCACCTCCCCGTATTCCGCTGCTCTCACGATGGACACAACGAATTGCTCCATCTCGGGAGCCGTGATCGGCCACTGGGGAATCTCTGATCCATGCACCCGCGTGAGCGTGCGCCCGCGCATCTGGCCCCTGGCACCGGCCATGGAGAGCTTGAAGGAGGAGTCCAGATCGGGGAGGATCAGTTCCGTGCTTGCATCTGTGCGCCTAGGCCTGACTCCCTCGTCATAGTGCCGATAGAATCGGTTCACCATGCCGAAGATCTCCTTCACGTCCTCCTGGGTCTGGGCAATGGTGACGGCGTTCGTTCGGTCTTTGGTACAGGCCTGCCAGAAGGACAGGGCCTGCTCGTATGTGGTGATCCCACCACGGCGGTACTTGAGCACCAGGAAGCGGGGATACTTGATCCCCCGGGCCTTTGCCTCTTTCTCCTTCATTTCGGCGTATATCTTCTGGATGCCGTTCAGCTTGAACTTGACCAGATCATCCTGAGTGCCGAGTTTGGAGGTCTTGATCCACAGATAGCGTTCAATGAAGGCGTGAGGATCGTTGAAGTCCTTCTGCCTAGCGCACCACATGGGTTCATTTGATTGAGATATCGCTTGAAGATGGGGATTCTGTTTGACCCTCTCGAGGACCGCATCCATTCCAGGGGTTTGATTTTGGTTTCCCATCAGTTCCGCCCCACCATGGCCATGCGTTTGAAGTCCCGTGAAAGACGGTCCTCAACCCGCTTCGCGTCCTTTTCGGACAGTTCGGCTTTGACCCCGAGGTGAACCACTCGCTTTACAAGGACGAGAAATTCCTCTAGCTGGGGCATGGTGATGTGAACCTGAAGGCCGTCCTCCATCTTGGCCTTCTTGGCGACGAGATCCCCGGCTACCCGGATGTTGGATAGGAGGGATTGTTCCTCCTGCTCCGTGACCTCTTCAATCGTTCGCCGCTTGAGGAAGAAGTCCATGTCTGCCTTCGGGATCTTCTCCCCCTTTTGCATGGCACCGGCAATCCTGACCAGGCGCTCGATCTCCTGCGTCTTCTCTTCAATGAAGGCCTTCAGATCGGCGGGGTCTTCAATCTGGGATTCAATGCGCTTGCGGATCTTGGAGAGCATCGTATCCTGGAGGGACCGGGCAACGGCAATCTCGCGGTCTACGCTCTTGAGCTCCTTCTGGTCCTCCCTGTGCTTTGCGATGGCATCCTCGAGGGTGGGGAAGTTGGATTTACTGCGGAGCCCGTGCTTGAGGCTCTTCTTTGCCCCTGGCCCCCCATGCCAATAGCAGACCTTGAATCCCTCGTGCCTTGGTTGGCGGCATCTCTCGCCCGTGGTCTTTGATTTTGCCGTGCATCGCATCTCATCCGGCAGATTTCTTTCCTTCGCCTTTTTTTGTTCGATTTCTGCCATAAGGGTTTCTTATCCATTGAACTGGGCCATGGGGTGCGCACAGACAGAGAGAGGGCACCTGTTGAGTAAACTATTGCTCAAAAGCGGTGATTTATGGGGCGTGCTAAGTCTAGACTAGACTTATCGCTTTACCTGCTTGAGGGTGGGATTGTCTTGAAAACCTTCAATTCAATATTGCAGTAGGGGCAGAGCGCCTTCCAATAGGCCTTGCTTGAGTCAAGGCCGATCTTGAAAGTTCTCTGGCACTTTGGGCACCTTGTCCGTCTTATGACGGTCCCCGGGGGAGGGGGCAGGATCTTCGGTGAGAAGATCATCGGTGCTTCGTACTTCTTTTTTTTCTCAGCCTTCTCTGTTCCGTTTTCTTGATTGCTTCCGTTCTCGGTGATGGGCATTCTTTTCCTCAGCCTTCTCCTCGTGGTCTTTCTTGGTGATCGTTCTTGGTTGTTGTCGATTCATCTTCTTCACTTCCTAAACCCTAAACCCCTTACTCCCCACGCCCATCTTTTCGAACTATGTACAGACTTACACTGGATGCTCTGTTACTTGATACTGTTTATGTCAAAAGACACTGAAGGTATATTTATTGTGGCCTCTATTTGACGACATAGGCCCGGTTGATTCTGTCTCCAAATTCAGGCCCCTTCCAGTGAGGGGGAATCCATATAAGATCCTGTCTTCTATCTCCGTTTCGATTACTTCCGCGCCATTGATTTCGCCAGTGCCCCCTACATTGGAATCGAACCTCTATCTTCCTTCCGGTAGGCTCCGCACAAGGCCCATTGTTTGGTTTCTGTGGGAGATAGATATAGTGCCCGACCTTGTGAACCTTCCCGTATTCTTTCTGCTTCTGGCGCATCGCTTTCTTTGCCTTGCGCGATTTGCCTTTAAACTTCGGATTGATAGCCCAATCCTCGCGGATGTCTG
>Ga0180434_10001520_pt1 | contig 32971 bp, 39 predicted proteins | sample SS_ome_7_FD_132453 | JGI IMG/M metagenome (GOLD analysis project Ga0180434, IMG submission 132453) | Hypersaline lake sediment archaeal communities from the Salton Sea, California, USA - SS_1_D_2 metaG | ecosystem: Environmental > Aquatic > Non-marine Saline and Alkaline > Hypersaline >... | reverse complement strand
GGCGAGGGCTGCCGTCAGCCAGCCGAACGTGACGTCGGGCGACCGCTCATGCGGTCGCCGCGGACAGTCACAAGCCCCGTCCTCTAAAGGCGGCGAAGCCGCCGGTAGGGCGGGGTAGTTGACTCCGTCGATTCCCGTCTCGTGATGTTCAGGATGGTGACGGCAATGGGCGTAGTGGTGATCCAGAGCTTCACCGAGTTGCTCTTTGCACTGCTTGACGTATTCGGGATTGCCATAGCTCATCTTGCGGAGGCCCGCACTCCTGGCGAACGCCTCGGCCTCGGGCTCCTCGAGCTTTGTCCTGTCGTGCCGCTCGCCGCGCTCCAAGAGTGCGAGCACAAAGCGGTCGATGAAGTGCCGGACGCGATCGATGTGCTCCAGAGTCTCGAATTTCGACTCGGCCAGCTTTTCGGCGGTAAGTTCCTGTTCCTGCATGTCATTCCTCGTACGGTTCGATGTCCTCGACGATCACCGGCCATTTCTTGGCGAAAACGTCGTAGACCTGCTTCATCGCGATGCGGATCTGGGGGTGTGCGGGCTGGGCCGTCCTGAGTCTCAGGATGTGCCGCCACTCCCTGAAATTGGCAGTCGTGACGATCTCGGTTTTGACGGAGATCGGAAGCAGGCCCCTGGCGATTTGAGGCTTGATTCCTTCGGACAGCTCCCTCATGTAGGCGTCCTGTATCGCTTGGTACACATCCTTGCGGCGGTCCCACTGCTCGTTGGTCAGGCCCGGCGGCCTGATCACGGCGATCTCGTTGCCAAACTTGTCCTTGCCATAGTTGCAATAACGGGTGCTTTCTTGCCCGAAGGCACACAGGCGGTGCCTGACGAGTTCATGAGTGACGCCGCGATCGCAGACAAACCGGAAAGTCGCAACGGCATGTTCGATCATGGCCTCGTGTCCCCGCTTGATCAGCATCGCGGTGAATTTCGCCGCACGCTTTTTACATTCGCAACAAGGCTCCAGTACCTCTACATGGCCGGGGATCATGCCGGTGCCGTTGCACGTCGTGCAGTCCTCGATGCGATCTTCCGACTTATAGCAGGTCCGACCCGCAGCCTCGATGGCCATCAGGGGGTTCGGCGTATTGCTGAGCAGTTTTGCGGTGATCTTCGCCTCTTTCACGTCAGTCATTCTCCGTGTAGTCGATTTTGCGGTCTTCGGCCAGCCATTGCGGGATTTCCATGCTCAAAATGTCGTTTCCGCTCAGAATGACGCTACCGACAGTGGTTCTCGGAATCCAAGCTTCGACGCCCTTGGCCTCGACGAGGTAGGCGTCCTCCGTTTCATGCTTCAGCTTGCCGCTGATGTGCACCTTGTTCTTGCTCATTTCAATTCCTTTTCCTAGGCTCTATCTTCACGACCTTGCCAAACACCTTCTTCGTCCAGCCGTTGACATGCCCGTGGTTGTTTCCGATCTTAAATCCTCTCTTCTCGCTCTTCGCCAAGACGAGATGAGCCTCGTACCAGCATCCCCTGACCTTGCACAGAACGGCGTCGCCGACTTCGTAGTCGTCGCTCCTCTCTATGGTCAGGAGGGCGCCGTTCGAGATCTTCGGGGTCATCGAGTTGCCGATACCGCGAAGCTTCGTCACTCCGTCTTCTTCGAGCTCCCTGAGTGCCCTGTCAAACCTGCTGTGCGTCATCGGCGCATATCCTTCCGCACCGGATTTCGACGACGTTGCAGAGATCGGCGTTTTCCGGATCTTCCTGAGTTTCCAGGTGCCCGTCCAGAACGAGCAAAACAACTCCCGCGCTAACAGCGACAACCGGAGTGCCAACCGGCATAGCATAATCGACGCAATGCCGCATAAAGGGATCGGAATCGTGAAACGGAGCGTTTCTGACAACTACATCCGCGAATGCCTACTCGGACAGTTGAGCCGCATTGTTTTGTATGCCATCTGTTGTGCGTACGGCCGGAAAATTTCTAGTTGTAGGACGAATCAGGATAGTCGTCGGGTTGCAGTCCGCATTCGAGCGCGTCTTCGATCTCATTGAGAAGCTCGTCCTCTCGAGCTTCATTCAATTTGTCGGACAAAAACGGGTCGATAGCTTCGAGCACGTCCAGAGTTACGCTCCTGATGTCGTTCATGTTCGGGCGCCTGTTGGCGATATCGGACCTGTTGACGGAATCTTCCTCTTCAAAATCTTCGCTGTCTTGCAGGAGCATTCCCAGAATTTCAAAAACCCCGAAGCCGGCATTCACGACAACCACGGGATAAATTCTGTCGAGACATTCCTCAGTGCCGCAGTTCGTGCACCGGTGGATAAATCGGTCGGGGCCTCTTCCCTCGGCAATGTCGTTGACAAATCGCAATGCTCCGAGCCGACATTTCGGACAAAGATATTCCCGCACATTCAAGCTTTCCAGGGGAAAGCGACAATCGTTGATGTTTTGCATGTTCTTTCCTCAGTCAACCTATTAAACATGGCGATGGGAAGGGCCGAATTCAAGCCCTATTCCAAAAAAATGAAGAAGAATCGCTCCTGCCGCTGGGCGTGATACATGAAGTGGACATAAACGTTCTCATCCAGCGTCCTCGCCGATACGAAGGAGAAGGGATCCACGATCACGGCATCGAGATCCTCAATACCGCAACTCGTGCCGCAGAGAGCGTTTTTGTCCTGAATGCTCAGGCACGCTTTTCTGGGATCCATGCCGGCGAAGTCCACTTTCCCCTCAATGGCCAACTTGACAAACCTTTTGGCCATGCTTTCGTTCGGAAGAATGCAGACGCAACGGCCGTGGAAATATCTGACGAGATCGAGAGCCGCCGTCGTATGGCCGCATCCTCTCGGACCGCAAACCTTGATAGTGCAAAATTCCTTCGCCCATGCCAGCGGCGACATATGCTTCTTGTGTTGATCGGCACATTCCCTCTGGGCAGTCTCGCTGAGACCGATCATCTGGAGGGCGGCGGAAAATACGGCATTGTTGTTGACATGCATCCTACGCCTCCCCGGCCAGCCTTTCGGCAGCCTGCCAGCCCTCTTCCGTCGGCTCGAGCCTGGCGAAGGGAGTGACAAGGTCGTCACAAGCCGAAAAATGCGGGTCGATCCCCGTCTTCTTCGCCTGCTTCAGCAGGGACACGAGATCGGTGCCTCTGTAGACGACGATCTTGCGGCCCTCGTAGTTCGTGCAGTTCGGATACCTGATCTCGACGACCAGGTTTTCTCCGACCTGCAGGGAGCGCAAGATCTCGAACTTGCGGGGGTTCGGGTTGCCGTCGACGCGGACAGCGCCGCGGACGTACTGGTTGCCGGGACGGAGCCTGACCTTCGCATGCGACTGCATGGCGGATCCGTCGGCGGCAATGACGATGGTGGTGGTGTCAGGCTCGTCGTACGAGCTCGATGAACGCATGAAGTTCATGCCCATGAGAACGTCTCTCCTTCCGCCTTACGGGGCGGGTGTCTCGTTTTAGCCGGAATCCCCGGCCTGGTGACCCCTACGGGAATCGAACCCATGTTACCAGGATGAGAACCTGGTGTCCTAGCCGCTAGACGAAGGGGCCATATAGGGGCCATATCGGGAATTATACAACAAAAGCGCGCCAGCCCGTAGGCAGGATTCTGTTCTATCCCCGCATTCATCTGTGCGCCTACCCGTCCCTCGAACACGCAGGCTGACGCTCGGGACTGTTCGGCTTGCACCCTGGGTGGTAAAACGGGCTATGCCCTCCCACCGTGCCTTGTGGTGTCCTGACCTTCCTCAGGGGACAAATCCCCCGCGCGGGGTCGGCCGGCACGCAAATCTTCGAAACCCGCCATCTTCCAGCGGGGCCATGTCGCGACTTCGCGGGAAGCGGCGCGGACAGAATTCCAGAAACGCTTCCTGTCGATCGATATGCGCCTCAAGACTCCAGGTCCTCTTTGACGAGATCGAGCCCGTAGGCTATGTAGGCCGCGGCCGCACAGTCCAGTTCCCAGTCGGGATCGGGATCTCCGCCGCAGACGCACAGCCCGTCGTGCCAGGGCATCTGGCACTGCTCGCAGCGCCCTGCCTCGACGGCTCTTCTGATGTGCCTTCGAAGGAAGGCGATCGCTTTTTCCCTGTTCATGATGTCCTCTTGGCTGACGTCAACTTTCTTCACGCTCCCCTTCGACCAGCAACCCGGCCTGGTCGAGATGGCATTTCAACTGACTTTCGCTCATGCAGCCGTCCAGAGAATCGCCGCACTGCTTGCCGAGAATCTCCTCGCCGCAGACAGCGTCGCCGTCGTCGCCGGCTACGCATACGGAAAGATAGCCCCAGCGATAGCGGATGTAGACGGCACGGCCGCCGACAGTCTCGGCGTCCCATTGCGAAGGACATCCCGAACATGTCATCGCGAAATTCCTGATCTTGTCGCCTTCGGGCACTTCAACGGGGTCGATTTCGTCCATCCAGCGCAACAGCATATGCCAGTGCGCGTAGACGCGACTGTCTTCCTCGGCCCCGGCTTCCGCGATCAACCTGAGAAGTTCAGCCTTCAGCTTGCCCTGTTCGACTTCTCCGAACTCGTCCCAGTGATTCATGATCCAATTGCAGACCACGCCCGGGGCATAGCTCGTGGCTCCGAAGGCGTAGCGAATGGAACAGGCAGCGATGAAGCCGTTCCAAGGATCGAGAGGAATGCCGAAATGGTCGTCAGGAAGAGACTTGAGCATATTGTCCAAGTCCGCATGGTCGACGACGACATCGTCGCCGATCCTGAACGCCTTGCGCCAAGCCATGCATGGCTTGGTTTGAATCGCGAGATCCATATAGAGGCGATCAGCCTTGTTTTCGATGAAGTAGAATTCCTCGTCTGGCTCACCGCAAACCACATAGATCTTGTTCTCGCCGTGCAGGATGAAGCGGTAGTCGCACTCGGAGATGATTCGGTGCCCCAGCGCTTCCCGGACATGAGCCTTGAGGGCCTCGCACGTCTCTTCGTCTTTCGTTACGTATGCCCAGATCATAGCAGTATCCTTTCGTTTGAAAGCAATATAACAGCGGGAAACTAGAAATCAAGCCAAAACTGAAGAAATTGGAGCGGACGACCGGGTTCGAACCGGCGACAGTCTGCTTGGAAGGCAGAGGCTCTACCAACTGAGCTACGTCCGCATACTGGCTGGGAGACTGGGGATCGAACCCAGAATCTGCTGATCCAGAGTCAGCCGCGATACCATTACGCCATCTCCCAAATGTTGGAAGCCCCGCTCGGACTTGAACCGAAGACCAAATGGATCAAAACCATTTATGCTAACCAATTACACCACGGGGCTAATTGCACCGAAGGCACGTCCATACAGGGGCAAGAAAAGAGTCGGATCCACACTCCGCGAGGGTTCGGCCTTCGCCGCCTGTCGCGCCACCTGGGATTGGCCGCTGATGCGGAAGCCGTGCTTTTTGCATGCCCAGCCGACTCTTGGCGCTCCCGGCAGGAATCGAACCTGCGGCTTGGCCTATCCCAGGGCCTTTCTATGCGGCTTTCTGGGCACCACAATGATGCTTTCGCGTTTCGGCCTCGCTCGGGTTTTGCTGAACGCCCAATCATCATGGCTCTTGTCTCAGCATGGGAGCCCGACCTCAAACCCTGCAGCTGCCTGCTGCCACGGGAGCATATTCAGTTGTCTGGCGCCCCTTATGGGAATCGAACCCGCGTTTCTCGGATTCCAGCTTCCGCACTGAGCTTCATGTCAGGCGCATGCCGTCCATTCACTCCACTCAGTCCTGTCGGCTTGACCTACTGTCCGGTTCTCTTTCCATTTTGAATCATCGGGGCAGAAATTGTTGGTGCTCCCGGCAGGATTCGAACCCGCACCTCCGTCTGTGACCGCCGCATTTAATCGGCGTCCGCAAACGATATGCTGCCTTTTACACTACGGGAGAATTGACGCCCGCATCAAGCGGGCGTCGATGCAATGCCAATCTCAAATGCAAGACACTGGCACGCTTGCCACGGACAAACGGCATTAGCCAGAATGCGCCGATTGCCATCGCGGAGACTGGCTGGCGTCCTCGCCGGGAGTCGAACCCGGCCAGCCCGCGAACAAAGCCGCCTTTCGGTTGCTCGGCACGCGGCACGCCCGCGCAAGGACGAAAAACGTTCCCGGCAGGACTCTCACCTGCCGCCCTGGCCTCCTCTGAACAGCAGCTTTTTACAACTGGCCGCTGCGGGGTCGGCCACACCTAGCCAGGACCTACGCCGACTCTCACCTTTCGGAAACGGAAACGAAAATTTTTCTCAACGCCTCCCTTCATGCTGCTTTGCGGCCTTGGCCGCGGCATAGACCCGCTCGTCGACGAAATAGAAACCATACTGGTACCGCTCGCCGCGGGAGGTTGTCGTCTCGAACTTGACATTTAGCCTGCCCGCCTTGGAGGTGGCATAGACCGTCTGATGCTTGCTTTGGGGAACCGCCTGCTGCAGAAAGGACACGACATCGCGCGGCTTCCTGATTTTGCCGTCTTCCGCCAAGGCCGCAACAAGCTTACAGACCTTGTCAAGATTGACCCGGCTGGGTTCCCCCAGACGCACGTCCTTGATTGTGTCCGAAAAATCTGGCATAACTAAATATGGCACAACCCGACACGAAGTCAAGCCGAAGGGAGAAATAAACTGGAGATTCCGGCGGGATTCGAACCCGCGACTTTCGCCTCCGCAAGGCGACGCTCTTGTCCGCTGAGCTACGGAATCTGGTGACTCCGGAGGGACTCGAACCCTCGACCCCTTGATTAAAAGTCAAGTGCTGCTACCAACTGAGCTACGAAGTCGTACCTAAAACGGGTACAGTCGTACCCGAAATGGGGTTGGTGTCCTCGCCGGGACTCGAACCCGGAAAATCCTGGTTCTAAGCCAGGCGCCGTTGCCGTTAGGCCACGAGGACAAGAAAAAGCGGCTTCCCTGTTCGCTCGCCGCTACTGGGGAAAACCGCACCGAATCTATTTTGGAAAACCTATTCGACCTGCGCCTTCAGGAACTTGGCGAACTCGTCGAGGTGGTGCCTTTCCTCGTCGATGATGGTCTCGAGCATCATGACGGTCGCAATGTCGTCGATCGACTCGGCGTATTTGAGCACCTCGTGGTAGAGATTGATGGCTTCGCGCTCGGCTACGGCATCCTGTTCCAAAGCCTTGTCGACGTCGTCGGTGAACTCCGCCCAGCCGCCGATGTCGAGAATGGGCTTGCCGCCGAGACAGTAGATCCTGGCGCAAAGCATGTTCGCATGGTTGATCTCGTCGTCCATGTGCTCCTTGAAGTGCTCGATGATGTCCGGCCACGTTCCCCGCACGTTGTTGTAGTGGTGCAGGTACTGAGCCATTGCGTGGTATTCGTCTTCGAGCGCCTTGTTGAGAAGCTGTATCATTTTTTCGTCCATTGTCGGTCTCCGCTGGGATATGGTCCTACGAAAACATTATACCGCGAAAACCGCGCGAAGACCTCTGGAGCCCCATCACGGAATCGAACCGTGCTTGCTCCCGCTTACGAGGCGGGCGCCTCGCCATCTAGGCCTATGGGGCGGATTGGCGGTCAGGGCCGGAATCGAACCGGCGACACCCGCGTCTTCAGCGCGGTGCTCTACCGACTGAGCTACCTGACCATTGGCACTCCCGACAGGAATCGAACCTGTGACCCCAAGATTAGAAGTCTCGTGCTCTGTCCAACTGAGCTACGGGAGCTGGTGGAGCGTATCGGATTCGAACCGATGACATCCGCATTGCAGGTGCGGTGCTCTAGCCTGACTGAGCTAACGCCCCAGAAAAGCCGATTCGGCCCGCGGCCTATCGCGCAGCTTGCTCGCCCTGTGGGACGAACCGATTCGGGGTGGTGGAGCGTATCGGATTCGAACCGATGACACTCTCGCTGCCAGCGAGATGCTCTAGCCAACTGAGCTAACGCCCCATATCTGGAGCGGGTGAAGGGAGTTGAACCCTCGTATCCGCGTTGGCAACGCGATGCTCTACCGTTGAGCTACACCCGCATGACGAAGGGGAGCTACCCCTTCGTTGCATTCTGTCTTTCCAGAGTCAAATCGTCTTTCCGATCAGTCATAGCATTTGCACGTGCACTCACCGTCGGTGCTAAGCCTCCGGCTCCGCCACTGGAGCGAATGAAGGGCGTCGAACCCTCAACCACCTGGCTGGGAACCAAGTGCTCTGCCACTTGAGCTACATTCGCATACTGGTCGGGGAAGCGGGATTCGAACCCGCGGCCTTCTCGTCCCGAACGAGACGCGCTACCAGGCTGCGCTACACCCCGGAAAATGGACTCGCCAGCGACCGTGCTTTCCGCATGGGTAGCTTGCCCTGCGGCCCCGAGACTACACTAGTATTATCTCGGAAACGACGGAGTCGAACCGTCAACGAATCGTTGGTCGGCGTGAGAGGATTTGAACCTCCGATACTCCTGACCCCCAGTCAGGCGCCCTACCAGGCTGGGCCACACGCCGATCGAAAACTGGAGCCTCCGGCGGGACTCGCACCCGCAATCATTGTCCGGAACGATACCGCCTGGGTTACGACCCCCGGCGTGCCTTGCAATTCAGCCACGGAGACATTGGAGCCGGCTCTCGGATTCGAACCGAGGACAGCCTGTTTACAAAACAGGGGCTCTAGCCACTGAGCTAAGCCGGCATGTCCCGGCGTTCTGCCATTGAACTATCTCGCGGCAGAGCCCCACTCCCTCGGGTAGGGGATTGCCGCGGTCGGAATCGAACCGATATCTCCGGGATCAAGAACACGGACGGCGAGCTACCCGACTGCTCCATGCCGCGCCTGTCACCAGGCATTGCGGTAGCCGGATTCGAACCGGCGACCTCCGCCCTCTGGCGACCCCAGCGGGACTTGAACCCGCAAATTCCGCCTTGAAAGGGCGGTGACTGTAGCCGATTTGTCTATGGGGCCAGCATTGCCATGTGGAAAAAATTCGTGTACGGACATATATTCGCGCACACGAATTTGGCGTCCCCTATCGGATTTGAACCGATGTGACGAGACTGAGAATCTCGCATCCTAGGCCGCTAGATGAAGGGGACAACAAAAATCATTCGATGAATTCCGGGTCTTCGAGAGCTTGGCAGGTGGGTTCGAACTGCCGTTCGGTAAATCTCTTGAGTTGATGGTCGTTCATCTGGAGAAGCATGCATCCGACGCAACAGAAGTATTTCCTCTCTCCGGTTTCGACGTCTTCCATAAATGCGACAGCATTTTCCTTTGTGCAGCTACAGGCCCCGGGACCTTCGGCCTGGCAGGCCTCGCATTGCTCGGCCCTCCACATTTCGCGAAACTGATTCCACGCGCTATCTTCACTCGTCTGTTCCATTGCGTACTCCTGATTGGTACCCCCACCGGGATTCGAACCCGGAACTTTCGGATTTGAGCCGAACGCCGTTGCCTTTAGACTATGGGGGCGATACAGACGCGCATACCTACTTCGCGATAGAGCCTAGGTGCTCGCTTTTCGGCTGATTTGATCCTCGCGCGCCCAAGGAACCTCCAATGGAGGCACGTTGATTTCTTTACGATCTTCGCGCCAGAAAGCCCACGGCTTCAGCCGTGGGAGGATGTCAAATGGTCAGGGTGGTGGGGTTCGAACCCACGATTTCCGCGCCCCAAACGCGGCGTGATCCCGCTTCACTACACCCTGATCTGGTTCCATAAATGTGCGGACTTCCGGCTATGACGCGGTGACTAGGCGCGCCTGCTCGCGTCCTCTTTGCCGCCTGGATGCTTGTCTGTGGCTTCTTCGCCCGTGCTTTTCCTGGCGGCTCATCCGCTGGGGCTGGTGCTCCCGCCCGGATTCGAACCGGGAATTTCGGGCCCTCGACCCGACGCCGTTGCCGTTAGACTACGAGAGCAAATGGTGGCCCTGCCGGGATTCGAACCCGGAATTTCCGGCCCTGAACCGGACGCCGTTGCCGTTAGACTACAGGGCCACTAATTGGTACCCCCGCTCGGAGTTGAACCGAGAACTCCCGCATTAAGAGTGCGGTACTCTACCAGTTAAGTTACGGAGGCACAAAACTAAAGAAGACCATATTGTTTTGCCCACTTCCGAACGGCATTGTCTGAAACGCCATACTTTCGACCAAGGGCAGCCCACGACATTTCTTCGATCAAAGCTTCCTTCTCGGAAAAGACAATGGTGGGCAGGGAGGGAATTGAACCCCCGATGTTACCCAGAGGGACCGGTTTTACAGACCGGTGCGACACCACCAACCGTCGCCGCCTGCCCAGATCGGGCGGCCGAAGCCGCCCGCTGTCTTCCAGTATTTCGGTGCTATTCACTTGTCAAAGATCTCGCGTCTTCGCCTCTCGGCCAGGCGACGCAGCCTGTAAAACCGAGAACCCGGGTCCTTTCGGATCCGGGTTCTCGGGAAATCTGTTCCCTGGACTTGTTCCAGGAGGTTCAGGTCTTCATGAGCAGACCTCCCGAGAACCCGGGCGTCCTTCGCCGCCGAGCAACGGCAGGGCGAAACGCGCCTTGCCTGCATAGGCGGCCGTCTGTTCGGGTTTCGGTTGTGTCTGTCTGAAGTTCATTTCTCAAACCTTTGTGCTATTTTGGTAGCAGGCCCGGGTGTCGACCCCGGCAACCCTGGGTTATGAGCCCTGGGCGAGCGCCGGCCCGCCTGCGATCAGTTTTGACTTGTACTGGAATCTACTCTTCGATTCCTGCATTGTCAAGAAGGATGACGAAAGAAAAACGAGATTCTTTCAGAACATCAAAATTGCACTAAGGCGGCAGTATGCGGACGCCGATCAGTCAAACCGGCGCCGGCGAATGCCTCTGCCAAGTCCGCGTCCGGCTCCGCGTCCCCGGCCTCTTCCGAGACCGAGACCTCGACCGGGTCTCGGACGTCTTCCAGTTCCGCTTCCGCTTCCGCAGGGGCCCATGCCTCTGCCTGTCCTCGGGCCTCTTCCTGTAGGACCGGTACGATCGTAGTTAGGCATCTTTCTCGTCCTCCTGTTGACATTCTTCGATGTCGCGTTCCATGAGTTTTCCGCATTTGGGGCATTCAATCTCGCGACAGGGCTGGCCAGTTTCGTGCGGCATGACGTGTCCGCAATGCGGACATTCGCATTCGCCTCCGGGTCCGGCGTCATACGTACCGCCGCCCCAGCCGGCACGCTTTCCAATTGCTTCCCATTCCTTGTGGGAGATCACGAGAGTCTGTTTTCCGTTGGCCGTCTTGAGTTGCATGATAATCTCCTTGCAGCTTACATCTAGTATTATACTAGATTTCTAGCCGAAATGCCTTTTCAAAATCAAATTAATTCCTACATTTTTCGCTCCGCTTCCTTCAGGAATTGACGCATAAGCTCAATAAGTCGCTTTTTCAAAGGCTTTATTTCCGAAGAATGCCACCTTGCCTTAACTTGAGGTCTTGAAACGTCGGAGATGCCTATGTCTGGCTCGCCCCCCTTCCAGCCCTCGAATCTGGCCAAAATCCTAGAATAGCCGCCATCAGAAAGGTATATGGCGCCCTCGGAGTCCCACAAAAGCTCCTCAGCGCTCAAATAGCGCGTCTTGCACCTATCCGTCAAAAAGACATCAAGTGCCTTGAGGGCTTCCTGCCATTGAGAGTCAAATGTTTCAGGCTTTGGCTTTTTGCGCCGAACGCGATCGCGGCGTTCGGGATCAAGATCGCCGTTCGGAAGAGCTGGAGGCCTGTCACCCCATTGAGCGGCCTTGAGAAGCTCGCCCGCAGTTTCGCCGACGTCTTCGTACTGAATTTCCTCTATGATCACGCCGTCCTTTGCCGCCCTAACGACCGCTGCATCGCCGATGTCGGGATTGACGACGACAAGGTGGTCGCCCCCCTCGATGATCTCGACATTGTGAAAGCCCATTTTCGGGGAAAGCTGAGAGCGTACCACTTCGGCAAATGCCGCAATCGTTCCGGCGTCGCTCTTTTGCGCCGCTTCAACAAATTCACCCTTCAAAACATCCAAAGCGGCGCCGATGCCGTCGAAATAGCCGCGAGGAAGCGCGACGGCGGCCTTTGTCAGCCAGTTGCCGCCCATATGGGTCTCCTACGGCTTTACAGTGTTCAAATAGAACGAGGCCATGCCCCTGACGGACGCATCGTCGCTCTTCATCGCCTTTTCGGCGCACGCCTTGCACGGACCCTCAAAGCCTTCGCGCTTGCAGTATTCAGTGAACCTGCCCTCTTCCAGCTCGTCGCCGGAGGGCATGTCCTCCTGCTTGGCCTTCTTGTCGAGCCATCCGGCCCTCTGGCCGATGCGGACCCATTCCTCGCGGCTCATCTCAATTTTCTGACTTCCGTCTTCTGCCTGTTTCAAGAACATTTGGGAGTTTCTCCGCTAATCATTGGATTCATCAATTATAGTTCGTGCGGGCACCCCCTTTTCCCTCCCTATACCGACGGAGGCTTGCCGTGAATGGCCTCGTACATCTCGACGGCCTTGTCCATCTTTTCCCTAAGCTCTTCGGAAAGCTGATTCCTGAAGATCTTGAGCCCCTCCTCGTCCCTCATCGACTTCCTTCGGACGACATATTCGAAAAGCAGGCGGTCGCGCGCCTGTTCGATAAGCAGCGCGTCTTCCCGGAGACGGGCGATGTCCCCTTGGTGGTTTTCCAAGGCCTTCAGGACATCGAGCCGCTCCGCAGCTCTCCGTTCACGCATGGAGACGGCGAGCTCGTGCATGATGTCATCGGACATCTTCCGTCTCCGCCCAGAACGAGGCTCAGCCTCCGCTCTGGATTTTCATCATGACTTCGTCGACCTTCTTCAGAAGGTCTTCGATTGTGCCATCGTTGAGAATCAAATAGTCGCCGTCGAGATCGTGAGCTTCGGAGGCATGATTGGCAATGCCGCTGGGAGTGCCGTTGATCCCCTCCCGGACAACTTTAATGAACAGGACATCGTGTCCGGCTTCCGAAAGCATCTTTTTCGGCACTTCGACCTCGTTGGGAAAGCGGACGTCCGAAATCACGGCGAGACGCTTCTGCTTGGCCCTCAGCACGACGTTCTTCACCCAGACGTCCTGGTCCACATGCGTCCTGAAAAGCTCCGTGCCCACGAACTGCAAAAGCTTCCTGACTGTCCAGCCGGGCCAGTCCTCGAGTTCCTCTTCCCGTTTGTCGCGGTCGTACATGTGTTCGTCGTCGACGGCGAAAATCGTCTGGACAGCCGTCTTGAGCGGGTCGGCCAGAGCCATCTTGTCGAATCCGTATTCCCTGACCAGGTGGTCCGCGACGGTATCCTTCCCGGAACCCGCCTTCCCGATCATGCCGATCGTCAGGGGCCTGGGATGGCTATAGATGCTGCAGGGCTTCATATCCTCTGTTCGAACAAAACTGGAGAATCCGCCGGCGGAGGTCTGCGTCCCAGGCTTCCCGAAACTGGCGACGAGATATTCGGCAGTGCCGCCAGTTGTGGTCGACGAATCAAAACGATTCTCCTCGAATTCGGACAGCGCCGCTTCGTAATCGCCTTCGATCCTTGTGTCGCCGAGCCACAGCTCGACGCCTTCGCCGCGGCCCGCAATGGCCGCCACCCGCCAAACACCCGCGTCGTCGACCAAGTCGCCGACATGCATCATCGGACCTCCGGGCGGATCGAAATAGACAAGCCTGTCTTCATCGCCTCCGAACCTGCAGGAAGTGGGCGTCCCTTCGGCGGCGCCATAGATCCACTTGTGCCCGTCGACACGGTCCAACCAGTGACTGTAGCCGTACCTGCTGGGAAGATTCACTCGTTCGTCTCTATCCATTTGATGTCTCCTGCCGCTTCGTTTCTTTCAAGTTCCTGGAGGGCGGCCCAGCGTTCGCACCTGGACCTGATTCGCTTGTCGACGTGGTCGAATCTCAACTTGGCCATTTCCTCGTCGACCGCCTCGCGGCCGAACCCGAGATTCCAGGCGTGCGACGCTCCGATGAGATTCGGCAATCCGTATTTGTACTGCTTTTTCCTCTTGAAAATGAGTCTCCAGTGCATCGCGGCGAGAAGCGACGCTTTTCGCGTGCCTTCGACACCGCGTTTGGGAAGCTGCCTGATCCAGTATCCCTGCACGGGGTCCGGAAGTTCAGGCAAGAACAGCTTGATATAAAATACGTTGATCCTCAGTCTTTTGCCAGTCTCTTCATAAACGACGCCAAGCCTGTCCAGCACGTTTTTGCAGGCAGGCCTGACTTGCGCCCAGATCTCGCCTTCGCGATCTCTGACAGCTTCCGAACCGCAAAGCGTCCCGAGGAAATAGCTTTCCAAGTTGCCCTGTGGAGGCACTTCCATGAAAGGCAGATTCTGAGTTCGGTGCAGTCCGCGCTTCGACGACAGCGACGCAAATTCGACCCGCTGCCCATGAATGCCGCTTTCAAGAAAATCTCTGACATGTTGCTTGGCGCAAAATTCCGCCCGGGCATACACTCCGTTCTTGTGCACCGTCGCACAAGCGTTAAAGAGTCCTTCGAAAAAATCGCGATCGTAAGGAGGAACTCCCCCGATCGAATCGCGTCTTTGCAACTCCGTCTTCACACGCCACTTCGGGGCGTGGTCGACAAACAGCTGCTTTCTCAGAACGACACCGCGCTCATAGAGCGACGTATTCTTCCAATAAGGCAGAAGTCGTTCAATGGGGTTGAGATATCCAGTGCCATAGCGAAGGATGCACCTCACCGCTATTTCGACAATGATTTCTTTGTCCGCGTCCGTAAGCGTTTCGCTTCTCAAAACAGACCTGGTTTATACAACTTGTAAAAGCTGTAATGGGCGCCTTTGTCACCCGTTACTTGTTTAGGTGTGCTTCCTGCTTCACAGACGACAGTTTCACCGCCGTTGCCGGCAGCCAGAGCTCCATGCATAGAGACACACTCAAGCATACGGCTGAAACGGAGTTTTTCAAGGGAACAACGCGAAAAGACTAGGCGCCGGAGCTCGACGAGCTGAAGCTGGAACTCCAGCTGCTGGAGCTCGACGAATTGGTCATTGTATCAAGCTCGAACAATATGTTCGGGGCTAGCGAGCTTGACGAACTGGAGGCTCCAATGTTGCACATCAAAATTACGAACTCGTGGTCGCTGGCATAATTGAGGAAAACGCTATACCAGGTGCCGTCGAGATAGAGACCGACCGTGTCGTAGAGCACCAATGCGTTGCTGTTGAGTTCGAGACTGTCGCCGACATTGGCGACCTCGATGTTTGATCCGTTCATGACTATCGTGGCGTATTCCGTGGAATCTATCGTCAGCCGATAACAGACGCAATCGCCTTCGGCGAGGGTTTGTTCATAGATGTCGTCGGTGACGATCAGCGCGCAGTCGCCGAAATTGTTGCTCGACGAGCTTGAAGAGCTCGAAGAGGCGTCGACGTAGTCAAAACTCCAGCGGAACCAAAAAGTGCCTTCTGCGTCCAAACCCGGCTTCGAAGTGTCCAGCTGAAGATAGATGAGCTCGGATGTCGTCGAGTCGAGATTCCTGAGTTCGACAGAACGGCGATCAGAGGCAAATGCGGCTTCTAGTTCGCTCTTTGGCTCGAAGATAAGAGCCTTTGACCATTTCAGGACCCCGTTATCAAGATCGGCCGACTTGGAGGGAAGGACTTCAAAGACAATGTTGCTGATGCTGGCGACCTGACCCACATGCAGGGAAAGAACCAGCGTCGAACTGAAAGTTCCGGGCGCGACCGACCCGAAGTCCAGCGCGGACACGTTTCCGACTATCTTGCCGTCGGCGGCGTCGTGGAGCCTAGTGGACAGCTGCATGCTTGCCTATTCGTGGTAAAGGGGCTTGCGTCCCGGGAACAGCTGAGTGTCGAGCTTGCCGGAAACGGGCTTGTCGCTTCCGTATGGATCTCCTTCCTTCTTCTCGATGGTGCCTTTCGGAGCTTGCTGAGTGCCCTTCCCCTTCGACTTCTTTTTTTTCTTCTTGTCCTGGTTGTCAGAGACGTCCTCCATCTCCTTCTTGCCCGACTCCGTCCGCTTGTCGACGGCTTCATTGGAGAAGCTCCAATCGAATCCCTTCTTGTCATTCTCGCTCATAATTGAGTTCTCCGGTCTCGAGATAGGCTTCCGCCGCCGACCGCGCCTCTTCGAGCCTGAGGTTCACAACCGGGATTCCAGCCCCTTCGGCAATCCGGATCGCCTGTCCGGTGCCTCCATGGGCGCCGCCTGTGACAGTCCAGCAGATGACGAACTCCGAAGGGGTTTCGCAGTCGTCTCCGAGCACCTGGGCGACATTCCTGGTATGGAGAGCTCTGGCCCCGCGGCCGCAGAACCCCCATCTCGGGTGTGCCCCAGCCGCGATTTCCGCATGTACGGCGGTATATGACGATACGACATTTAGTTCATCTCCACGGCCTGAAAACCCTTTCCACGGAATGTAGATAATCCTGTTCGCGGGGTCGGAAATTCCAGCCTCAAAGGCCATGTCGGCTCCTTCCGCGCCGCCAGTTCTCAGTATCATGCCGTCTCTTTCGAGAGCGGCGGACAGCGACGTCATCAGCTCGAGCACGTCGGCCGGCGTCCCCCTGGATCCGATGCCGGCATAGAACCCTCCCTTCCTTATCACGGGAAAAGCCTCCTGTGGCAATTGTCATGATTGGCCCTGGCGTACGCGCTGAATTCGTCGAATGGAAGCAGGTTTCCTAGCCTGGCGACCAAGAGCCCCCGCTTCTTCGGCGGCACGATCGGAGGGGCGTCCTCCGCGATTTCGCAATCTGCAATGCCAAACCTGTGAAAAACGACCGTCGCGACCTCGATCCGGACCAAGGCGGCGGCATGCAGTATTCTTTCGAACCTCGGAGCGCCCTTCGGGACGAGACGGGGCAGCGCTCCAGCCAGATGGTCGAGACACTCGGAGCACACTGGATACATCGGCCTATTATCGAATCGCGAAGGCGGTTCCTCGAGCGCGTCGAAGGCGGCAGACACCTCGTCCAGCAGGTCGCCGACCCTGATGACATAGCCAGCCTCGTACCCGAGCACCGCGTCCTCGGCGACAACAAGCATTTTGCCGGCGTCGGAAGCCGTATCCCGACGCGATCGTTCATCGGCGAATCCTTCCTCCGACAGGTCAAAAACCTCGTCTCTCGACAGCAGCACAAACGGCTCCCCCGACTCGCGGCACTTGTGCAAAGATTCGAGCGGCCCCGTCACATTGGCCTGCTGGCACGCTGATCGGGGGCCGTTCGACACGATGGTGTTCCTATAGAACACCACGAGACTAGAACAGTTCGTCGGACTTTGGGGGTCCGTCAGAACCGCTCTCTCCACCAGATCCGTCGAAAAGCGCGCTAAACATCGTCGTCGACTCGTCCTTGTCTTCCGCTTCGGACTCGCCGGGGGCGTCCTGAATCTTTTCAGGTTCGCCCTCATTGTCGTCGGATGCGCTTTCCGGCTTTTCGGGTTTGCTTTCGCCTTCCGCCGATCCCGGCTCAGGCTTCGACTCTCCCTTTTCCTCCTGCATATTTTCAGATTCCGGCTCGGATTTCGGTTTCTTCACGGGTTCGGAATCGAGTTCTCCTGCGGAATTGTTCGAAAGCTCGGGCGTCTCGAATTCGTAGGTGACCTTCTTTTTTGCGCGAATCGGCGCATAGACTGCCGCACATCTGAATATGAGTTCGGGGTTCTCGCCAGCCGTAGCCTTGGCAGCTTTTTGGCCCGCCTTGGCTCCCGAATAGGTCGCTCCGTCGATGTCCGTCCAAGTGCCCGTTGCATCGTCGTAGCGCTGCACCACATGGGTTGCCTTTGTTGAGCTCATAATTTCACCTGCTTGCAGATATTGTTGACGTGAGATATATTAGCCTTCTTCATAATGATGTGAAGAAGGAACCATGCACTGAGAGAATCGCCGAGAGCTCTATGGGCGCCGTGGGTGATGCCATAGGCAGGACAGAGATCCTCGAGTTTGTTGCCGATCGGAGACCCAAGATGCCTGCGGCTGAGAAGCAACGTATCGACGACCCAGACATATCCGTCAGACGTCCTGACGGGACATCCCGCCTTGCGACATGCGGCCAACAAATGTCGAATGTCGAATTTCTCGATATTATGGCCAATAAGGATATTGCGGCGTTCTACGCCGTTTGAAGCGAATGTGCGTCGTTCGACCAGACGCTTGAAAAAGGGAGCCTTTTCGTAAAACGTGGGCTTTCCAGCTCGTTCTTCATCAGTAATGCCATGAACTTCCAATGCCTTCGGATGGGATTTGCCGCCTCCGAAAATTCGACTTCCTTGATTGGCCAATACGCCATCGACGAACTCGGCAATGCCGAGTTCGATGATATGCAAGTTGCCTCGGCAATCCGTAGTTTCTATATCCATCGGAAGACATCTCGTGTTCGAAAACATCGAAATGATTTCCTCATTAGACGGCACAAGTTCTGGCTTGCCTCTTTCAAAATTTTCAAGCATCTTCTCTCTTCCTTTCATTCTTTGTGTCGACACGCACTGCTTGACCATTCTGGATCTCGAATGTCGCCTTCAGATCGACACCGCCGCTTTTAGCCTGTTTCTCGACAGATTTGAGCGACTTTTGCTCTTTCGGCTCTTCGAGCATATCTAAAAGTTCTCCGTCTGTGACAAATGTTCGGTCGGGCTCGGGCTCGGACTCGGGCTCGGACTCGGACTCGGGCTCGGACTCGGGCTCGGGCTCGGATTCCAAAAGGTTGAAGAGCTCATTGTCTTCGACCTGTTTGTTAGCCTTCCAAGGGGGCGTCACAGCAATGGAGGGAGGAACCGCAGGTGCAGGAGAAGCAACTGCGGGATGCGAAGGAAGATGATCTGAGGGCAAGCCCACCAATTCCAATTTGTGAGACTCCAGCCATTCCTGAGCCTTTTGTTGAGTCCAAGATGAAGGATAGCTATAGAAAATGTCTTCGCTGAGCGGAAGCGCCTTGAACATCTGAAGTTCTTCCCTGTCAAACATGACCATGATAGGTTGGTCATTGCTACTCAACGAACGTTTGCTTCCAATTTTCACCCTCATACACACGTCTCCAGTTTTGTGTCTACTATACTACTGAGGCACAGCGTCACAAGACGTGCGGGGATTTTTTTCGGACTTATCCTTGTCGGGCAGGTCGCACTAAAACAGGAAGGCCGCTGCCGCCAGCACGATCCCGGCGACGAAGAAGAAGCCGGCAACCGGCAGCGGAGCCGCCGAGGAAGACGCCATGGCGATGAGCGCGAAGATCCCCGCCAGCCCCCAGCATCCGCCGAGCACCCCGGCGTCGTGGCCGAGAAAACCCCTGGAATAGGCTTTGGTGACGAACTGGTTTTTTCCTTCCCGGCGAAGCATCTCGGGGATCCGCCTGCGGTGCAGGACGGCGGCGAAGGCGAAAATGACGGCGCCGACAGCCGCGGCACAGAGCCACGCCCCGGGCAGCCATACGTAGATCAGCCCGACGACGAAGGCGGCGACGCCGACGCACCAGCGGAACTCGCACCATACGTCGACAGTGACGGGGCCCGGTAGAAAACAGCGCGAACAATTGTATGTCCCCCCGTCGTCGCGGCTGCCGGAACGTCCCTCCGAAGATTTTTTGCCAGATTTTTTGCCAGATTTTTTGCCAGATCTTTTGCCGCCGTCTCCGCCGGAGGCGTCCGAACCGTAGCCGGCACGCTTCTTCAGCAGCTCGCGGTATTCCTCGTCGGACATGTCCTCGGGGGCGTCGGGGTCGTAGACGCGGTCCCTGGAGACGTTCGGCCAGAAATCGTTTCGGGCGCTGACGCGGTTCTTGGCATAGGTTTCAGGATCCTGCCTGCGGTCGGCGGGCCGCAGGTCGTCGCGGTCGCAGACCATAGCCATGGCCGCGGCGATGCCGACGGTGTCGGGCCGGTCCGCCATGACGACGGCGGATCCGCCGCCGCAGCCGTCGTAGCCGCGGTCGCCGTCGACAACGGCCAGCGTCGAGCCCTGGCCCATGCCGGCGTATACCCTGTCGCCGTCGATGGTGGCGATCGGCATGCCGCTGGCGCCCAGGTTGGGGTAGACGTAGTTGCCCTCGACCGTGGCGACGACCTCGACGCCGCCGTCCATCGTGAGGTAGGTGCCGTCCCACCAGAAGAGGGGACTTCCGGATCCGCCGTCCCTGTAGATCTTGGTGTATTTTCGGTACATGGCCTTTCTTCCTTTCTGTTTCTACTATACCATAGCACAAATAGAGTCGAAGTCAAGCCAATTTCGGGCTTATTGCCAAGTTTTTACAATTTGGTAGCGGCAAGTTCGGCCAGCGGACTTCTTTCGCCCTTGACAAGCTCAACGTGAGCATGCAGCGGCTCTCCCATGAACTTGGCTATCATATAGGAAAAGCCATTGGAATGGGCGTCCAAGTAGGGATTGTCGACCTGGTCCGTATCACCCGTAAAAACCAGCTTGGTGTTGGCCCCCGCCCTGGTGGTCAGCGTCTTGACCTCCAGTGGCGTCATGTTTTGGGCCTCATCTACGATCATGAACGCATTGGCAATACTGCGACCGCGCACGTACATGAGCGGAGCCACCTCTATGATGTCGTCGTCTTGGAAGCCGCCAGGAATATGGCTTCTGCCCGAAGTGGCGTCCGCACCCCTGATCATGTCGAGCGCGTCATAGATCGGCCGCATCCACGGAGCCATTTTCTCATCCACAGCACCGGGCAGATATCCGATGTCGCGACCGACGGGAATTACGGGCCTCGTAATGGTTAGTCTGCTGTAGGAACAAGCTCCGCCCATAACCTGATACATTCCGGCGGCCATCGCCAGAAGCGTTTTGCCAGTACCCGCCTTTCCCCTGAGCGTCACAATTTTGACGCTCTCGTCGAGCAGGGCATGCATGGCATAGGTCTGGGCCAGATTTCGAGCCTTGATGCCAAATACCGGATAATGATCGTCTACTCGGGAAAGAACGTTGTCAGGACCAATGCGGGCCAGGCCAGTGTGATTCGGATTCGTCGCATCCACCAGCCTGACATAATGATTGAGCGGCAATCCAAGTGTCTTCGTAGTCAGCTCTCCGTCGGCATAAAGGGCGTCGATATCGCCGCATTCCATTTCGACGTCGGAATATCCGAGATATCCCAAGCTGTCGCTTCTGTCGCTAGAATAATCTTCCGCGCCAATGCTGACGCCGTCCGCCCTTACGCGAAGATTCACATTTTTCGTCACGACCACAGATTTTCTCTGGGTCAGCTGACTTAGCTTCAGAGCTGTCGTCAAAAGTTGGTTGTCAACCAAGGAAAGATTCAGGTCGAGACCGTTCTTCATATAGGGAATCACATGGATCTTGCCGCCTGTGTCGAGGCTGACGCCATCACAGAGTTTTCCCTTGCCGCGAAGTCTGTCGAGGTGGGTCGCCGCACGCCTGGCATTGACCCCCGCCTCGCCAGGAGCGGACTTGAACTTGTCCAGGTCTTGAAGCACGGATACCAGCACATAAACATGATTGTCCTCGAAAGCGAATAGCGAATCGGCATCATGAAGCAAAACGCTGGTATCAAGCAGGAAATTTTTCGGCCGGCCTGCTTTGCCGCCCACTTGGCCCGTCAACATCAAAAATCCTCTTCATCGCCTTTTTCAGGTGATTCGGGGAGTTCGAACGGGGGCAAAGCGCTCATGACATCCTCCTCGATCAACTTGCTGATCGCCATATCCTCCATGGGAGAGGAGACATTGCCGATTTTCACAGGAGTGCCATGGTGATCAAATCCGTAAACGACAAAGCAGCCGAGATGTTCCGAGATCTGATTTCCAAGTACCTGAAGACGCCTGAAAGTCTTGGCGTCAGAAACGGGGGCAGAGGTATCGTATTCGACTTTGTCCATGAAGACATAGACAGGCATTGCGACCTCCAATGTCTGAAGGTTTAACGTTGGGGACTGGCGAATGCCGTCCCCGGCAACATATTCTCCGGAAAGAGAGCCTAATCCTGCTTTCCAGCCTCGGAGAGTTCCTGCAGATAGGCTTCATAATCGCTTACGACCGTATATTCAAGGGGATGCTCAAAAGCGTCCTGAATCGTCTTTCTGGACTCGGGAGGCACCGAGGGGATTTCCACCATGATCGAAACCAAAAGATCTCCCGCAGAGTCTCCGTCGGGCAATCCTTTGCCCCGCATTCTAAGCACTCTGCCCGACTGCGTTCCCTCGGGCACCGTCAACATGGCGTTGCCGTAGGGAGTCGGCACCGCGACCTGTCCGCCGAATAGGGCCTGTGCCAAAGTCACGGGAACAACGCATCTCAGATTCGTGCCGTCTACGGCATAAAACTTGTGCGGCTTACATGCCAGCCTGACATAGATGTCCCCCCTGCAATTGGACCGCGGCGACCAGTTTCCCTCGCCCTTTACGCTCCTAACGGAACCGATTTTCGAACCGCGCCGAAAATCGACGCGAACCCTGAATTCTTCTTTCGCCTTGCCGCTGCCGCCACATCCGCGGCAAGGCTTCAACAGAATTTTGCCGCGACCTCCGCAATTCATGCAGGTAATGCTGCCGAACAACATTCCCAGACCACGGGCAAGACGACCAGTGCCATGACACGCAGTGCACTGCTGAACATCGTCGATGCTTTCATATCCTCTGCCGTCGCAGGTGTCGCATTTGCTTTCACGCCAGACGCCAATGTCGATTTGATGCCCATTGGCTATCTGTTCGACAGTTAGCGGCAATACAACTTCGACGGGCGGGACAATATCAGGAGTGCTGAAAATAGGAGAATTGAATATCGAGGCGTGTGCAGTCGCTCCGAACATGTTCGGCAATATCCGCATCCTGTCATATTGGCGGCGATTGCGGGAATTGCCCAGTACTTCATAAGCCTCGGAGACAATGCGGAATTTTTCGGAATCCGGCTCATCCGAACCGTCGGGATGATGTTTTTTAGCCAGTCGCCGATATGCCTTTTTGACCTCTTCGTCGCTGGCATTCTCGGGAATCCCCAGCACGGCATAATAGTCCTTATTGTATCCTGAAGGGTTGATAGGCATCATTTCAGTCGTATGTTAACTCGAATTAAAGCTACTGCACCATTTAGAGATTTTCAATGCGCTGGAAGCAAAAACCTTTTGACCCCGACAAGAGAGACGCGCTAGAGGCAGACGGCATCCTTCCGCTGTTCGCCACAATATTGGCCAACAGGGAAGCCCCGATCTTCAAGAAAGCCGACATTGCGGATTTCGTCGAATGTCCGCTCGCCAATCTTCCAGACCCCGAATCCATCGCGGGCATCGCAGATGCTTCCGTCCTGTTGGGAACGGGAGACCACAACCACGCCGTCATATTCGGCGACTATGACGTGGACGGCGTATCTTCCTCCTACATGATGCGAAGGGTTCTCAAACAGCTGGGCGTCGCCAAGGTCGACATATTTCTGCCCGAAAGAATGAAAGACGGCTACGGACTCAACGACAAATCAGTCAGGCGATTTCTGTCCTTGACAAAGGGAATGGGCGTCGATCTCGTATTGGCTCTCGACTGCGGATCTTCAAGCCGTTCTCAAATATCTGCAATCAAGAAGGACATTCCTGACGCAAACGTGATAGTCGTCGATCACCATATCGTTTCCGAAAACGAGTTTTCTGACAATGCCGAAGCTGTCGTAAATCCCCGCATCAGCGGCTCCGACCCTTTCTGCACCGGAGGGCTGGTTTACATGCTGGCAAGGAATATGGCCATGGACGACGGGCTCCTTCCCTATGCGGCTCTGGCCACCGTCGCCGACGTCTGCGAATTGCAGGGAGCGAACAGAATACTGGTCAAGCAGGGGCTCGAGGCGTTCAAACACTGCCGCGACGTCGGCATCATGGAGCTTTTCAACGTGTCTGAAGTGGATCCCGCAAAATGCGCCTCCGAAGACATAGGATTCAAAATCGCCCCAATGATCAACGCTGCCGGAAGGATAGGCTTGGCAACAACCGCATTAAAGGCTCTCGAGTCCCCAAACAGGGATGTCGCCGTCGAAGTGGCCGACAAGCTTCGCGGACTCAACGACACCAGAAAGCGGATTCAGGGCGAAATAGTCAGTCAAGTAGAGCAGAATCTTTCCAAAATTCGCGGAAAGGCATCGATACTGGCCCAAGACGACAGCTGGCACATCGGCATAGTCGGCATAGTGGCGGGAAAGCTGGCGGAGGCACATCGATGTCCCGTCCTCTGCTTCGGCCGCACCGAAAAGGGCATTACGGGCAGTGCAAGATCGCAAGGAGGCGTCCACATCAAGGAGGTGCTGGACGACTGCAGCGAAATGTTTGAACGCTACGGAGGCCACGAACAGGCCGCAGGAGCGACTCTGAAGCCCGAATACCTCGACAGCGCCGCAGAAATCTTTGACCGGGCCGTGATACGGCACATGCAAGCCAGAGGACTCAAGGCCGCACCGGTGCTCTATGACGCAGAGCTTGATTCGAGATTTGCACAAATGCTGGCGAACAAGGCCAAAATCTCGTCAATATGCGACAGAATCGAGGCACTCGGGCCTTTCGGCAACTGCAACGAGCGTCCCGTGCTCAGGGCAAACGGCCTGAAATGCAAGGCGGTATATCCGTGGAAGAGCAACAAAGGCGGCTTCATTAAATTCGAACGCATTGCCTTGGACTGCTATGCCAACGTACCCGACCTCAAGGAGAAAATAGAGGGCAAGAGAGTCGATGTCCTGTTCAAATTCGAAAAGAGTTTCAAGGACGAGGGCGGCTGGGCCATCAGGGTGGAACGGGCAAGAATCGCGGACGTGTCCTAGCGAAGCTCTTCGGCGTATCTGGCGAACCTCCTGGCATTCTCCTCCATTCGCGGAGCAATCCCCGCATTCGGAAGCGGACTGGACCGTCTGGGATCTCCGTCAGGATAGGAAGCTCTGTCGTCGAGGGCCTTTCTAGAACGCCGATATTCGCCATGATTCAGATACTCGGAAGCCACTTCGTCCCATCTGCCGGCATTTATCAGCCTTATTGTCCTGGGACTGCCGCTGAGATCGCCTCGATACACCCCGTCAAGCATGGCCTCCCTCACATAGGCAGGATAGGAATCGAAATCGGGGAACAGACGCCTGGCTCGGGCGACGTGCTCCTCGAGGTCGCGGGCGAACAAAAGCATCGCCTGATCGGGCGTTAGCTCCCGTTCTCCGGCCACCACCGCGTCGAAGTCTACGGCATTCCCGAAAAGTTCGGCGAACAGAGGTCTGCAGCCCTCGTCGAGCAGATGTCCGACGCCTATTGTCAGATTGCCGGCTCCGTCGTCGTACGCCTGCGTTCTGACGCCTTCATGTCCGGCGATATACCGAGCGTATGCGACTTCTTCCAAGTCGCCGCCAGGCTGCATGCTCGCGGGAGCCACCATCTCTTCGGAATCCAGATCGGCAGGCACGACCGCGCGCTTCTGGCGCACTTCCTTTTCCACCCGGTCAACCATTTCGGACCAATATGCGCCTGCATATCCCGCAGCAGCGAGAGCGGCCACTATGGCTGAAGTCGCTATGCCGCGGCGCACAGCGCGTATGATCATCTCGATAACGCTGCGACGACGTTCCTGCTCAAGATATTCAGTCTCTACAGGAAGCCTGTCGCGACGCGGCTCAGCGGCCGCCAACAAGCAAAGCTCCCTGGAGAATTTCTCCAGGGAGTAAGACTCGCAAATTCCGGCTGTCCGGAACCAGCTCACAAAAGCTTCCTTTCCGCCTAGTAGACGGCGTTCTGGAAATTCCCCTCGACGACAGAGCGCGGCGACTTCTGCTGCAGACCGACCAGATGCTGGTTGTACCAGTCGTTCTGATTGCTGGTCTTCACAGTGGTGTTGATGGTCAGCGTCTCGTCTTCGATCTGAATCGTACCGCTTTGAGTCATATCGCCGATCACGGCTTTCGCCTCAACGCTTGTGGCATCTTCCAGCACGGTTTTTGCCTGGGCGGCGGTCGAGCTGAAATCAAATTCCTTGTCGTCCGCATAGTCGGCCATAGCGGCCAGAGTTTCGAAGATCATCTTCTGCACCTCCGTTCAACGTGGCGTTTCCCGCATGCCGCTTCAGACGGACATGCCTGTCCACACCTCCTAGTTCCCGAAGACCTCCCCGAATTCCTTCCTCAGACTTCCCGAACTAGCGCTTTCCATACCAAGGGATCTGCCGCACATGCCCATTCCTGCAGCATGTCATATGGAACCGCGAGCTCCGGATTGGCCATGTCTGGATCCATCGGATTGTCGCTGCGGTAGAGCTGAAGAACCAAAATTCCGCTCATTCCCACAGCTTCGGCGACAGACATCACGTCTGCTCTCGACACGAATTTCGAACAGCACGTAATCCTGAAATCCGCCTCCACGTCAGACCGCACCAAGAAATCAAAACTTTCCTTTACCTTGGGAAACCACTTGACGTTCGCACCTGAAGCCTCTGCGTAGCGCGGGGGGTCGAAAGCCGTTTTTACATCCATGACGATATGTTCCGCAAGTCGTTCCTCCACTACATGCTGCAAACGGCCCGGATAACATCCGTTTGTCGCCAAGGCAACTCTCAGGTGCAATTTTGCCGCTTCTTCCAACAAGGCGACACATCGCGTGTCTCTGAGCGGCTCCCCTCCCGAAATCATTATCCAGCGCTCTCCAGAGAGCATATATTCGGACAAAATTCTCATTGCATCCAGTTCGTCGAGTTCCCGTTCGAACACAAGCTGGTGATTTAGACAGTACGGACAACGAAAATCGCATCCGGAAAGAAAAAGAGCGGGCATGATAGTTCCCGGATATCCGACATCCGCTATGGGACTTGTGGCACGAATAGGAGGCAACACGCTCACTGCAGCCTCCCAAGAGCCTTCGTCACTTGCTTGTCGGCAAAACCGTCTTGGAATACGACGCCGGCGACTTCAAACGACGGAATATCGTCGAATCCCATCTCTTCGCAAATCGACATCGCATAATCGGTATCGATTTCGTAAAATACCTCAACGAAATCCAGCTGCACACCTTGGGCGGCAAAATTCCGCGCCATCCTCTCTTTCAACTTTTCACAGACACCACAGCCTGCAGTTACCACCCCTACAGACGCGACTTTGATCATTTTATCCTCATCGGGCGAGAAGACCCCGTCCTCTAAAGGCGGCGTGAGCCGCCGATAGGGCGGGGTAGTTCACTCCTCTGGCGAGCGCACCGTTACCGTTTTGCCCCGGTAGATGTCGTCATAGATAGCGGCGAGCTTTGACATTTCAACGTCGGGATCCATTTCGGGACGAAACGTGAAATCGCTGATTATGTGCAGATTGAACTGAAACTTCCGATTTCCGATATCCCCGTTCATGACAATCGCCTTGCGAGCAACGTCATAAAAGATGTTCTCAACCTCGCATGCCCTGTCGACCATCAAATTTTGACCCCTGCAAGCTGCATCTCGAACTGATTGAGATAATCCTCTATCTCCTCCTCGTCGGCGGCAAGAAGAAAATCCGTCAGCGTCGTAAGCTTATCCTCGCCGAGGAATTTCAGGAGCACCCAGTCGTGAATCGTGCGATAGTTGTGACGCCGCTCGATGTCTTCTTCCTTGAAATTGCCGATGCGACTGTCCAAAAGGTCGAGCTGGGCGAACATGCCCTGAATAACTTCCTCGGTGAGCTCGACTTCGGCATCCTTCCGGCGGACGTGCGGACACTGGCAATTGAGCGGCAAATCGCACCGGTCGAATCCGGTCGCCCTGACAAAGCCTTCGACGCGACGCTCATAAGCTCCTGCGGGCCACTGGCCGAACAGCCTGCAATTCAGGGGCCTGTCTTCATAGACCGCGCATCCGACAGTACCGTCCTCGTCCTTGGCAATCAGCGGACACGGCTTCACCATGCTGTTGCTGAAATAATACCGCATCGAAGTGATCACCAGCTTCTTTTTGTCGTCCTGACTCCATTCGGACCAAATCCTGTCCAAAATCTGAGTCGCTTCCGAAAAGTTCATCTGGGGGCACGCCACAGAACAGCAGACTCCTTGGCGACAACAGGTGGTTTCCAGCGAGATCTGAGTATAGACTTGCTGGAGCTTGTCGCGAAGCGGAACACGCCTGGCAGCCTTTTGCCGGCCGCGTTTCTGCATAATCTGCTTCCGCCGCTTCTTGCGTTTGGCCTTAGTCTTCTTCGACATCAAGGCCCCCCTCTTGTCTGTCATGAGCGGCGTCAGGATTGTCGCCCCACTTTTTCAATTGCGCGCGACGGCGACCGTGATCGGGCCGATTGCCTCCGGCGATTCCCTTGCCGTTTTCCTCCATTTCGTTCTGGGCAACGCCCATAACCTCGCCGAACGTATGAAGGCGGTTGCCGTCGGCGTCCTCTTCGAGATACATTGTCTTGAACTCGTCGCGACGCTCGTCGCTGAGCAGATCGCCGCCGCCAAGCGCAAACCCCAAGCTGTCAATGATCTCGAGATTGCGCCTGTCGGCAACGCGGTCGGCAGTCGAAACACCGGCTTCGCCTTTCGTTCTGGCGTTCAGCTCGTCCGCAGAAATCGACTTGACGGGCCCGCGGTCAAGGTCCATGACGGGCTCGTCGAAATCCCCCTCCATCATTTCAATGTCATCACCCTCAACCACCGAGCGGAGAGAGAGAAATACTGCATCCATCTTGCGGTCGTTCCCGACGCCGATGGTTTCCTCGTAAAAGCTCACCACATCGGAAGCCACCGAGAGGGCAGTGTCGTAGTCTTCGTCCTCGACGAGCTTGACGGCTTCGGTGCAGTAGTTCGAGGCATTGTTCTTGACAATGGTCATTTCCATGTTGACAAGCAGGTCCTCCGTGTCGGCTCCCATAACTTCGCGGAGCTTGTAGTCGTCGCGACGCAGCCTCTCCATGGTCTCGCGGAGGTTTCCGTTGCGGAAAGCCGGGTTTTCAGGACTCTGTTGAAGCTCCTCGGCTTCTTCGGCGTAGAGGTGGTTTTCGAGAAGGTTGCCGAGAATCATGTCGGCGATCGTCAGCAGGAGTTTCCAAGGAATGCTGCTGTTGTGGCCGAGAAGATCGTAGAGCCTATCCTTTATTTCATAGGCTTCAGGTGTCGGACCGTCTCCGATCTCGATGGTATGCCTCGGCCTGTCGTAGTACTCTTCCATGGTTCTGTATCCTTTCGCTACACGTTTCTGTTTTTGTATGAAATCCTGCTGGTTCCACGCCGCTTGTCGACGCCGATCACGGTATTGAATCGCTCCTTCAGTACAGGGTCGTGAGTGATGACAAGTATTCTCGAAAAATTTCCGCGAAGCCTTTCGAGAAGCTCGAAAACGTTTTCCTCGGTGCGACCGTCGAGCGACCCGAAAATCTCGTCCAGAAAAATCATGTCGGGCAGGTCCGTGCTTCCGCCGATCGAAATCATGCTCAACGCCATGTCGACGCAGAGCCTGATGGCCTCCTGCTCTCCTCCGCTTAGCATCTCGTACGACGAGGCGGTATCGCCCTGGACGCCGAGCGGAACGCTCTTGCCCACGCTTTCGAGCAGCAAAGATATGGAGGGGTTGAGCACGGACAGGAAATCGTTGGCGTAGTAGTTGAGCAGCGGGACGCAGGCGTCCGCCACCTCGTTCTTGACGTCCCCGCTGAGCAGAGACTCGAAATAGGATATGCGCTCCATTGTCTTGCGTTCGGACTGGAGGTCTTCTTCTAGGGCGGCCACGTCGTCAGCGTCCCGTTTTCGGGACGCAAGCTTCTCGTCGATGGCTCCGATTTCGCCGGAACGTTTCGCTTCGTCTTCCGACAGCTTCGATATCTTCCGCCGCATGTCCGCGATTTTCGAGTCGATTTCCTTCACCGCGTCCTCGGCTTTGCCGAGCTTCGCACTTGCTTTGGACATGGCTTCGGCAATTTTCTCGAGCCGCCTGTCGTGCCGCGAAGATTCCTGTGCCAGGCGCTTTTCGGCCTCTTCGGCTTCGAGCTTGGCCTTGCCGACTGCCGTTTCGGCCTCCCGTTCGTCTTCCTTGAGGGCCGAAGCTCTTTCCTTGCAGTCCCGGACAGCTTCCTTTGCAGCCTTCAGCCGTTCAACGTCGCTGGCCAGTGCAGTCTCGTCCGCAATCGCGGCCTCGGCCTTGCGAATGCGCCCGTCGAGCTCGACAGACTTTTCCCTGTCTTCGGACTCTTTCGCTTCGAGTTCCGCGCGCTTTTCCGCGAGAGCGGCGATTTCCCGCTCCTTGCCGTCGATCCGCGACTTGATTTTGTCCACGTCCCAGTCGGATCCGCATGTCGGGCATTTCGGGCTCTTGCCCGCTTTTCCGAGCTGCGACTTCCATTCTTCGACTTCGGCGTTGCCGATCCTGATATTTTCTTCGTACCGCGCGATGTCGGCGGCAAATTTCCGCAGGTTCTCGTTGACTTTCGCCCGTTCGTCGTCAAGCTTCTCCTTCTCCTTGCGAGCCGCATTGACGGCTTCGCGCCGGGCCTGCATGCTTTCCTTGGTGAATTCGCCAGTAACGGCGAGAGCTTTCTTGTATCTGGCTTCCAGCTTCGACTTCGCGTCGCCGATCTTGCGGAGACGTTCGCCCGCACCAGCGGCAGCGGACGACAGCCTTTTCGCAGCGGCCTTCAGCTCCTTCACGGCCCCTTCCTTGGTCTTGGCGGCCTCCTCCTCTTCGGCCTTGATCGCACCAACATGGTCGCGGGCCTTCTGAAGCACCTCCCTTTCGGAGGCGGATGCGAGACCTTCAATTTCCTTCTCGATTTCCTGGACATGCCGTTTGCCCTCGGCAATTTCGGCTGCAAGCTCCATCTTCTTCTTTCTTAACTCGCCTTCGGAAGCGTCAGAGAGCCGCTGCTTGAGCACTTCGATCTTCGCCTCGAGCGAGCCCATGACGGCCTTCGACTCCTTTTTCATGGGATCTCTAAGCAGAGCCAGCATCTTGTCGATAACCTGCAAGCTGAGCAGGTTCATGAGGATGTCCTTCCTGTTCATGTCAGTGCCTGAAAGGAACTTGCCCGAATCTTTCTGGGCGAAAAGGACACTGTTCAAGAACGACTGGTGGTCGATGCCGATCAGATTCCTGATGGTTTCCTCGGGATCCGCCTGAGTCAGTGCCGACTCGGACTCCCCGTTTTTTTCGACTTCGAGAATGGGGGAATGCCGTCCGCTCTTGGTAATTTTTCTTCCGCGCCTGATCCGCCATTCCGCTCCGTCGGCCGTTTCAAGCCTGAGCTCTCCATAGGCCTCGTTGCAGGCAAAGCTTCCGTCCGGATTGGTCTTGACGACTTCGGTGTGGGCAGACCCGGTTCGGTTGCTGTTCCGTATGAGGCGCGGCATCTTTTCGTAGAGGATCCAGTAGATGCCCTCGATTATCGAGGATTTCCCGGCCCCGTTACTAACGTTCTCGTCGCCGTCCGTCGAGCCGGAAATCAGTGCAATGCCGCCTTGGCTTTGTCCGAAAACTTCGTCGAAGTCGATCTCGTTGTCTTCCTCGCCGAAACGGAACATATTGTGAAATTTTACGTACTTGATCTTCATTTCTTGGTCGTCGCCTTTTTCCACAGGTCGTCGAGCATTCCGAGATGCTCGCCCCTTTCGTCGTCGTCTTCGGCGAAGTCCTCCTCAACATGCTTCTTCAAGATGCTGTGAACGTCGATATCGTCGGCGGACTTGATGTCGACGTCATCGCCGTCACGGTCTTCCTGGCGGGACTTGTCATACAGCAGCAGATGCACGCCGCCCCTCCGCTCGAAGGCGGCCTGAAGCTCGGCAAGCCTGCCCTTGGCATAGGCATACTGCTTTTCGTCGCCCTCGAGATCGACTGCGCAGATGTGGCCCGTCCAGTCGCCCTCTTCGATGTCGTCCATGGCCTCCTCGAAAGAGGTTGCCACTATGCGGGCCATCGGACGACAGCCGTCGTATTCGACCCACTCGGACTCTTGGGTGTCGGTGTCGTAGATATAGAATCCCCGCTTGCCGTTGAGCTCGTCCATGCGGTGGCGCTCGAGGCTGCCAACATAGTGGATCGGGATGTTGCCCTTGACGGCCTGGTGCTTGTGATAATGTCCGAGAAACGCCACGGTAGCCCCGGTGGCTTCGATGTCGGCCACGGACACGTCTGCCCTGTTGGTGTTTTCCCTGATGTCGTTCTTCATTGCTCCGGTGACGCCGAAATGTCCGAAAAAGATGCAGGGTTCCGGAAACTTGGATCCCATCGTGACGGTCCGCACAAGCTCGGGAAACTTGACTTCCTTCCTTTCAACCGCGTTCGTGTGGGGTATGTATATGGCCGCGTAGTCGTCGTCCTTGTCGAGCTCTACAACTTCGGCGTCCACGACTTTCAGCAGCTTGTTCCAGCCCTTCAGCGGCATAAGCGCATGATGGTCGCGGCAGGCATCGTGATTGCCGACCATTAGCACCGTCTGAATTCCCGCATTTACGAGCTTCTGCATGCGCTCGGCAAACATCCTGCGGATGTCGCTTGTGGGATAGTGGTTGTGGTAGATGTCGCCGACGGCGACAACCCGGTCGACCTCAAGCTCGATGGCCTTGTCGACAAAGAAATCGAGAGCGCGGAACGAGTCCATGGTCCTGAGCATCAGACCCGTTTTCACGTCCCGTATCTTGTACACGTCGTTGTTAACGTGCAAATCCGCTGTAATCGCTACTCTCATATGCCTGTGTCGGGATGTTAAAGGCCCCGCCTTTCGCCTAATATACAGCACAAGACGGAGCCTTCAAGTCCTTTTTCGAATTTTCGAACTTAACCGACGGGCAAGCCGTCGAGAAAACCGCTGTCGTTCGTCTGAATGCCCTTGATGCCGCCCTTGTCGACGATGGCCCTGAACTGCTCTGAAAAGCAGAAGTAGAGCCTGATTATGCTCGAGGGCTCGTCCTTCCATCCGTCTATACCGAGTCCGTCGGGCTGTAATTCCTGACGGATCCTGGCTCCCGCGCCAACGGAGACATCCCTCGGAGAGACGACCTTGGACATGACGAGCTTCTGTTCCGGCACGTCATTGCTGACTCTTGACATGTGAACTACCCCGCCCTACCGGCGGCTTTCGCCGCCTTTAGAGGACGGGGCTTCCTGTTTCATGGAGCAGCGCTTACCCCGGCGTTCGCCGGGGCAGCGGCGCTGCTCTCCACAGGCTTTGAT
>Ga0180434_10001518_pt1 | contig 32985 bp, 27 predicted proteins | sample SS_ome_7_FD_132453 | JGI IMG/M metagenome (GOLD analysis project Ga0180434, IMG submission 132453) | Hypersaline lake sediment archaeal communities from the Salton Sea, California, USA - SS_1_D_2 metaG | ecosystem: Environmental > Aquatic > Non-marine Saline and Alkaline > Hypersaline >... | reverse complement strand
CGTCGATTTCGTGGAGAAGCCCTATAACTTCGCCAAGCTCTACCGGGCCGTCATGGAGGCGGTCGGACAGGCTGTTGCCGAATGACACCGCAGTCTACTGATCCGAGGGAATCGATTTCGATCCCGATAGCGATTTCGATCCCGACAAACCCTCAACCCCTCGAACCCTCAATAATGAAGTTTCAGACACGTGAATCCGGAAAGGTCAATGGAACATATCGGCGTTGAGCATCTCTTGCAGAATTACGCGTACTTTTTGATTGACGCCTTCGGGGTCCTGATCCACGCCCAGGGAGCGGTGCCCGGCGCCGCCGCATTTGTCGACGCGCTGCATGCGAGCGGCAAACCGTACCGCATTCTCAGCAACGATGCTTCCCGGCTGCCGTCAGCGCTGTCCCACCGGCTGCAGACGGCGGGGCTGGATATTCCTGCTGAACGGATTGTGACCTCCGGCATGCTGATCGATGCTTATCTGCGCGCTCATCGCCTCAACGGCGCCCGTTGTGTTGTCCTGGGCCCTGATGACAGTTCCCGTTATGTCGCCGCCGCCGGCGGGGTGGTCGTATCGGCGCAATCCGATTTCGAGATGCTGGTGATCTGCGACGAAGCCGGCTTTCCCTTTCTGGAAACCCTGGATCTGATTATCAGTCGTCTCTACCGGAAGTTGGATCAAAAGGAAACCGTCCACCTGCTGCTGCCGAATCCGGATCTGATCTTCACCAAAAGCGAACATCTTTATGCGTTTACCAGCGGCAGCATTGCGGTGCTGATTGAAGCCGCACTGGATCTGCGTTACGCGCCGCATCATCGCTATCGCTTTGTCCGTCTCGGCAAACCCCACGACGCCATTTTTCAAATGGGACTGCAGCAAAGCGGCGCGCGGCCGGCGGTGATGATCGGCGATCAGCTTCAGACCGACATCCGCGGCGCCAACGATGCAGGCATCGATTCCGCGCTGGTGCTGACGGGGGTGACCAAAGCCGTCAGGGATGACACGCCGGTGCAGCTTTGTCCTCGATACATTCTACCGTCGCTGGCGCCATAGATCGCTCCAGCCCCTTTTCTTCGGTTTTCGATCCGTTAAATTTCCAGCCAGGAATCCGAGTAGAGGGTTTTCCCCAGAATCACGTTGGTGGTTTTGACGTAGTTCCGCAGCTCCTCGGACAGACCGGCCATATCAGGTTCTTGGCCGTCCATGACGCTGTAGATGGCATCGACGATATCCTGACGACGTCCCCGGGCGATGTCAATCAGGGTGTCGTCCAGTGGATCGGCGATCACGGACTGCATGCCGTGCTTCTGAAGCATGACCATGTAGGTTTGGTTCAGAATCGGCCTGAGGTGGTTCGGCGGTCCGTTTGAAATGTTGGACAAGCCGCAGGTGGTTTTCGCTCCCGGTGCGATTTCCGGCACCATCTCGGTGAATTCCATCAGGCTGATCGCCTGGGGCTGCTGGATATTGACCGGCGTGACAATACCATCCACCCATATTTTTTCGTTGGGAACGCCGGCTTCATTTGCAAAATACAGCAATTCAACGCACAGCGCGGCGCGTTCGTTGGCATCCCGCGGCAAGCCCTCCGGCCCCCACATCAGGGCGATGAAGTCCGCATTGTATTCGGCGGCCAGCGGCACCATTTTTTCATAGCGCTCGGGCCGAACCATGATTGAATTGATCAGCGCCGGCTGTTTGCAAACTTTCAGCGCGGCTTCAATGGCATCAATGTTGGATGTGTCCAGCGCCAGCGGAATGTCGTCGACCACCTCCTGTACGACCTCCACAACCCAGGGCATCAGCTCCGGTCCGTCCTTCTTGGCCGGTCCCAGGTTGATGTCAATGTAGTCCATCTCCTTTTCTTTCTGCAGCAGCGCCTCTTCCTGGATCGGTTTGGGATCCCGTTCCTTGAAAGCGCGGCCGATCTTTTTGGAAATGACGTTGAGACTTTCTCCGATTAACAGCATATGACCTCCCTTTTCATCGCTAAAGTTGAATTGCCTGAAGTTCTTTCCGCCGAATATCCGTCAAGACCGCCGGTTGGCGCAATGAACAATATTTATGACTGCCTTCCTTTCAGAAATCCGGGGATGTGGGCCGCCTCGCGGGGTCCGACGGTGATGGTCCAACCCGGAAGCTCCTCCTCTACATCGCCGGCGATCGCCGCCGCGTATCCGGGGATGATCACTTCCTTGTGTTTGACTTTATCCATGATACCACATTTTTTGACGAATATGCCCACATCATCACCGGAAAATTTGCCGGCGGCCCAGGCCGTCATGACCGAAAGACCTTCGGCTTCCTTTATCAGCAGGTACGCAGGAACGCGGCTGCCTTCGATTTCGCCCGAGACGATAAAGTAGGTGAGGGCAAAATTGGTGGTGACCAGCACCGGCGCATTTTCATCCGGGTTGCCGATCTCGTAGATGCCTTCCTCCACCGTCATCGGCCGCTGAGGATCGGTATAGATGTTGAGACGTTCCAGAAGAAGGGGAAACAAGGACTCACCCGTGAAATCCGACAGCGTGACAATGCCGCCGTATTTGGCGATGAACATACCGGCGATCAAGGTTTCAACGTCCAGATTGGCGGCCATTTCGCAGGGAAAGGTAATGGTGGGAAAGCCGACCGAACGGTTCAGATCTTTGAGTGCGGCGCGGCGGATGGCGATCTGATCATGCAGCGCCTGCTTGACCTCACGTGAGCCCGGGTCGAGCACCAGATCCTTGAGCCCCATTTCCGTGAGCTTGTCCGTCATCGGCACCAGGTTTTCAAGGGAATCGGCTTTGACCGCCAGGGGCAGATCGTTCTCCTTGGCCAGGGCCGCAAAGGCCTCCAGGTTGGCTTCAGTGGCGGCGTAAAGCAGGGGGCGTTTAAAAGCCGCTGCTTCAATGCCGGCTTTCATCACCGCTTCGTCTTCCGTCATCAGGATCAAGTTGAATTCAGACGTCTCGGCGATGGTTTTGGCTTTGGCGGCGAAGGCCTCGGCACCGGCGCCGGCGTCTTTGAGCGCCACCAGTTCAGGACGCAGATTGAGGCCGACACGCTCAAACTGAAGGGCATTCCATCCTTTCAGGCGGGCGGCCAGTGCATCGTCGTCGATATCACTTGCAATCCGTGCCGCCAGGGCCGAGGGGTTGTAAAAGGTTTTTTCGTGCCGATACTGCACGGTTTCACCGCCGGTCGTGAATGCTCTGACGCCTTTTCCGATTTTAACGGGGCGGATGGGCGGCGCCGAGGCTTCGGCCAATTGTGCCCGGGCTTCATCGCTGACATAGGGGCAGCTGTCCAGCTCGGCTTTGCCGGAGGCCAGGTTCATGGCAAAGGCGAGACAGGTGGGAACGCCGCATTCCTTACAATTGGTTTTCGGCAGGAGCTTGAAAATTTGTATTCCAGTTAATGCCATTTTGATCTCCTTATGATTATCTTTTAAAGTGCCGCTGGGCCCGCTTCAATGGGTCTGATGCCGCCGGACGGCTGCGGCCTTCGGGCCGCAGCTGTTCGTGTTTTTCCGGCGAAGATGGTTTTCAGCCGATCAGCGGATCCATTGAAAGCGCAGGGTGTCCTTTTTCTTCGAGCCAGGGCTGAATCTCCTCTTCCGTCATTCCGACGGTCTCATCGGCGATTTTGTCGAACAGATCCGGAACACCCAGTTCTTCAGCCCGCTTTTGCAAGCGCTCCTTGATCTCTTCCTTGAGTATTTTGGGCATCCAAACAACCCGCAGCAGGCCGCCGTCGCCCTTGATGAATTTTTTCTGGGTGATGTTGAATTTGGAGTGCCCGACAAAACCGGGGGTCGATGCCCCGCCGCCCATGACGCCGGCAAGGGTTGTAAATTTCATGCCGCAGGGGGTTTCGCCGGTGAATTCCCGATTGACGGTCATGACGCCGTTGCAGGAGGGCAGCAGGGCGGCGATGCATTCACAGCAGCCGCAGGTCGTCATGGGGTCGTGAACAATCGAATAGAAGTTGTAATGGTCGATGGCCCCCCGGGAGGCGTTTTTGACAAACGCATTGACGCCTTTCCACTGTCCGAGTTCCGGGTCGAGGCACTCGCCCTTTTCAATGGGCTGGTTGGGGCCCGTGGGATTGATTTCAAAAGACGCCTTGCAGTCCATCCAGTTGTAGGCGCCGCAAAGACCGGTTCTTTCCGGGCTCACCGTACAGACGTGGGAGGGAGCGAACGACTGACACAAGGTGCAGGAATAATAGATTTCCACATCTTCGTCCGTCATGGTTTCGACGCGCTCATCCCTGGTTTTGTACTCGGCGCGGGCCGTTTTGGTCAGCTCGTCGACTTTTTTCTTGTCCGTGTAAATCGTTACCTGGGCTTTGTCGAAAATCTTGCCGAAATCCTGGTGGAACTTGGCGTGCAGCACAACCCCGATGTCCTTGAGGGTAAATCCTTTTTCCAGCGCGGCTTTGCTGACCCGGATCCAGGCGATGTCGCGCTGGCCGATGTGCATGACGCCCTGAATGTAGTTGATCAGGTGGTGAATCTGCCGCTCCAGGATGGGCTCGAAGTCCACCTGCATTTCGCGGCCGGCCACCTGAACAAAAATTCCCAGCGGCAGCGTATCGCCTTCCTTGATATCCGTGACATCCGGTCCGACCACCTCGACCTTGCCGTCTTCAATGGCTTTCATATCGGCCATTTTGACCAGTTCCGTGGCCTGGGTTTTGCCGCCGCCCATCTGGGTGAACAGGTCGGCGCCCCGGACGCGTTCGCCTTCAAAAGCCGGCCCGAATGCACAAGGGATGTCGATTTCGGTGACACTGACCTTAAGGCCCCGCACCTCCACCGATTTTTGACAAATTTCATTGTGCGGTACATTGGCCACCACATGCTCATAGGTGCAGATGCCCGTGGGAAGTATCTCGGGGATGTCTGTGTCGGCCAGCGTCGGGAAGCCCCAGTTGACGCACCCGGCCGCCGCCACGCCCCACTCGGTGCCGATGTCGCCCAGAGCATTGACAAAGGCGAAAATGCGGTTTTTGTTGTACAGCAGCACCCTTTTATAGTCGCCGGGTTTGATGCCGCCGAAGGCCATGGCCGCCCGGTTGGCGAATCCGAGCGCGAAAACAGCCGAAGAGATGTCAGGCCCGAAGGGCACGATGCGGGTGTTCCAACCGATCTGGACGCCCGCTTGCATGAGCTGCTCAATCACGGAGGTTCCGTTGTGGTTGGCGGCGCAGAAAATGTACAGGTTTTTTTTCTGATAGTCCTCCACGATCATTTTGGCGATTTCCGGATCGGGAGCGGCCCCGACAATCGCGGCGAATCCGGGAGCGCTGCCGTCGACGAATTCAACGCCCCGTTTACGCAGAATGACGTCGTCGGCCGGTCCGAGCCATATTTTGCCGGCATCGATGTCCGGATCTTCCTGGGGCAGGTAGAATTCCGGCTCCCGCAGGATCCGCAACGCCTCCAGAATTTCATAGGCGAAAATGGCCCCCATGCCGGCATCCAAAAGCGGCCCCAGATAGGGCAGGTGGTTTTTTCCCTTGACGTGGGGCGGCAACAGCCCGCGGGCGAATTCAAGCGGTTTTTTCATGTCTTCCAGGGTTTCCACCTTCATGCCGGTGAGACTGTAGATCACCGGCAGATAATAACCGGTGTTGGGAAATTCGATTTTGGACGCGGCGTCATAGGATTCCAACGCGTGCTTGAATTCCCCTTCCGCCTTGGAAACGATTTTATAGCCACCCTGAATGGCAGCGAATGCAATGAGCTTGGACATAAAATTCCTCCTTCGTTGAGGATGTTGTAAAGTGGTTCATATGTCAGCGGTCGACAAGGGTCGGGCCGGCGGTGCCGCCTGATGCGGATTAGGCTTCCAATGCCATTCGGTCCGCCATGTCCATCAGGACCCTTTCGCGGGCCTTGTCGATACCGAGTTCTTTGCGTTTTCTGTCGATGTGGGCGATCATCAACTGGGCGTGCTTGACGGGATCCGGTTCAAAGTCCCACATTCCGCCGTAGATTTTTTCAAGATCCCTGCACAGGTAATTGTGAAACACCGGTGCGCCCGAAGTGGGAAATGTCACGCCGAAGACGGTGTAGATGCCCGAAGAGACAACATAGTGGCCGATGCTGATGGCCTTTTCGCTCATCCATTCCGGCGCGCTGCCGGCGATGGGGGCGTCACAGATATCGTTGCCGAGACCGCCGGCCTTGACGACCTCGGTCGCCGCCAGCAGAAGACGACTGTTGTCGACGCAGGAGCCGCAGTGCAGCACCGGCGGGATGCCGACGGTTTCACATATTTCCCCCAGGCCGGGTCCGCAGTAGACCGCGGCGCTTTCCGGCGTCAGCAGCCCTTCCATGGCGCAGGCGATACCGTTGCAGCCGGTGGTCAGGACGATCACATCATTCTTGATCAGTTCCTTGACAACGGTGATGTGGGCGTCGTTGTGGCGGGTCCGGGCGTTGTTGCAGCCGACCACGGCGGCGATACCGCGGATGCGGCCGTTGACGATGTTGTCGTTTAGGGTGGCGTAGTCGCCTCGGAAGGTCCCGCCGAGATGATACTGAATGGATTCGACGCCGAACCCGGCGATCTGAGTGGATTTCTGCCGGGGGATCATGACCTCGGCCCCGCGGTTTTCAAAATTATCGATGGCCATGCGTACGATTTTTTCGGCATCTTCGACCGCGTAATGCTCGTCGAATTCGATATGAATAACGTTGTCCTGCTCCATTTTAGCGATAGGATGGGTTGTGATCAGCTTGGTGTGAAAACAATTGGCTACGTTGGCCAGGTTCTGCATGATGCACTGAATGTCGACCACCATGGCGTCGCAGGCGCCGGTGATGATGGCCAGCTCCTGCTGCAGAAAGGTACCGGCGACAGGGATGCCGTGCCGCTGCAAAATTTCGTTGGCCGTGCAGCAGATGCCGCTGATCTGAATGCCCTTGGCGCCTTTGGATTGGGCGTATTCAATAATTTCGGGTTTCTGGGTGACGGCCACGATCATTTCGGAAAGCACCGGTTCGTGGCCGTGAACCACGAGATTGACATGATCCTCCTTCATGACGCCTAAATTGGCTTCCGATTGCAGCGGGTAGGGCGTACCGAAGAGGATGTCCTGCAGGTCGGTGGCGATCATCGAACCGCCCCAGCCGTCGGCCAGTGCGGCCCGGGTGCCCTGTTTGATCAGGTTGCGGTAGTCCTGATCGACGCCCATGTGGGTGCGGTGCATGATTTCAACGATTTCCCGATCGATGTTGCGCGGAATGACGCCGGCTTTTTTCCATTTTTCATAAAGGGCGGCCGGCGCCCGTTTCATGAAATACAGCTCGCCTTCGGATTTTCCCCACTCGTTCAGGGCTTTTTCAGCGACTTCGAGGGCGATTTCATCGATGTCGCGGTCTTTTGTCACGCCGTCTTGTTCCACAGTTGTGGCCACCTCAAAATAGGGGGCGATGGACAGCAGCTTGTTGAAGTCTTTGACTTTGTAAGCATTGGTCTCCTTGCGCGCTGCAGACATGAAGACTTCGGCGACACTGCGGCCGTGGTCGGAGTGGGCCGCGGCCCCGCCGGCGACCATGCGGATGAAGTTGCGGGCCGCAATCGTGTTGGCTGTGGCGCCGCACAGCCCTTTTCTTTCATCTTCGCCCTGGATGCCGCCTTTGGGCAGCGGCAGGCGGCAGGGCCCCATGGAACAGTTTTTACAGCAGGTTCCCTGGACGCCGATGTTGCAGGGCTTCATTTTGACGGCCCGGTCGAATACGGTTTCAATGCCGAGATCCTGGGCACGCTTGATCATCACCTGGGTGGCCTTGTCGGCGGAAGCCGCAACCGGGTCGGCATTGCGGGGGGCTTTTGTCGTCGGAACGGCTTTGGCTTTGCTTTCTACTGGCATCAGAGGTTCCTCCTCATATTTTCCATTTCAGCCGGTTTGCAGCGCACGTTAGTAGAGATTTACGCGCCGGTGTATCCACTGAAGTTTTTCAAGTATTTTTTCGGGTTCTGATTTTTGCTCTGCTGCCGCGGTCATGGGAATTTTTTCGTCGGCAGCCGTCTTCTGGCGCTGGTCATTCATCTTTCCACGCTCGGCGGCACGCTTCCGGCGCAGGGCGTCTTCTTCGGCCTGCCGCTGTTCCCTTGCTTCGGCCTGGGCTTTTTTCTCGGCGTCTTCTTTGGCCTTTTTCTCGGCTTCGGCCTTGGCCTTTTTCTCGGCGTCTTCTTTGGCCTTTTTCTCGGCTTCGGCCTGGGCTTTTTTCTCGGCGTCTTCTTTGGCTTTTTTCTCGGCGTCTTCCCTGGCCTTCTGCGTCGCTTCTTCTTCGGCCTTCTGCGCCGGCGCTTCCGGTTCCCCGACCGCAGCCACCGCTGGGGCGGCCTCTTTTTTCGGGGCCTCCGCTTTGGGTGCGGCTTTCTTTTCCGTTTTTTCCGCCGGTGCCGCCGTGGCTTTTTTCTCCGGCGCCGCCTCTTTTTTGGCCGGTCCCGTCTTGGTGGTTTCCTCGGCGATGCGCAGATCCGGCTCCGGGGCCAGGGCGCTGTAGTCGATATCGACTTGATCCAGCAATTTGCCGACAGCGGCGATTTCTCCGGCGCCGCCGCCGTCTGTCAAGAGATCGATGTAGGCTCGGATCAGGCGGGCCGACTCGGGATGCCGCATAATCAACACATCGGAACCGGCCATGAGATAGGAAACGGCACAAACCGCTTCCATGAGGATGCCGCGCTTTTCCGGATCCCCCATGGCGGGGCCTTCATCCACACCTTCTTTGGCTTCCTTGCACTTCCAGACCTCGTTGGCCAGATTGTTGATGATGGGATACTGAAGTTTGTCGTCTCCCTGGGCCAGTGCAGCCATGCGCAGCCGCTCCATCACCGAGTAGCTGTACTCCAGACCGTAACCCAGGCCGCCGGTGGTGGGATCGACAATGACCTGATCCATCGGCATGCCCAGATTTTCCAGCAGGATGTTGACCTGTTTGGCGATGTTGACGTCGATGGGCGAAGATGAGACCACAATGTGGCCGTAGCCCATGGCGGCGGCGCCGATGCCTTTGTGGTTCTTGTCTTCCACCGGTCCGATGGCGAGTGTGTAGTCCTGACAGACTTCCGCCACCACTTTGAGTACTTCCTCGTCTTTCTGGACATTGGCGCAGCCCCAGACAACAAGGGGTACATCAACGGCTTCGGCCACTTTTTTGACCCGCCGGGCCGCTTCATCCGCTGGTGCGTCCCGGCCGTTGGGATCGATGCTTTTCAGCTGCAGAACGATCAGGTCCGCCCCGTATTCGTCCACACATTTTTTGGCCCAGGCGGCGGGGTCGGACAATACATCCTTAAATGGGGCGGCGGCGCTTTCCGCCCAGTCTTCCGGTTCGATGTCCCAGACTTCCATGGCGATTTTCGGTTTGTGGGGCATGTCGCCTTCGAACTGATAGAAGGGGTAACAGGCCTCTCCACCGACGGTAACGGCCTTGTCACCATCGCCGAGGGTGATTTCTTTCACCGCCCCGGTGTACGATTCCTTGTAGAATTCGAATCCCAATTTGTACCTCCTTTCACGGGTGTGATGCTGTATGGTGTCATCTACATAACGGTAGATCGGTCACGGATTCATTGTGTTTTGTGGTTGCAGAGCCGGCGTCTCTTTCCGCCACCGGGAAAAAAGGGCGGCGCACGGCTTTTTTCGCCAAACAGACCTTTCTATAAGGGTCTTCAGCTTTTGTCAATAGGGGTGTCACCAATTGTTTTTTTCGTCCGGCCGGATGCGGAAACCGTCTTGCGTTCCTCCATGCGCTTTTTCAACCGGGGAAACAGATTCAACTCCGTGTGGGGTAAAAACAGAGCGGCTACGTAATGATCCATGTAGGACGCTGTTTCGGACAGTTCAAAATTGGTCATTTTCTTGGTTACTTCCACCACATCCGTTCGGATGCGGTTGGTCAGGGCGCTCATTTTTGCGCCCATCAGCGAGCCGTTGCCGATATAGGTGATTTTATCCGGATCCATCTCCGGCAGCAGTCCGATGGTCATGGCCTTTTCCAGGTCCACGTAGCTGCCGAAGCCGCCGGCGAGGATAATCTGTTCGATATCCGTCAGCGACATGCCGATTTCTTCCATAAGCGTCATGCATCCACTGTAAATCGCCCCTTTGGCGCGGATCAGATTCTCTATGTCGATTTCGCTTAAAACAATATCCCGATCAATCTGCGTGTCTTTCTGCCATGCCAGGACATATTCCACTACGCCGTTGTTTTCACGGATGCGGTTGGTCGGCAGATCCCGGTTGAACTTGCCGAGGTTGTCGATGATTCCCAGCTCAAACAGGGTTGCGACCATAATAATGAGTCCGGAACCGCAAATTCCCTTGGGGCGGACGTTGCCGATACAGATGTTCATGGGCTCGAGCGTTTCAGGGTCTATGGAAAAATCTTCGATGGCGCCGGAAGTGGCCCGCATGCCGAACTCAATGCCGCCGCCCTCAAAGGCCGGACCGGCCGAACAGGCGGCGCAGGCAAGCCATTCGCTGTTGCCGATGACGATTTCGGCGTTGGTCCCGATGTCGAGGAACAAGATCAAGCGGTCGGTGCGGTACATGCCCGAGCCCATGACGCCGGCCACGATGTCCCCGCCAACGTAGCTGGACACGGCCGGATAAACAAGGGCGGTCACGTGCTCGCTGAGCCCAATGCCCAGCTCCACCGCTTTCAGGGGCGGATACAGCGTGGCGGCGGGCACATAGGGGGACCGCCGGATGTAGCGGGGATTGACCTTGAGCAGGAGCTGGGTCATGGTGGTGTTGCCGGCAAGCGTGATGGCCGAAATGTGGTCCTTGTCCACCCGGGACCGTTTTAAAAGAGCGTCGATGAGCTTGTTGATGGTTCCGATGACGGCGGCCTGCAGCTTTTCAAGCCCGCCCGGTTTTTCGGCGAACACGATGCGCGAAATGACATCCTCGCCGTAGCTGATCTGGGCGTTGAAGTCACCTTTTTCGGCCACGACTTCGCCGGAGATCAGATTGATGAGCTGGCCGTAAAGCGTGGTGGTGCCGATGTCCATGGCGATGGCGTAGTTGGCTTCCGTGGTGTCCCCCGGCTGGATGTTGATGATATGGGTTTTCCGCTCGCTGCGGACCGGCCTTTCAAGGGTGGCCGTCACTTTGAATTCGTTTTGCCGCAGAATGTCCGGTATCTTGCGGATCACCGGCAGGCTGACCATGAGGCTGTGTTCGTTGTGTTTGGATTTTAAAAAACTCACCAGCCGGGTGACATCCGGCAGGTGATCATCTTTGTTGGGAACCGGCAGCTCAAGATATTTTTTTTCAATCGGCGGCAAAAAGAGGCCCTGCTCTTTCAGATCGTTGAAGTTCATCTGATGGATGCACGCCGTGTGCCGCGGCGGGCGCTGGATGTTCAGTACGCTGGGGTCTATTTCCGATTCGATGGGCACGCGCACGGTGACATCATCAACCACGCGGCTCTGACACGCCAGACGATAGCCTTTGGTTCGATCTTCGAGCCGCAGCTTGGCGGAGTCCCCGCCTTCCACGCAGCCGTCTTCAACAATGACGCGGCATTTGCCGCAGACCCCCTCGCCGCCGCAGGAGGCATTGATGTGGACACCGGCTTCAATCGCCGCCCGAAGCAGGGTCTCTCCTTCATGTACGCGGACGGATTTGTTGTACGGCAGAAATCGTACGGTTTTCACAAGTGCAGCTCCTTTCTGATGCATCTATGGTTCCCGCGGCGCATCGAACCGACAGCTGATGATGACGGTGTCTCCGTCGAACCGCGTTTTTATTTTATAGGGCAGCGTTTGAAACAACCGGATCATTCCCTGGTTGCCGGGGGATGTATAGGCGAAAAAACCGGAAATGCCGTTGGCGCGGGCGGACTGACAGAGCTTTTTCAGCAGCAGCCGGCCCAAACCCATTTTTTTGAAGTGCCGGCTGACGGAAAAGGCGATTTCAGCCATGTTGTTGGCATCATCGAGCAAATACTCGCCCACGGCGATGACCTTGCCGAAACCGAATTCGCCGATCACCGCTACGATGGTCAGATTCTTAATGTAGTCCACCTGGCTCACATCCCCGACTTCGTCATGAACGAATGTGGTTTTTTCGTGAAAGAAACGGGCGATGATGTCGTTTTTGTCGAGGTTGTAGAAGTGTTCCTGAATCCGCCTTTCATCAACCGGTTTGGCCGGTCGAATGGTCACTTTTTCATTGTTGAGGACGATCGTTTCTTCTAGTTCCCGGGGATAAACCCCGAGGATGGACTCTTTCAGGGTTCGGTCCGCACCGATCAGCCCCCGTTCCTTGGCCGTGTGAAACAGTTCGTCGCGAAAGTCGGGGTGGGCGATGCTGATCATGGCGATCGCCCGTTCCTGCAGGCTTTTGCCGAACAAGTTGACGACGCCGTATTCGGTGGCCACGTACTGAACGTCCCCTCTGGGAACGACAACGGCGGTGTCGTCAAGGGAGGGAAGGATGCGGCTCTTTTGACCCTGCATGGCGGTCGAGGTCAGCAGCAGAAACGACTTGCCGCCCGCTGACTGGGCCGATCCCCGGATAAAGTCCAGCATACCGGTGACCCCTGAAAAATGATTGAAGGGAAGCGCATCCGCCGCCACTTGACCGGTGAGATCGATCGCCATGGCAACGTCCAGGGAGACCATTTTATGGTTGCGGCTGATGACGGAGGGGTCGTTGACATAATCGGAAGGATGAAACTCAATGGAAGGGTTGTTGTCGATGAAATCGAACAAATCTGCGGATCCGATGGCCGTGCTCGCTACAACCTTTCCCTCGTTGAAACCCTTGACCCGGTTGGTGATGACCCCAAGGGAAACAAGGCGCATGATTTCATCGGTCAGGTACTGCGAATGCACCCCCAGGTCGTTTTTGTCCGACAAGGCCAGCAGGGTGGCCTGCGGGGTTGTGCCCGGGCTGAAGTGCAAGGTCGAACCGTCGTCGATGAGCCGGGCGATCAGACGACCGATGTCGTTGGCGGATTCCGATTCGGGTCGTTTACCTGCGGTCATGATGGGTTCGTCGTGTTCGACGATGTAGTCCACATCGTTGACATGCAGAAAACTGCGCCCCAGCACCTTCGGCATGTGGCTGTTGACCTGGGCGATGATGATGTCGGCTGAAAGGGCGGCTGAAAGGGTGATGTCCACCGAAACCCCCAGGCTCATCCACCCGAAGTCATCCGGCGGCGTGACCTGTATCAGGGCCACATGAACCGGAAGGTGCCGGTTCCGGAAAAGCCGGGGGATGGCGGACAGGTTGACCGGGGTGATGAAGCGCTTGTTTTTGGCGATCGATTCCGGTTTTGCCGATCCCAGATAAAAGGAGCGGATGTTCAGATGCTGTCCACGGGTTTTGTCGGCAATGGCCGTCAGGGGAGTGCCCTGTTCAAGGCCCAGCAGGCGGACGACTTCCAAGTCGGTGAAACGCAGCGAAGCTTCCGCCAGGGCCTTTACCAGCGCCTGGGGTTCGCCGCAGCAGGAGCCGATGAATATTCTCTGCCCATGGCGGATGGTGGTGATCGCTTCCTGTGCGCTGCATTTTTTTTCAACATAATTGTCTGCCCAGTAACTGTCAACGGTCAAGGAGCCCCCTTTTTTTTTATCAGTCCAAGGTTACGGTACGGACAAAAAAAAATAATTATCGCTTTCAAATACCTTTTTCAAGCAAAACCTGTACGGCCCACCAGGTTGTTGAATCTTCACTTGAAAACAAGGGGTGTCAAAGCGCTTGACAGCGTTCAATTTCTGTTATATTATTTTCAATTGAAACATTCATAATTAAAACTATTCTTTCCCGATGCCGCAGTCGAAGCGGCGGGGGCGGTGGACCGAGGGCTTTGCGAAAAGCAGTTTGTCCCCTCTTTTAGAAAAGGAGATCAAAATGAAAAAAGAAGAGCTTTTTAAACGGATCGGCCGGAATGTACGCCAGGGGCGTCTGCATGCCGAAAGCAAAGGCATTGTGCACGGTTTGGCCGGTCAGCCCGGGGTGTCGGAGCTGATCGAGCAGGCCCTGGCGCATCGAATCGATCCCGATGAAATTGCGGCCAAATCACTGGACGAACCCCTGGCGGGCGTCTTAAAGAAATACCGGAAAAACGAGTTTTATTTCCCGCATGTGGTTCGATCCGCGCGCTGCGTGGGCGCCGCCCGCGACATTCTGACCCGTCATGGGCATGACAGCGGCACGGACGACAAGGGAACCATCGTTCTGGCCGCCGTTGAAGGCGACGTTCATGAAATCGGTTTGCAGGTTGTTGACATCATCTTAAAAGGCGCCGGCTATCACACCGTGAATCTCGGCAGCAACGTGCCGGGGAAGGAAATCGTCGCCAAGGTGACGGAGTGGGATGCGCCGTTGGTGGGACTTTCGGCCCATACCATCGATTCCCGCTGGGCGCTGCAGGAAATCATCGCGGAACTTCGGGGGCTGCCCGGTGGAAGCGAACGAATTGTTCTGGTCGGCGGCTCACCGGTTCTGGAAGAATCCTTCCGGCAAATGGATGCGGATTTTTACAGCCGGGACGTGTTTGAGGCCGTCGATTATCTGGCGGCGATGGCGGCACAACCGGCCCTGAAAGACGCCTGCTGACGGTTTTACCTGTCCGCGGACAGATAAAGGGGAAAGGGGATCAATCCCCGTAGAGCACCGCGATGATCGTTGCTTCCTTTTGCTTGGCCGCAATCAGATGCGGCGTGGTGGAGAGGTAGTAGACGCTGTCCCCAGGTTCCAGTTCGAAATGATCCGCCCCGATGTCCAGCGACACCGTGCCCTCGAGCACGTAGATAAACTCCTCACCGGAATGGATCGACATTTCCGGGTCGGGGTTTTCTTTTAAATGCACGATCAAGGCCTCCATATGACGGCCTCTGACATCCGGGGCGAGGCTCATGTAAGTGTAAATTTCTTTTTTTCCTTTGGCGGCCGTCGATCGGGAGGACTTGATTTTTTCCGATTTCCGCGTGATTGAATAGAGCTTTTCCCCTACACCGGACACGATTCTGCCAAAAGCGCTGTCCAATGCCTTGGAAAGTTTGATGGATGTTCCCAGCTGGGGCTGAACCGTGTTGTTTTCGATGGCGATCAGAAAATCAACATCAAAACCCGTCAGCCGGGACAGCGCCTCGAGTGAAAGCCCTTTTTTCTCGCGCAGGATGCGGATGCGCTCTCCGATTCCTTCCAGGGGGCTGTCATGCACGGCGGGGATTTCACCGGTGAGATCTTCGAAGTAATCAACGTTGATCGGTGGTTTGTGTTTTTTTTCTTCCATGACAATCTCCTTCAGAGGCATTTGGCACCGATGTGCCGGGATATCACAATCCGCTGGACTTCGGATGTACCTTCACCGATATCAAGCAGCTTCTGATCACGATAAAAGCGCTCCACATCGTATTCCTGCATGAGCCCGTAGCCGCCGTGCAGCTGGACCGCATGATTGGCACAGCGGTACATGGTTTCAGAGCAGTAGAGCTTGGCCATGGCGGCTTCCTTGGAAAAGGGGAGGTCGCTGTCCCTGAGCCAGCAGGCCTTGTAGAGCAAAAGACGGGCGCATTCGATTTCAACGGCCATATCGGCCAGTTTAAAGGCATTGACTTGAAAATTGGCGATCGGCCGCCCGAACTGCTCGCGTTCGTTGCTGTATTTCAGGGCCATGTCCAGGCAGCCCTGCGCGCCGCCGAGTCCCATGGCGGCAATGGAAAGCCGTCCGCCGTCAAGTGTCTGCATCATCTGATGAAACCCATGTCCTCTTTGGCCCAGCAGATTTTCATACGGCACGCGGCAGTCTTCAAAAAACAGTTCGCTGGTATTGGAGGCGCGCCACATCATTTTGCCGTGCATTGCGCGTGTGGTGTAGCCCGGCGTGCCTGTTTCCACCAGGATGCAGGAAAGTTCGGGCCGGCCGTCTTCCCGCGTACCGGTTTTACACAGTACGGTGACACCCGCTGAAATCTTTGTGGAAGCGTTGGTGATGAAAATCTTGCTGCCGTTGATGACCCACGCGTCACCGTCCAGAACGGCGCTGGTGCGGCTGCTGGCGGCATCGGATCCGGCATTGGGCTCGGTCAGGCCGAAACCCCAGAGGGTTTTTCCACTGCAGAGATCCGGCAGATATTTCTGTTTTTGTTTTTCGCTGCCGAAATAATACAGCGGACCGATGCCCAGCGAGTTCCCGGCGGCGATGGTGGCGGCATGCGATCCATCTATGCGGGCGATCTCCTCGGTGGCGATGATGTAGGAAAGATAATCCATGCCCTGTCCGCCGTAAGCTTCCGGCACAAAGACGCCGAAGAGACCGAGTTGGGCCATTTTTTCCATGGTTTCATCGGAAAAGGCTTCGCTTTTATCCAGTTCACGCGCGACGGGTTTGATTTCCTTTTCGGCGAACGAGCGGACGGATTCACGCAATATTTCCTGTTCAGGGGAAAGCTTAAATTCCATGGCGGGTCCTTACGTCGATTCGGTGGTTGGCGGCGGTCACTTGGGTTTCAGCTCGTTTTCAATCAATTGGTGAAGGTTTGCCAGTTCACGCGTGCTGATGCGTTTACCGTTGATAAACACCGTCGGCGTTCCTCTGACCCCTGCATCCCGGCCGTTTTGAACATCGTTGATAATGTGACGCCGGATGTCGGGCGATTTTCGATCGCGTTCAAAGCGGTCCATGTTCAGTTGGAGTTCGGCGGCGATTTGCTGAATTTTTTCCTCGTTCAGGGAACGGAAATTTTGGTACAGCGCGGCGTGGAACGGCCAGAATTTTCCCTGCTGATGAGCGGCCATGGCGGCGAGGGCCGCTTCCTCCGCAAAAGGGTGGCTGCGGATGGGAAAATGTTTGATTACAATGCGGACCGATGTGGGGTACATGGCGGCAATTTTGTCGAAAACCGATTCCAGCCGGGCACAGAAGGGGCACTGGTAGTCGTCGAAAACCGCGATGGTAACCGCGGCATCGGCCGGTCCCCGAAAAGGGGAGCCCTCTGTTTCGATGGTGTGAATGCGTTGAATGGATATGCGCTGCATCGTTCCCGACACGCTGCTGGTCAACAGCAGGGTTTCGGTTTCCTCGGCATAGCCGATGCGGTCAAAGGCACCATCCACTGGAATACGGTTGATGGGTGCCGCCGTGGGATCCGCGTAAACCAAAACATGATCCCGGGTAAGGATAAAGACCAGTTCTCCGTCTGCGGCGGCGGCGACGTCGATCGGCGGTGTTTCAAGGGCGATCAGCGGTTGAACGCGCCAGTCGATCCCCTCTGGAAGCGCCAGGGCCGCGCCGCACAGAATGATCGGCAGCAGAAGGCCGGCGGCGATGGTTCTTATGGCTGTGTGCATTGGGATACGCTCCATTGTTTGCTGCCCGTTTTTTTCCGGTTTGATGCGATGCATTGCGAATTGTGCCAGCGTGTCCGGCCAGCGTATACAAAAAGCGGCCAAGGGGTCAAATGAAAAATAAACCCCTTGATCAATGGTCGTTTTTTCTTTAAAAAATGCCCATGGGCTACGTCTTTACGATTGCGGATGCCAGAGCGTACCAGCGCTGGACCGAAAATCCGCGCAATCAATCCGCCATCGCATCCCAGAACCGTTTGATGCTGGAAATGCTGGACGCCCGTCGCGGCGAAACCCTGCTCGACGTGGGATGCGGCACCGGTTTGCGCTTTAACCCCTTTCTCGAAGCCGGCGTGAACGTCAGCGGCGTTGATCCGTCCGACGGCATGTTGGATGCCGCCCGCCGGATCTTTGCCAACCGTGCTGATCTTCACCGGGGCTTTGCAGAGGATCTTCCTTTTGATGACAACAGCTTCAATTATGCCGTGATGGTGCTTTCCCTTGAATTCGTCGATGATTCTGCAAAGGCGGTCGAGGAGGCCTGTCGGGTGGCCAAGGACCGCATTTTCATCGGCGTGCTCAACCGTTATGCTTTGAAAAATCTGGGCCAGCGGCTGGAGGGGATTTTCTCACACTCGGTTTTCAACCGCGCCCGTTTCTTCAGCGTCTGGGAATTGAAGCGGATGCTGCGGGAACGGCTGGGCGACGTGCCGCTCACCTGGCGCACCACCTGCCGCCTGCCGGACGGGGCCGGCGGAATCGCACGCTGCATCCAAAACGCCGGCATTGCCCAGAAGCTTCCCTTCGGCACATTTGTGGGCATCACGGCGACCCTGGTACCGCGTTTTCGAACACGACCGCTGTGCATGCGCTATCAGACAAAGCGTACCACCGGCATTGTGCCCGGGTAGAAGCGTAGCCGTCAGGTTTCAGGTGTCAGTGATCAGGCTTGAGGTGGCAGCGACGTTGGGTTCGTTGGGTTCGCTTTTTTTGTCGCTGAATCGTCATTCCGGCGCATGTCGGAATGACGATTCGAAACCAAACAGCCGTGCACGGGCACGAGCACGTTCACGTTTACGGGGTGCGCCGGATACCTGGACCCTGACACCCGACACTCGAAATCTGGCACTTGAAACCGCGCAGGGGGTCTTCATCATGGAAGCATATCTGTATGACAAGAGCGACAACAGGGAGGTCGTCTGCCGCCTCTGCCGTCACCGCTGCACCATCCGGGATGGACGGCGGGGCATCTGCGGCGTTCGCAAAAACCGGGGAGGCGTTCTTGAAACCCTGGTGTACGACAGGGTGATCGCACGCCACGTGGATCCGATCGAAAAAAAGCCCCTGTTTCACTTCCACCCGGGCAGCCTGTCCTATTCGGTTGCAACGGTGGGTTGTAATTTCAGGTGCCGGTTTTGTCAGAATGCCGACATCGCCCAGATGCCCCGCGATCAGGAGGGCAGGATCGCGGGCAGTGCGGCGGCTCCGGATGACATCGTCGCGGCGGCGAAGAACGCCAACTGCCGCTCCATCGCCTACACCTACACCGAACCGACGGTGTTTTTCGAACTGGCCTATGATATCGCCCGTCTGGCCCATCCCGAAGGCCTGGCCAATGTGTTTGTGACCAACGGTTATCTGAGCGCCGATGCCCTGCACATGATCGCACCCTTTCTCGACGCCGCCAACGTCGATGTAAAGGCCTTTAATGAAGATTTCTACCGCCGATACTGCGGTGCTTCACTGGAGCCGGTTAAAGAAACGCTGGTGTTGATGAAACAGCTGGGTGTGCTGGTCGAAGTCACCACGTTGATCATTCCGGGTTTGAACGACGATCCCGGCGAACTGGCTTCCCTGGCCGCATTCTTGGTCGATGCGCTCGGGCCGGAAACGCCGTGGCACATCAGTCGTTTTCACCCCACCTATCAATTAACGGATCGTCCGGCGACGCCTTTAAAGAGCCTTCTGATGGCCAGAGATCTTGGACTGAAGGCGGGCCTGCGGTACGTCTACACGGGGAATGTTCCGGGTCAGGAGGGCGAAAACACCTTCTGTTACGCCTGCGGCAAGGCGGTTATTGAGCGTCGGGGATTTCAGATAAAACGCCGCAGCCTTGTAAACGGCTGCTGCGGCTTCTGCGGCGCCCCCATCGACGGATCAGGGCTCTGAATTTCGGACCGGCAGAACGCGATATAAGCGCTGAAAGACCATGCGGTCCAGTATCGGCCGACCACACCCTGCTGCAGCCGAGATGGACAAGGGGCCTGCTTTTCACCCAATCGGCCGCCGCCGGTCGGTCTGAAAGCCTTGTGTTGCGAAATGTCAAGATTCATGCGATAGAGACCTCACGGCATGAACAGATATCAGAATGCGATGTAAAAATAATGATGTTGATGACAGCGGAAAAAAACCGGGCGCCGCAGGTGAGCGTCGTGATACCGACCTGCAACCGCGAACAGATGGTGGCTCAGGCGGTTGAATCGATTCTGACCCAGGATTTCAAAGATTATGAACTGATCGTGGTGGACGACGGCTCCACCGACAACACAGCGGACGTACTGCAGTGCTATGAAGGTTCGATGCGTTTGATCCGGCAGTCCAATCGCGGCGTGAGCGCCGCCCGGAATGCCGGCATCGCCGCCTCCCGCGGCCCGCTGATCGCTTTCCTTGATTCGGACGATTTGTGGCGGCCGCGCAAATTGTCCCTTCAGACGGCGTTTTTCCACGCGCACCCCAACGCCGTGGTTTGCCAGACGGAAGAGCGATGGATGCGGAACGGCCGCCAGCTGAACCCCAGAAAATACCATCAGAAAGCCGCGGGTTATTTTTTTGAGCGCTCTCTGGAACGCTGTCTGGTGAGCCCCTCGGCGGCGATGCTCCGTCGGACGGTTCTGGAGGAAATCGGCGGCTTCGACGAAAACCTGCCGGCCTGTGAAGACTATGATCTCTGGCTGCGGATCGGGATCCGCTATCCCATCCATCTCATCAACGCGGTTTTGGTTGACAAGCGGGGCGGCCACGCAGACCAGCTTTCGACCGCACCCGGACTGGACCGCTACCGCATCCGCTCGCTCCTCAAGCTGATCCGCAGCGGCAAACTGAACAGCACGCAGCACCACGCGGCGAAAACGGTCCTGTTGCGCAAGTGCCGGATATATGCGGACGGCTGTGCCAAAAGAGGCCGCCTGACGGAGGCGGCCCGCTACCGGCGGCTGATGGTCACCGGCGGCGAAGAGGGAGGCGGCAGCATGCAGGCGCGGTCCGGAGATGCCGCTTTCCGGCGCCGGCCGGAGGAGATGTCGGCAACGCCGGGGGCGATGCGGCCGAAAAATTAAAGCGCAAGGTGTCGGTGCCGTTTTGGATCATCAACAACAGAGGAAAATCGAATGACCACGAACCAAAAACCCCTGCCGCCGATCTGGCTGGCTGCGGACGGCATGACGGTCAAGGTGATTGATCAGCGCCGGCTGCCGCATGAACTGGTGATTCTGGATTTGATGAATGTGGATGGCATCGTCGCCGCCATCCGCGACATGGTCGTCCGGGGGGCGCCTTTGATCGGTGTGACCGCCGCTTACGGCGTTTATCTGGCCCTGCGGTCATCCAGCGGCGATCCGGATGAAGAACCCCTGTTCAAGGCCAACTGCGATCGGATTCGCAGCGCACGGCCGACCGCCGTCAATCTGATGTGGGCCGTCGATGAAGTGGCGGCGTCGGTGGCGGCGGAAATGAATCCCGTCAACCGCATTCAGGCCGCTGAAAAGGCCGTTCAGCGCATTGTGGCGCAGGAGACCGAAAGCTGCCGCCGCATCGGTATGCACGGTGTTCGATTGATCAACGATCTGGCCGTCGCGAAAAACGGCAAAACGGTGAACATCCTCACCCACTGCAATGCCGGTTATCTGGCATGCGTGGCGCACGGCACGGCGACCGCCCCGATTTACGCGGCGGTTCGGGCCGGCGTCGATGTGCATGTGTGGGTGGATGAAACCCGGCCGCTCAACCAGGGGGCGCGGTTGACGGCCTGGGAACTGGCGCAGCACGGTGTCGCCCACACGGTCGTCACGGACAACGCCGGCGGCCATCTCATGCAGCGGGGCCTGGTGGACCTGGTGCTGGTCGGCAGCGACCGCACGACGCGCAATGGAGACGTGGCCAACAAAATCGGCACTTATCTCAAGGCGCTGGCCGCCCGGGACAATCGGATACCCTTTTATGCGGCGCTTCCTTCCACAACATTCGACTGGTGTCTTGATGACGGCATGCAGATTCCCATTGAAGAACGGGATGCGCAAGAGGTGGCGCATGCGGCCGGTTTTCTTGAAAACCGGATCCAACAGGTACGGATTTCACCGGCGGACAGTCCGTCGGCCAATCCCGCCTTTGATGTGACACCCGCGCGGCTGGTCACCGGATTGATCACCGAACGCGGCATATGCCGGGCCTCGGAAGCGGACATCCGCCGGCTCTTTCCGGATCTGGCCGCTGCCGAAGGCGCCGCCTGAAAAAGGGTGGGCGCATGTTGACGGAACTTGAAAAAAAAGTGGTTGCGGCCCTGCAGGGGGATCTGCCGGTTACCGCGCGGCCTTTTCAGCGGCCGGCGGCGGACGTCGATATGGCGGAAGCGCAATTTCTGGACATCGTAAAGGGGTTGTGCCGTCGCGGGGTGATTCGCCGTTTCGGCGCCACCATTCGGCATCAACGCTCCGGCTTCAGCGCCAACGCCATGGTGGCGTGGCAGGTTCCCGAAGCGCGGGTCGACACGGTCGGCGAACTGTTTGCCGGTTATGATGCGGTTTCCCACTGCTACCGGCGCCGCGCCGCCCGTGACTGGCCTTATAATCTTTACACCATGATTCATGCCGGCGATGCGGCCGCCTGTCATTCCATCGCCGCACAAATGGCGCGTGCGGCCGCGGTGGACACCTATCGGCTCCTGTTCAGTGAAAAAGAGTGGAAAAAGACATCGATGACATATTTCAGCGAATAGTGCCAACAATTGCGTCGGCGTCATGCCCGTTTACCGGCGCGGGCGGGCCGGGTGTCTTAAACGCGTGCCCGCCGTGAGGCGCGACATCCCCCACGTCCTCTTGGTAAATCCGTGGATTCACGATTTCGCGGCGTATGATTTCTGGGCGAAACCGGCGGGCCTGCTGCAGCTCGCTGCGATTTTACTGCAGCATGGCACAGCGGTCAGCTACATCGACTGTTTGAACCGGTTTCACCCGCGTGCGCCGGCTGCAAACCCCGCCGGCCGCAACGGACGGGGTGCGTATTTGAAAACGGCGCTGCCGCGGCCGCCCGGACTGCGGGATGTCCCGCGTCGCTTTTCGCGCTACGGCGTCAAAACCCGGTGGTTTCGTCAGGATCTGCGCCGGCTGCAGCCGCCGGACCTGGTACTGGTAACGTCGATGATGGCCTACTGGTATCCGGGGGTGCAGGAAGCCATCGCGGAAATCAAGGCCATCTGGCCCCGCGTTCCCCTGGTGCTGGGCGGCGTTTACGCCACGCTCTGGCGGGAGCATGCACTCCGCACCAGCGGGGCGGACGCGGTTGTTTCCGGTGCGGCGGAAGGCCGCATCCTGGATCTGGTGAAAACATATACCGGTTTTGCGGCGCATCCCGTCTTTGACGCGGCGGATCCCGACAGTTGGCCTTACCCGGCGTATCATCTCGAAACCGCCGCTTCCTGCATTCCCCTTTTGACAACCAGAGGCTGCCCTTTCGCCTGTGCATATTGTGCCGCCTCGTTGCTGAACCCAGTGTGGATGCGCCGCAGCCCGCGGTCGGTGCTGGAGGAAATCCTGTACTGGCACAAGGCTTGCGGCGCCACCGATTTCGTGTTTTATGACGACGCCCTGCTGGTGGATGCGCCCCGGCACCTGGCCCCGCTGCTGGAAGGGATCATTGAAAGCGGGCTCCCGCTCCGTTTCCACACGCCCAATGCTCTGCATCTGCGCGAGATAGATCCCCGCATCGCCCGTCTGATGGCCAGAGCCGGTTTCCGCACCATCCGCCTGGGGGTCGAAACCATGGATTTCGAGCGACGCAACGGGCTCGACCGCAAGCTGTACCGTCCGGATTTCGAGGCGGGCTTGAAGGCTCTCAAGGACGCCGGCTTCGGCCCGGATCAAATCGGCGCCTACCTGCTGGTGGGCCTGCCGGGCCAGGCGTTATCGGAGGCGGCCGCGTCCATCACCGCGCTGAAGGCATGCGGCGTTCGTCCGATTCCAGCGTATTATTCGCCCATTCCCGGCACGGCGCTCTGGCCGGCGGCCAAGGCGTCTTCGCGCTATGATCTGGCTTCCGATCCGGTTTTCACCAACAATGCGATCATGCCCTGCAGGAAAAGTCCTTTTTCCTGGCGGGAGATCAGTCGTTTAAAACAGTTGGCCGCCGGACCCGAATGCAGCCGGCAGGGGCTTGTGCATCCGGAGGGTAGCTGGTAGGATTGCGTCAGGCGGGTGAAAAAATTCGGATTCAAGGGTTCCAGCGCTCGAGGATCCGAGGAAAACGAAAAAAAACAGGGAACACAAATGACGGCGGAAAACGATCTGGTGTTGATATATCTTGAGGAACAGCCCCTTATTTTTGCCCGCATCGAGCATATTACAGCGGACGTAAAACCGAACTGGTACCATATCACCCTGCTGATGCTGCAAGTGCCGCTGCAAACCGTCACCTGGATTCTGCGCGATGCATATATCGACGGCGCTGAATTTACCATGAACGGGAAACGAATGCGTCTTGAAAAATTACCGCCGCCGGCCCCTCTCGAAAAAGCGCCGAACAAATCCGCCAAAGAACCCGGTGCAGGGAAAACATCGCGCAAGACGGGCGAGAAGGTCGTGTCGCTGAATGATTTTAAGAAAAAAACATGATTCCCGGGCGCAAAATCGTTCTGTCGGCTTCCCGAAGAACCGACATTCCCGCCTTTTACATGGATTGGTTCATGGCGTGTCTTGCAAAGGGACATTTCAACGTCGCCAATCCATATAACCGGCGCATCCGGCGGGTGCCGGCCACACCCGACAAAGTCGACACCATCGTTTTCTGGTCCAAGAATTTCGAACCTTTCATTGCGGGCGGATACGGACCGGTTCTGGAAAAGAGGGGGTTCCATCTGTTTTTTAATTTTACCCTCAATTCGGTCTCGGCGATGCTGGAACCCCGGGTGCCGCCGCTGAACGCGCGTCTGAAGCAACTTGCGTGGATTTGCGAGCGGCACCATCCGCAGATGGTCAACTGGCGTTTTGATCCGTTGTGTTTTTTTGAAACCAACCGGGGCGGCGCCGGCGACAATCTGGGCGATTTTGAAGCCATCGCGCTTTGGGCCGCACGGCTCGGGATCCGCCGCTGCATTACCAGTTTTATGGACTGGTATCCCAAAATTCAAAAGCGTCTCAAACGGTCGTCCGTTGCTGTTTTCCGGCACATTTCCATGGATGCAAGGATCCGTACCATCACGGAAATGGCGCATTTTCTGGAGCCTTTGCACATCGAGCTGCAATTGTGCTGCGAACAAGAGCTGCTTGAACGGCTCCCTGCCGAGGTCAAGGCCGTCGGCGCGGCCTGCATACCCGGTCCGCTCATTCAGGCGCAATTCAAGGGCGACATTGAACTCAAAAAAGACAGCGGCCAGCGCCGGGCCAAAGGGTGCGGCTGCAGCGTGTCCGTGGATATCGGCTCCTATCGGGACCATCCCTGTTATCACAACTGCCTGTTCTGCTATGCCAATCCTACGGCCGATGCGGCGCCCGGCAGAGGGGGATGATGGTATCATCGACCAAGCTTCCGGCTTGCACCCCCCGACAACCAGCCGATTTAAGGATTTTCACATGACCTCAAGGGATTTCACCATCGGCGGCCTGGCCCTGAAGGGCCGCACGGTGTTCGCACCGCTGGCGGGGATCAGCGACCGGCCCATGCGGTTGATGGCGCGGCGGGAGGGCTGTGCCCTGGTTTGCTCCGAAATGATCAGTGCCAATGGACTGGTGCACGGCTCCCCCAAAACACGGGCCATGCTGCGCAGCTGCCCCGAGGAACGGCCCCTGTCTGTTCAGCTGTTCGGCGTCGACCCGGCGGTCATGGCCGATGCCGCGGCCCGGGTCGAAGCGGCGGGCGCCGATATTCTGGACATCAACTTCGGATGTTCGGTGCGAAAAATTTTAAAAAGCGGCGCCGGCGCCGCCCTCATGCGAATGCCTGAAAAGGCCCGGGACCTTCTTCAGGCGGTGCGGCGGGCGGTTCGCATTCCACTGACCATTAAAATGCGAACCGGCTGGGATGTGTCGGGGCGGGATGCGCTGACCATCGCCGCCATCGCCCGCGACAGCGGTGTGGACGCATTGACGGTGCATCCGCGGACGGCGCCCCAGGGTTTCAGCGGCCGGGCGGACTGGCGCATCATCGCCCTTGTCCGCGATGCCGTCGACATACCGGTGCTTGGCAACGGTGATGTGCAAAGCGCGGCGGATGTGCCGCGCATGCTGCGAATGACCAGGTGCGCGGCCGTCATGATCGGCCGATCCGCCATCGGCAACCCGTGGATTTTCTCACAGGCGGCGGCATTGCTCGCGGGCCGTGCCCCCGATCCGGTCCGGGTGGAAACCCGCTTTAAAGGTTTAAAACGTTACTTGAGATCCTGCGTTGCCTTGTACGGCGAAACAAATGCCTGCCGCATGTTGCGCAGCCGCCTGGGATGGTTTGTGAAAGGTCTTCCCAACAGCAGCCGGTTTCGCGAGTCCATCCGGCACCTGTCGTCCGAAGCACAGGCGCGGACCGTCATCGACGCCTATGAAAAAGAGGTCGCCCGCCATTTGGACGGCGCCCCGGCCGCCGCCGATTCTGGTATTGCCTTCAATCCCTAGAAATTTACAGCATTACCTGCGTATTTATTCCGTCTTGCATCGCGAGACGTCTCTGGCATGATGAGAGCGCCGGGCGGAAGCGTTTTTTCGATCCAACCCTAGGAGGCTGTCATGGGGGCACTGCTGTTTATTGATGATGAGGAAGGCGTGCGGCGGTCCATTGTGCGGGCGCTGAAAAACGAGCCCTACCAGGTTTACACCGCGGAAAACGGCCGCACGGGCATCGCGATGCTGAAAAAACGACTCGAGGTGATCCACACCGTGATTTCCGACTATAAAATGCCGGGTCTCAACGGTCTGGAAACCCTTCGCACCGTCGGTCGACTGAATCCGGAGGTGACACGCGTCATTCTGACGGGCTACGCCACCATGGAGGCGGCGATACAGGCGACCAACCAGGGGATCGACGGTTTTTTAACCAAACCCTTCGACAACCGGGAGCTGCGGCAGAAAATCAGCGACATCGCGCTGAAAAAGCGGTTGAAACAATTTGTTTCGGAGGCGGTTTACAACGAAATAAAGAAGTCGCGGGGTGCGCTGCGGCCCCGCTACCATGAAGTCTCTATTCTTTTTTCGGACATCCGGGGGTTTACCGCCATGTCGCAGGGCATCACCCCCGGTGCGCTGGCGGGCTTTTTGAACCACCACTTTTTTTCACCCATGGGGGAGATCGCCTACCAATATCACGGGACGGTGGACAAACACATCGGAGACGGCATGATGGTGGTTTTCGGAACTCCGGTGGCCTATAAAAACGATGCGCTGCTGGCGGTGGCCGCTGCAGTGGCCATGCAGCGCAAGGCGCGCGAAATCGACAGGCGCCTGGCGGCCGAAAACGGTTTTCGGCTGCGCATGGGCATCGGTGTTTCCACCGGCAAGGTTTTTTCAGGCGTGCTGGGCTCCCTGCGCAAAAAGGAGTTCACCGCCATCGGAATGCCGGTCAATGTCGCCGCGCGGCTGCAGCGGCTGGCCGGCGCCGGCGAAATTTTGATCGCCGAAAAGACATTTCACAAAATTGCGGCGCGCATCAGAACAAAATGCCTCGGCCCGGTTTCCGTCAAGGGACTCAGGGCACCCATCCCTGTTTACCGCGTCATGGGACCGGCGCCGCCGCGGCGCTAACGCCTTGCATGGACCGTGTCGCCCACGGTGGGCGTTTCCCCCTGTACGCGCAGCGCCCGGCTGTCAAACGAAAACACGGAAGTGAGTTTTATCCGGGCCTTATGGGGACCCTGCAAAAAATAACGGCGGCCCTCGGTGCCGGCCATCACGCCGCCACCGGCATACACCTCGAGCACATCGCCCGTCTTCAACCCGGACAGGCGGCCGGCGGACACGGTAATTGTTTTTGCATCCACCGCCGTGACATAACCCACCCAGGGGACATCGGCCAAACAGCTGCAGATATCCCGGCTGATGCGCGGCAGGAGACGCTGCAGCGCAGTTTCAACCGCGTCGCGGTCGGGTGCCGACGGGCTGGTGTCTGCTGCATTCGGGCGGCGGACGTCCATTTCCTGCAGAAAACTTTTTTCAAACAATTTGGCCGCGGTTTGCGGATCGTAAAGCACGACGGTGATGCGGATCTGTTGCGGGCGGCCGTTTCCTGAAAACCAGCCCGCCTCCTTTTCGGAGGTGTTTTGCAGAATATCGCCGGCGGTGCCGGTCATCACGGCGGCATATCCGTTCTGCCGGCCGATCTGCGCGATTGCAAAATTGTCGATTTTCCCGTTTTTCAACCGGGGAAGATCCCGCAGCCGGTCGGGATGGCCTTCTTGACCGGGATGAACGAGCCGAAGAGCGGGGCATTCTTCGGTGAGGACCCGGACCAGCCGTGGCGTGACGGGTGCAAGCGCCGGATGGTTCATCCAGACGTCGCCCCGGGTGAAAGGGGCGATGCACAGCGTGCGATGCAATTCGGCGCCGTGGTAAATGTCCCCCTGGATCCGTTTGTAAGTGGCGCAGGCGCTGATGAAAAACAGGGTCAGAAGGACGATCAGGGCACGGCCGTAAAACCGACGGCGGTGGGCGTTGCCAATGATGAATGCGTTGGCCATTTACACTCCGTAAACGGCCTCGACCCGCGTTTCAATGCCGCCCCTTGCGGTGAAGTTTCCGCTGACGCACATGGACTGCGGGGCCAGTCTGTCCACCAAATCATCTAATATTCTGTTGATCAGGTGTTCGTAAAAGACACCGACGTTGCGGTACTGCAGCAGATAGTATTTCAAGGATTTCAACTCAACGATGTGTCGTCGCGGTCGATACCGCACGGTGATGCAGCCGAAATCCGGCAGGCCGGTCAGGGGGCACAGCGAGGTGAACTCCGGCTGGCGGATGACGATCTCGACATCTCTTTTGCCGCTGTAGCCGTATTCAAGCGGATCGATCACGGCTTTGTCGACGGTTTCGACGCCCGCAACAGGGTGTTTGGTCCGGTGTTCGGAGAAAGCGGTCATATCTTGATCCTCAATTGGTGTTTACGACAAAAGCACGCCGGCCGGCGCATCAGCCTATAAAACAATGCGTGCTGATTTTCAACCGTTTATACCGGTTGTCATCCATATGTTCCGTCTGGTTTTCGCTGCCGGGCGGGATCGGGGCCAACCGCATCCACCGGTTGACAGACGCTGCTTTTTTTTTTAAAAGGACCATCATGGCTTCCATCGAAGAGCAGATATTAAGGGCGACCAAGGAAATCGTCGTCAAGTTCATTGAAGCCGGCCGGGTTTCCCCGGCCGGTTTCGACGAAACCTTCAAAAGTGTGTACCGTACCGTGGTCGAGACGATCAAAACGGCGACCGACGACACTGAAGACGCCGGCTGATCCCGGCCCATCCCACTGCCTTGAAAACGCGCGGGCTTTAATGGGCGTCCGACCAGTTGTCTCCCGCGGCGATATTGACCCGCAGCGGCACTTTCAGCCGCCACACATTTTCCATGCAATCCGCCACCAGACGCTCCACGACGGGGCGTTCTTGATGCGGAACTTCAAACACCATCTCGTCGTGAACCGACAGCAGCATCGTCGTTTTCAGACCCTTTTCCGTCAGGGCCCGATCCACTTCGATCATGGCGATTTTGATAAGATCGGCGGCCGTTCCCTGGATCGGGGTGTTGATGGCGGTGCGTTCGGCAAAGCCTCTGACCGTGGGGTTGCGGGCATTGATGTCCGGCAGGCGGCGGGTTCTTCCCATCAGGGTGCTGGTGCATTCATTTTGTCGGGCTTCGGCGATGATCCGGTCGATGTAAGCCTTCACGCCGCTGTAGCGGTCAAAGTAATGGCCGATGTAGGTTTTGGCCATCTGCTGGCTGATGCCGAGGGATTTGGAGAGCCCGAAAGGGCTCATGCCGTAGATGATGCCGAAATTGATCACTTTGGCCTGCCGGCGCAATTCCGGCGTGATCTGTTCCGGCGCAACCTGAAAGACCTCGACGGCCGTCCGGGTGTGAATATCTTCATCCTCGTGAAAAGCCCTGATCAGAATGGGATCTTCTGAACAGTGCGCCAGTATGCGCAGCTCGACCTGAGAGTAGTCGGCGGATAGAAGAACGCATCCGCGGCCGGGAACAAAGGCTCTGCGGATTTCGCGACCCTCGTCCGTGCGGATGGGAATGTTCTGAAGATTGGGGTCCGAGCTGCTGAGACGACCGGTTGCGGTGACGGTCTGGTTGAAACTGGTGTGTATGCGGCCGGTTTGCGGATGCACCAGATCCAGAAGCGCGTCGACGTAGGTGGATTTCAATTTGGCCAGGGTGCGCTGCCGCAGGACCAGCGCCGGCAGTTCGTGCCGGCCCGCCAGTGAAGTGAGCACCTCGATGTCGGTGGAATAGCTGGTTTTTTTTCGCGTTTTTTTCTGCGTCGGCAGCTGCAGCTTTTCAAACAGAATTCTACCCAGCTGCTGGGGGGAGTTGATGTTGAACCGCTCTCCCGCCCGCTGGTAAATATCGTTTTCGATTTCCGCCAGTTGATCCTCAAACCGTCGGGACAAACGCTTGAGCATGTCCGGATCGACGCCGATGCCGGTCATTTCCATTTTGACAAGCACCGACACCAGCGGCAGTTCGACCGTTTCAAGCAGCCGGGTCAGACCGTTTTTTTCAATTTCCGGCCGAAGCGTCTGAAAGGCCAGCAGCGTGATGTCGGCGTCTTCGCAGGCGTAGGGCACCGCTTTTTCAATGGGCACCTGATCGAAGCCGATATTCTTGGACCCTTTTCCCACCAGCGCTTCATAGGTAATGGTCTGGTGGCCCAGAAAATCAAGGGCGATCTGGTCCAGGCTGTGACCGCGTTTCAAGGGGTTGAGCAGATAGGAGGCCAGCATGGTGTCGAAAACCACCCCCGCCAGCCGAATGCCGTGCCGCGCCAGCACAATCCAGTCGTATTTGATGTTCTGACCGACCTTTTTCACGGCGGCGTTTTCCAGCACCGGCTTGAGATGGGCGACGGCCTGTTCGAGAGGGATCTGCTGCAACCCGTTTTTCCCCGTGTGTCCGCAGGGAATGTAAAAAGCCTCGTGGGGTGAAACGGCGAAGGAGAAACCAACCAGGGCGGCCCGCATGGGGTGAACGGACGTGGTTTCCGTGTCAACGGATATGATGTCGGCCTTCTGCAGGCGCGCCGCCAGTTCCTTGAGCGCCGGCAGACCGTCCACACAGCGGTAGTCTTTTTCCGGCGGACCGGCGGGGCTGAAAAAGCGTTTCTGCAGCTGACGGAATTCCAGTTCCTGAAAGAGCCGGCTCAACGCCGCTGCATCGGGTTGTTGACTTTTGAAGGATTGAATTTCAAAGGTCATCGGAACGTTGCATTCTATGGTCACCAGCTGTTTGCTGAGAAGCGCCTGATCGCGGTAAGCGCATAGATTCTGTTTCAATTTGGGCTTTTTGATTTCCGCGATATGCCGGTACAGATTTTCCACACCACCGTAAGTCTTGACAAGATCCAGGGCGGTTTTCGGTCCCACGCCCGGAACACCGGGCACATTGTCGGTGGCGTCGCCTGACAGCCCCATGACATCGATCAGTTGAAGGGGATTGATGCCGGTTGCCTTGATATCCGCCGCCGTCGTCAGACGGTCGTTCATGGGGTCGTACAGTATGGCCCGGTCTGAAACCAGCTGCTTCAGATCTTTGTCGCCGGAAACAATCACAACGCGGTATCCCGAAGCAAGCGCCTGCCGCACGGCGGTGCCGATGAGATCGTCCGCTTCAAATCCGCTCTGCTCATGGCAGGGCAGGTTGAAAGCCCGGGTGATTTTTTTGATGTAGGGGATTTGATCGCTGAGATCTTCCGGCATGGGGGGGCGGTTGGCCTTGTACGCCGGATAGAGATCATGGCGGAACGTCGGTCCGGCGGCATCGAAAAAGATGGCCATGAAACGGGGCCGGCGGTCTTCAATAAGCTTCAAAAGCATACGGGTGAATCCGAAAACCGCGTTTGTCGGCAGGCCCCGGGCGTTGCGGAGGCTGCGGATGGCGTGATAGGCACGGTAGATGTAGCCGCCGCCGTCGATCAGAAAGACGGCGTCGGCGTCAAGGCCGTTTGGATTGCGCGTCGGCTGTGGGCTCATGCGACTGTTTCCGAAAGCGGTTGACAAGCATTAGGTCCTGAACTAAATAAAAAATTCGGCGGTTGCAGGACGATGAACGCCTTTCAATCCTTCGCTGCTGTTTCATGCTGTTTCGCGCGCTGCCTCTGCGGGCATGAAAATGAATGCCAATCGGTATTACCCGATTGGCCTCAAAAAGGCAAGTACGGTTATCGATCGGTTTTGACAGACAAGGGTTTTTCAAACAGTTTGAACGCACCGGCCGCCGGCAGGCATCAGCGCCGCCGCCGAAATCCTTTATGCCATTGCTGCGGACGAAGCGTTCCTTTCTGCTGGACCTGCCGCTGCGGCTTCGCCATCTGCCAGGAATGCATGCACGAAAATGTGTGGGGGATGTCCTGCAACGGCATCACCTGGCAGTGTCCGGACTGCGGTGAATGGAACGGCTTCGGCAACCAGTGATCCCCCTGCGTGCCTTGCGGCTGAACAAAACGCTGAATGTTGAATGAAGCGCAAAAACTGGACAAACTGACCCGCCTGGGCGTCGAGCTGAACCAGGTCCGGGATCTGGACATCCTGCTGGAACGCATTCTGCGGGACGCGCGCACTTTCGTCAATGCCGACGCGGGATCGATCTACATCCGGGAGGGCGATACCCTTCTGTTCACCTACGCCCAGAACGACACGCTGCAGCAGCGTCTGTCGCCCGGGCAGAAGCTGATCTACACAACGTACACCCTGCCCATCGACACGCGGAGCATCGCCGGTTATGTCGCGGCCACGGGCCGGGCCTTGAATTTGAAAGACGTATATGCCATTGACGCGTCGGCGCCGTATCGGTTCAGCCGGCGATTTGATGCGTCGTCCCGATACACCACCCGTTCCATGATCACGATTCCGCTGAAAACGGCCAAGGGCGATGTTCTGGGAATTCTGCAGATCATCAACGCGCGCAACGACCACCAAACCGTGGTTCCGTTCCGTGCGGCCGATGAACGGCTGATGCAGCATTTTGCCGGAATCGCCGCCGTGGCGCTGGAACGGGCGAAAATGACCCGTTCCATCATTCTGCGCATGATCCGCATGTCCGAAATGCGGGATCCCAAGGAAACCGGCGCACATGTCAACCGCGTGGGCGGCTATGCCGTGGAGCTTTACGAACAGTGGGCCCGGCGACAGCGCATCGCAAGACAGGACATGGAGAGAGAGCGCGACAGCCTGCGCATGGCCGCCATGCTGCACGATGTGGGCAAGATCG
>Ga0180434_10001516_pt1 | contig 33017 bp, 29 predicted proteins | sample SS_ome_7_FD_132453 | JGI IMG/M metagenome (GOLD analysis project Ga0180434, IMG submission 132453) | Hypersaline lake sediment archaeal communities from the Salton Sea, California, USA - SS_1_D_2 metaG | ecosystem: Environmental > Aquatic > Non-marine Saline and Alkaline > Hypersaline >... | reverse complement strand
ATCTGGGAAAGTAGGTCTTTATGAAGATCCATGGGGATTATCTTGTGGCCTAGATAAGGGCGGTCAGAAATCTCTTTTTTCAATCTCTCTACTTTTGGCCCCCCTCCAACAATAACTGTCCTGCTTGAAAAGTGAATTGAAAAGATTGAGTAAAAGGCTTTTCTCCATCCTAAAAAAAGAAGCCCAAAGACAAGGATATTTAATAAAAGATTTGTTTTAGGAGTGATCCCAAACATGGGGACCGTATAAAAGAACATCATCCCCAAAACAAGGTTTATTCCTAGAGCTGTTGCTGTCCGGGCATAAAATGAAATCCTGGTTTTAACTAAATGGAGGTCGTAGAGGCCTGAAATATAGAATATGAGGAGCCAAAAGAAGTAGATTATAGAAAAGGGGACAATATGGACCTTTAAAACATCCATGTTAAAGGTGCCCCAGAAGCTAAAATAAAGAGTAATCACAAGAGAAAGATAAAGGACAATAATATCTCCTACAGCTAAGATAACTTTTTTCAAAAATATCTTATTAGACATAAATAAAAAAACGAAACTTTCAAGAAAGGTAACTATTTAAGTTTAAAATGAAAAAGGAGATAAAGCAACCCACAATTACTATTTTACAAATGTTTTTTTGTTCATTAAGATAAGAGAATGTCTAAAAACGCAAACACAGGAAATATTGCTTTAAAGAACACCTGTCTTGCCCTTGTAAGGTGGGGGACCTACCTTGTTTTGTTTACCCCCCTTATTGTGGTGACAGCTTCTTTTTTTCCTTTTGTTACTCCTAAAACCATTTATTTCAGGATAATAGTTGATGTTATCTTTGCGGCTTATGTCGTCTTAGCCATTTATTTTCCTGAATACCGGCCCAAGATTAATTTTTTGTCTGTTTCCATTATGCTCTTTGTGGGAGCCTTTTTGCTGACTTCTTACATGGGAGTGAACTTTGAACGCAGTTTCTGGAGTACCTATGAGAGAATGACTGGAGTGGTGACTATCCTTCACCTCTTTGCCTTCTTTATAGCTGTTACCGGGGTCTTTAAAACAAGAAAAGACTGGGATATCTTGTTGGGACTTTCTATTTTAATTGGGATTTTTATTTGTGCTCACTTTTTGTCTGGTGGTTACCAGAATACCCGGAAAGGATCTACTATTGGGAACAGCTCTTTTATGGCAACCTATCTGCTGTTTGACGTGTTTTTTGCCTTAATTTTGTTAATGGAGAAAAAAAATAAATTCTGGAAGGGGTTTGCTTTGACCGGGCTGGTCTTTTACCTTCCCGTTATTTATATGGCAAGCGCAAGGGCGGCTACCACAGTTGCTCTAGGAGGGTTTGCCCTTTTTGGTTTGGGCTATCTGATTTTTTCTGAAAAGAAGGCGCTGAGAACGACGGGATATGCCCTCATATTTGGCGGGGCCGCTCTTGTCGTTGCCTTGCTCTTAATCCAGCCGGCTTTCGTCCAAGACGGCATTGCTTGGTTCCAGAAGGCAATGTTGCCTCGTTTTGTAGTCTGGGAAAAGGCTTGGAAAGGATTTTTAGAAAAACCAATCTTTGGATGGGGGCCAGAGAACTTCAATATTGTATTTTTGAAGTTTTTTAATCCTTGTGTGTTTTTAAATAAATGTGGGGGCGAGGTCTGGTTTGACCGGGCCCACAACATTGTTTTTGACACCCTTTCTACGATGGGGATTGTGGGGACTGTCAGTTATATGCTGATGATGGGTGCAGCATTCTTTGGGGTTTTATTGGCTTTCAATAAAAAAAGAAAAAAAGCAGAGGAGAGCAAGTCTTATTATGAAATGAGCCTCTATCCTTATTTGGGTATGGCAGTGTTGCTGGTGGCTTACTTTGTCCAGAACCTGACTGTGTTTGACATGATTTCAAGCTATATGATTTTTTTCTTAAGCCTGGCCTTTATTTATTTTTTGATTGAGTCCAATCCAGTGACCCAGCAGATAGAGAGAGGGGAAGGAAAGACATTTGATTTTTTGAATAATAAAATAGGAACCTTGCTGGTCCTGGCAATAGTGATTTTTGGATCCAGTGCTGTTCTTTATCTTACTAATATGGATCCTTATCATAGCGCGACCAGGATTGTTGACATCATCAGGGCAGAGGACCTTGCCCAGAAAAAGGAACTGTTCGAGGATGCCCTGGATACCTATATGTACAAATACGAAACCAGAGAACAATTCACCCAGCAATTGTTGAGGGAAACTTCTACTGCCGGTCAGAAGAACAAAGAAGTTTTGGAGGCTAGCTTGAAACTGGGGGAAGACGAAATGGAAAAGAGCTTGAGAGAGAACTCCTTGGATTTTAGACCCCATTTGTTCTTAGGAAGACTTTATTCTGCAGATTATAGGGCCACCAGGGATCAGACCAAATTGCAGGCGGCAGAAAGGGTATTGAATAAAGCAATTGAATTGAGTCCCACCAACCAGCAGGGATATTGGTATATGACAGAGGTAAGATTAGCTCAAGGCAGAGAGGAAGACGCTTATGACCTGTTCCGCAAGGCGATCGAGCTAGAGCCTGAGCTGGGACTTTCTTATTGGTATTTTGGTATGACCTATAAAATGAGAGGGGAGTATCAAGAAGCGCTTGAGCAGGTAAGCCTGGCTGAAGAAAATGGTTACAGATGGAGAGAGCAAGCGAGCGGATTGAAAGAAGTAATCGATATTCATCAGGCCCTTGGTAACCATCAGGAGGCAGCTAATCTTTATGAAGAAGCCGCAGAGATTGAACCCGATAATGTCATGATTTGGGTAGGGCTAGCGCAAGCTTACAGTAATGCAGGCCGGGTAGAAGAAGCAAGAGAGGCAGCTCTAAAGGCCAAAGAGCTTGATCCGAGTATCGCTCCAGATATTGATACTTTCTTGGAGAATTTAGAAAATTAGTAACAGGTTAAAAACTTGACAAATTCTATTTATTTGGTAGAATCCAAACAGTGAGTGCTTTCTCGATGAGAGAATACACTAAATCGACAATAGACCCCCACAGGGGCCTATTGTTTTTTATTATTGTTTTTTTCCATATGCTATGTAATAATAACACTGGGCCGGGAGCTAGCACTCACATTTAGATTTAGGAGTAAAACTCTCTCGGCCCGTTTTTTTATCATGCAGGCAAATTTAAGAGAAAAGGTTAAAGAAAAAATCCCTCAAGTTCAGTCTGATGTTCCTCTCTGCAACCATACCACTTTCCGTATTGGAGGAAGTGCAAGGTACTTTTTAGAGATAGGAGATAAAGAGGGAATTATTTCTGCTTTAAGGACAGCCAAGAAAATGGGCCTGCCCTTTTATCTTTTAGGAGGAGGAAGCAAAGTATTGGCTTCAGACGACGGTTTTGATGGTCTTATCATCAAGACGAAAAACGAAGGATTGGAGATCAAAGGAAGTGAAATTTATGTGGAAGCAGGATTTTCTTTAGAAAAACTCATTAAAATATCCGTAGCTGACGGCCTTCAGGGCCTGGAATGGGCAGCTGGCATCCCGGGCACAGCAGGAGGGGCAGCAAGAGGTAATGCAGGAGCCTGGGAGGGCGACATGTCAAAGATAGTCCAGCAGGTTGAGGTTTTTGACATCAAGGCAGACAAGAAGAGGGTTTTTAATAATCAAGACTGTCATTTTGACTATCGGGACAGTATTTTCAAACAGTATCCTTATTTGGTAATATTAGGTTGCCGAATAATGCTTCAGGAAGGGGACAGGGAAGAGAGCGAGGAAAAGATCCAAGGTTATTTAGATTACCGCAAGGAAAACCATCCTTTAGAATTTCCTTCAGCTGGTAGCATTTTTGAAAATCCCAAAGGGGAAGGAAAAGAGAATCCTTGTAATTTATCTGCTGGAAAACTGATTGGAGATTGTGGGTTAGCAGGAAAGAGGATAGGCAATGTGAAAATCTCAGAAAAACATTCCAATTTTATTGTTAATTTAGGAGGCGGGAAAGCACAAGATGTTAAAAAATTAATAAAATTAGCAAAAGAAAGGGTCAAACAAGAGTTTGATATCCTTTTAAAAGAAGAATTACAATATTTAAATTAATTTATGAAGATTCATATCCAAACCAAAAATTTTGAGCTAACCTCTGCTATCCGTATCTTTGTGGAAGAAAAGATACAGCCTTTGGAAAAATTTATTGATGTGGGAGCCGAAACCTTTGAAAGTCCGGCAGGCAAGGAAAAGCCCCCGGTCAATGCCTGGGTAGAACTAGGGAAGAGGCCCCATCACCACAAAGGCCCTGTTTTCCGAGCAGAATGCCAGATAGAGCTTCCTAAAAACAGCGTGAGGGCAGAGGCTGTTTCCAATGACCTGCGCTCTGCTATCGTGGAGGTGAAAGACGAGCTCCAGAGGGAATTGAAAAAACTGAAAGGAAAAATGGTCTCCAGGCGCAGGAGGCCGGGAAGGGAAGGTTAAAAAACACTGATTTTTACCATAAGTAGCCTGCAAAACAGGCTGCTTTTTCATTATTTATAGGTTGATATTTTAAGCAAGAGTGGTAAGGTATTATTATGACTATTTTAGACAAAATCTTTGGTGACGCTAACCAAAAATATCTTGAACAGAAAGAGGCGGTTGTAAAGAAAATAAATGAGCTCGAACCTGATTTCGAGCCTCTTTCAGATGAACAGTTAAGAGAAAAAACTATAGAATTAAAGCAGAAACTGGATCAGGGGAAATCATTGGATGACATTTTGCCAGAGGCTTTTGCCTTAGTAAGAGAGGCCTCAAAAAGAACCCTAAATCAGAGACATTATGACTGCCAGCTGATAGGAGGGATGGTCCTCCATGAAGGCAAGATAGCAGAGATGAAGACAGGGGAAGGAAAGACCCTGGCTGCAACCCTGCCCATTTACCTTAATGCCTTGGAAGGGAAAGGGTGTCATTTAGTGACAGTGAATGATTATCTGTCTCGCAGGGATACGGTCTGGATGGGACAGATTTATCATGCTTTAGGATTGAGCGTTGCCTGCCTCAACCATAAGCAAGCTTTTTTATATGACCCTGAATTCAAACAGGCGGCTGAAGAGAAAGAAAAGATCAGGGACCGGCTGGGTGGCTTCCATGTGGTAGAAGACTTTTTAAGACCCTGCTCTAGAAAGCAGGCCTATGCAGCTGACGTTACCTACGGCACCAACAACGAGTTCGGTTTTGATTATCTGAGGGATAACATGGTTTACAAGCTGGAGGATAAGACGCAGAGGGAACCCCATTTTGCCATTATTGACGAGATAGACTTTATCTTGATTGATGAGGCCAGGACTCCGCTGATTATTTCAGCTCCTGACCAGGAAAGTCCTAAATGGTACAAGGAATTTTCAGGTATTATTTCCCAGCTTACTCCAGAGAAGGATTATGAGATTGATGAAAAGATGAGAGTGGTTACTTTAACAGATGAAGGGGTCAATAAAATAGAGAAGATCCTTAAACTGGAAAATATTTATGCAGAAAAAGGTACGCGCTACCTTCATTATTTAGAACAGGCCTTGCGTGCCCAAGCTGTCAATCCGGCAGACGGAAAACCCTTGTTTGCCAGAGACAGAGACTATATTGTCAAAGACGGACAGGTCATTATTATTGATGAGTTCACAGGAAGATTGATGCCAGGGAGGAGATGGTCAGGGGGGCTACACCAAGCTATTGAAGCCAAAGAAAACGTAGAAGTCCAGCCAGAGTCTGTTACCCTGGCCTCCATTACTTTCCAGAACCTTTTTAGGAGATATCAGAAACTTTCTGGAATGACAGGCACAGCAGTAAGTTCAGCTGAAGAGTTTGACAAGGTTTACGGGTTAAAGGTAATAGTAGTGCCTACCCATCGGCCAGTAATCAGGGATGATATGACAGACAAGGTTTTTGTTTCCCAAAAGGGAAAATTCAAGGCCCTGACAGAGGAAATCAAGGAAAGACATTCCAAGGGTCAGCCTCTTTTGATCGGGACCCGTTCTGTTGAAAAGAACGAGCACCTCTCTTTGCTCTTACAAAGAGAAGGCGTGGCCCACGAGATTTTAAATGCCAAGAACCACCAGAGAGAAGCTGAGATCATTGCCCAGGCCGGGAGACTTAATGCTGTTACTGTGGCTACCAACATGGCAGGAAGGGGGGTGGACATCATTCTTGGAGGCAACCCGACAGACGAAGAAGAGGCCAAAAAGGTAAAAGAATTGGGAGGTCTGCACGTTATCGGCACAGAAAGGCACGAGGCAAGGCGCATTGACAACCAGTTGCGGGGAAGGGCAGGCAGACAGGGAGATCCTGGCTCCAGCCAGTTCTTTGTTTCCCTAGAGGATGAGTTGATGAGGATTTTTGGAGGAGACAGGACCAGGGAACTGATTGAAAGATTGGATCTACCAGAGGACCAGCCAATTGAGGCGAATCTTGTTTCCAGTTTGATTAAGCAGGCCCAAGCCAAGATCGAGGGAATCAATTTTGACATCAGAAAGAGAGTGCTGGACTATGATGACGTCATGAACAAGCAGAGAGAGGTGATTTATAAAAAAAGAGAAGAAATTCTTAAAAAAGCAAAAGAAGGACAATTGAGAGACTTGGTGTTGGAAAACATTGAGAAAAATGGACTTTCCAAGAAGGAATATCAAAAGAAGCTCGAAGAAGTGGGTCCAGACAAAATGGAAGCAGTTGAAAAAACGCTTTATCTCAGGATCATTGACATGTTTTGGGTAAATCATTTAGAGAACATGAAGTTCTTAAGGGATTCTGTAAAACTGCGGGCCTATGGTGGCAAGGATCCTTTGATTGAATACAAAAAAGAGGGGTCAGAGAGCTTTAAGCACCTCCTCTCTACGATTGACGCAAACTTTGCTCATGCCTTGATGAAGGCCAACATTGTCCCTGCTGAAAAGAAGCAGGAGAGCAACAAAAAGGTTTATATCCCCCAGAACACCAGCAAAGAAAAGCCAGGGAGAAATGACCCCTGTCCTTGCGGTTCTGGGAAAAAATACAAAAAGTGCTGCATTCCAAAGTACGGATAGTTTTAATCTTATGTTTTTTGTTCCTATTGCCTTCTTAATGTTTATCGTATTTTTGTTATCTTTGCCCGTGCTTTTCCTGCTCGGTTATTTCCACGTGGTGATAGTAGGGTTTGAGAACCTGGGTATTTCTCCGCGGCATACCTTAATTTTGCTCTTTGTTATTTTAATGGGTTCCTTGATTAATATTCCCCTTACTAAAAAGAAAAGGGTGGTTGTGCAAAAGTCCAGATTTTTTGGGCTTTTTAAGGTTCCTCAGGTTGAGAGCCACTACATTGCTATTAATGTGGGGGGAGCCATCATTCCTACCCTGATATCTCTTTATTTCCTTTTTCAAGCCTATATTAAGGGGGTGGATTTAGGTTCTATTTTTCTTACTATTCTTTTGATGACCATAGTGTGCAAGGTTTTTTCTAAAGTGATACCGGGAAGGGGAGTCTTGCTTCCCACCATCATTCCCCCTCTGTTTTCTGTTCTTTTTGCTATGATTTTAATCCCCCCGAGCTTTTTAGCTCCAGCGGCCTTTATATCCGGGGTTTTGGGAAGCCTGATAGGGGCTGACCTCTTAAACTTAAGAAAGATCATGCATTACGGAGGGTTAATGTCGATTGGCGGGGCTGGTGTTTTTGACGGCGTTTTTCTGGTGGGCGTTATCTCCGCTCTGCTGTCCGGGGCATAGGATTTTTAGTGCCAGTTGACGACATTTTAAATAAATGTTTAAATAAAGAAACGATAATCTTTTATTAATATATAATTTAAAAAACATGTCCCCAGAAAATATTAAAAAAACAAACATCCAAAACAGCCAGCTGAATGACAGTCTAGGGGTGGAGAAGGTTGACTTTAAAAAGATTTGTGCCGACTTACTTTCTGGACTGAAAGACAGGGAAAAAGAAATATTGGCCCGCCGCTTCGCTCTTTTAGGACGTGAGGAAAAGGAAACCCTAGAGGCGATTGGCCAGGATTTCAATCTTTCCCGTGAGAGGATCAGACAGATAGAGGCAGCTAGCCTGAGAAAGATAAAACCAAAAACCCGAAACTATCCGGAAGCTTTTGACTTTTTGAAGAATCACCTGAAAAAGTATGGAGGCGTGAGGAGAGAGGGACTCTTGCTAAAAGAAATCGGAGGCGAAGACCAACAGAACGAGATCTACTTTTATCTAACCCTGGAAGAGTCTTTTCAGAGAAGAAAGGAAACCGAAAACGCCCACGCTTTTTGGTCTTTCCAAGAAGAGGGCGTTGTCGCCAAGACCAAGGGAGTGATTCAGGAGGTGCTTAAAAAGCTGAAGAAAAAGGAGGAACCTGTTCCTCTGGAAGCGATAGAATCTTCTTTTCCCTTGCCAGAAACAGTACTTGCTTCTTATTTAGACGTTTCCAAGAGCATCCAAAAAAACAAAGAGGGGCGCTACGGATTAAAGGATTGGCCGGAAATCAATCCCAAGGGAGTTAAAGACAAAGCCTATCTGGCTCTCAAGAGGGCTGGGAAACCCCTCCACTTCACTGAAGTGGCGGAAAAGGTGGAGAACGCCCATGTCCAGACCGTCCACAACGAGCTTATCAAAGACGACAGGTTTGTTTTAGTGGGAAGGGGCATTTACGCTCTGGCGGAATGGGGTTATTATCCCGGTCACGTTAAGGATGTTATCAAGAGAATCCTCAAGGAAGCTGATGTTCCTCTGAGCAGGGAGGAAATAATTGAGAAGGTTCTCCAACAGAGAATGATTAAAAAGAACACCATTCTACTCAACCTCAGTAGTCACGATCAATTTAAAAAGACACAAGAAGGAAGATATACCATAAGAGAAGCTTAAAATGCCGGTTGATTTTTTAAGTCTCTATCAAGAAACAATAGGGTACCAGCCTCAACAGATTTTAGGTTATATCTGGCAGGTAATCCGAAATTGGTGGTGGCTATTTTTGCCTTTTTTTATTGTGGGAGACGACAGCAGCCCCCCCACTTTTTTATTTTTCTGGAGGAGATGGCGGAAAGATGTGTGGTATGCCAATGTTTTTGATCCAGTGGTTTATGAACTCAAAATTCCCCGGGAGATCAAAAAGCCTATCCGGGCGATGGAAAAGGTAATCATTGATATCCACACTTGTATTTACCATCCTCCGGACTGGTGGGAAAAATGGATCGAGGGGCAGGACCAGACTTCTGTTTCTTTTGAGGTAGCTTCTGCTGAAGGGTCAATCCATTTTTATATTAGACTCCATTCAGCATATACAGACGGGGTGAAGGCAGCCTTTTATGCTGAATATCCGGACATTGAATTTGAAAAAGTAAATGACTACACCCGAGAAGTTCCTCAAGATATCCCTAATGAAGAATGGGACATGTGGGGAACAAATTATTTCCTTATTAAGCCTGATGCCTATCCCATCCTGACTTATAAGGATTTTGAAACTGAAAGGGAGGCAGAAGAAGAAAAAAGGGTAGATCCGGTATCCAGTCTTTTAGAGGCTATGAGTCTGGTTTCAGAGGGAGAGCAGCTCTGGATCCAAATAGTTGGGACTCCCATGGGCCAAGAGGGATATGACGCCTGGAAAGAGGAAGCTATAAAAGTTAGAGACAGGGTGGCTAATCGTTTGAGCGATGACAAACCCATAAAACGTCGCCCCATACCTTTGGAGGCGATGGACTTGCTTCTTTGGGGGAAGATGCCAGAGGAGATAAAGATAGAGGAAGAAGAAGGATTTTTGCCTCCTGAGTTGAAGTTGACGCCTGGAGAAAGGGAGATTCTGGCTGCCATTGAGAGAAAACTGAGCAAACCTGTTTTCAACAGTTATGCTAGGTTTATTCTTTTAGGTAAGAGAGGGTTGTGGTCAAAAGCCAAACTGAGGCTTGCCTTCACCTATTTCGGGAGTTATAAGACAGAGCATATTAATTCTTTACATCCTTATGCTGCTACACTGACCAAGATTAAAAAGAAATGGTTTTTACCTATTAACTGGGTGCGCCCTAGGAGAATGCATTTAAGGCAGAGGAGGTTGTTCAGGCTTTACAGGGACAGGCTACCCCCTCATTATCCGAGGAGTCCTGGCAAGGGGGCCTACATGCTGAGCGTTGAAGAGGTTGCTTCACTCTACCACTTCACTTCTTGGGAAATAGCTCCAGTGCCTGGCGTTTCCAGGGTGGAAGCCAAGAAAAAGCCGCCCCCAGAATTACCTGCCTAATTTTATTTAAATGATAGATCAAGCTGGAGAACACACAATTTATTTTGCTGAAACTACCTTCAGGCAAGGCAAGAAGAAGGTTGGGATTAAAACCGATGACCGACGTCGGCATATTTATGTTGTGGGAAAGACTGGCATGGGAAAGACTGCTTTATTAAAGAACATGATTATCCAAGATATCAGGGCTGGGAAGGGGGTAGGTTTTATCGATCCTCACGGGGAAGCAGCAGAAGAGATCCTAGATTTTATTCCTTCAAACCGGATTAACGATGTAGTTTATTTTAATCCTGCTGACTTGGAAAACCCCATTGCCTTTAACGTGATGGAGGATGTGGGCCCGGAGTACCGGCACTTTGTTTCTTCTGGCCTGCTCCAGGTGTTTAAAAAGATATGGCCGGACGTTTGGTCGGCAAGAATGGAATACATACTGGCAAACTCTATCTTAGGACTCTTGGAGAATCCCAACACCACCCTGTTGGGTGTCAACAGGATGATGGCGGACGAAAAGTACAGAGAAAAAATTGTAGAAAGCATAGAGGATCCAGTAGTAAAATCTTTCTGGATTAATGAGTTTGCCCGTTATAGCCAGCGCTATGCAGTAGAAGCGACTGCCGCTATCCAGAACAAGATTGGCCAGCTCATTTCCAATCCTCTGATCAGGAACATTATTGGTCAGGTGAGATCCAAGATTGACATGAGAGAATTGATGGATGACGGGAGAATATTAATAGCTAACCTTTCCAAAGGAAAGATTGGAGAGGACAACTCCCAGCTTCTGGGAGCTTTGTTGGTTACAAAGCTGCAGATGGCTGCCATGTCCCGAGTAGAAGTTCCAGAAGAAAAAAGGAGAGACTTTTTCCTTTATGTTGACGAATTTCAGAACTTTGCCACAGAGGCCTTTGCCTCCATTTTGTCAGAGGCAAGGAAGTATCGCCTCTCTCTGACCTTGGCCAATCAGTACATTGCCCAGCTGGCAGAAATGACTCCGACCGGCCGCACTACCAGGGTGAGGGATGCTATCTTCGGTAATGTGGGGACATTGGTAACATTCCGGGTAGGAGCAGAAGACGCTGAGTTTCTGGAAAAAGAATTCATACCAGAATTGAGAGCGGAAGATCTTGTAAATTTGGCAAAATATCATATCTATGTGAAACTAATGGTAGAGGGGGTAACGGGGCGTCCTTTCTCTGCGACCACTCTCCCTCCATTCCCGCAGATTGAGGAAACACATCGGGGAAAAATCATCAGGATTTCTCAAGAAAGATACGGCACGGAAAAAGAGGTGATTGAAGACAAGATCGCCAGATGGAGCGGGATGATAGAATCTAAAGGAAAAAAAGGAGGCAAAAAAGGAAAAGAAGAAGGAGGGCTCCATGATGCGGTTTGCTCTATGTGCGGTAAAAAGACAAAGGTTCCATTTAAGCCGGACGGGGTGAGGCCTGTTTATTGCAAGTCATGTTTGAGCAAGATAGAAGAGCAGAAAAAAGCCCCTAGTGTTTCTTTGGAAAAAGTAAAAAAATTAGAACCTGTTTCTTTTCATCCTTCTAGCGAGGGTAAAGAAAAAAAGGAACCAGGGCCTTCCGAGCCCGAAGAGCCTCCAGAAGAGGAGAAAAAACCAAAAAAGAAAACAAAAAAAAGCCCGCCTAGTGGCGGCAAAAAGAAGGTCGACCTAAGCGATTTAAAACAAACCTTGCTTAAGGCACTTAAAAAAGAAGAATGAAGACCGTAGAAAATTTTAATGTTAAGGGGAAGATTGTTTTGGTGAGGTGTGATTTTAATGTTCCGCTCTCTGAGGAAAATGAGATTTTAGATAATTTCAGGATTGAGAAGAGTTTTGCCACTATTCATTATTTGATTGAGGAAGGTGCAAAGGTTGTCTTAATGAGTCATTTGGAGGGCAGAGACGAGAAGTTAGTGAGTCTGCAGTACTTGATTCCCTATCTGGAGAGGAAATTAAACACGCGTGTAATATTCTTGGAAGATTATTTGAAAGAGGGGGCCAGAAAGAAGATAGAAGAGTGCAGACCCGGGGAATTAGTCCTTTTGGAGAATCTTAGATTTCACGAGGGAGAAAAAGCTAACGAAAAAGAATTTGCCCAAAAATTAGCAAGCCTGGGAGATATTTATATCAACGAAGCTTTTTCTTGTAGCCATCGGGCGCATGCTTCGATTGTGGGCGTCCCGAGCTTTATGGAAGAGAAAGGAGCCGGACTTTTATTAGAAAAAGAGGTCACAACTTTTTCTGACCTTCTGGAGAAGCCTGCTTCTCCGTTTATAGCTATAATTGGAGGGATCAAGGTTAACACTAAGATTAAGGCAGTGTTAAACATTTTAGATATTGCAGACCACGTTATCTTAGGTAGTAAGTTGGGAGAAATAATTTTTGCCCAGAAACAGATTATTGTGGGAAGGGATTTTGAAGAAGAAAATCTAATAGATAAATTGGATTTGGTTAATCCAAAAATTCATCTGCCTGTTGACGGGAAGATAGCTCTTAAGGACCTTACAGAGGAGTATTATAGGGAGGGAGGGATAGGCACCCTGAGAAAAGAAGAGGATGTTTATGATATCGGACCCTACAGTATTAGGATTTTCCAGCAGATCATCAAGAGCGCTAAAACCATTCTCTGGAATGGTACCATGGGCATGCATGAGGATGAGCGTTTTGAAAAAGGAACCAGGGAGATTGCAGACACCATCGTGAGGAACTATTCTGCCTTTAAGGTGGCAGGAGGAGGTGAGACTGTTTCTGCCCTTCACGAATTCAACATGGCAGACAAGTTCGATTTTCTTTCTACTGGAGGAGGAGCAATGCTCCATTTTTTGTCCGGAGAAACACTACCTGGCGTAGAAGTTTTAAAAGAATGAAAAGGACCAAAAAATCTTTGCGACTTTAGGGTCAAAGCCTTGTTTGGCCTTTTCTTATTTTGATTATGGCAAACATCAAAAATCTTCAAAAAGCTGCAGACAGGATTTTAGAAGCGATCGAGAACCAAGAGAAGATCGTCCTCTATGGCGATGCAGACCTGGATGGTGTCTCCGCAGTAATTATTGTCAAAGAAGCAATTCAGAACCTAAAAGGTAAGGTTGCAGAGATTTATTTCCCTGATCGGGAAAAAGAAGGTTACGGCATTACCCCCCATGCCCTTGAATGCCTCAAGGAGTTTTCCCCTGCTTTGCTCATCGCGCTGGATTGTGGTATCAGTAATTTTGAAGAAATCAAGAAAGCCCATGAGCTGGGGTTTGAAGTAATAGTTATTGACCACCACAAGATATTGGAAAAACTCCCTGAAGCTGACATTATTGTTGATCCCAAGCAAGAAGGGGATTCCTACCCTTTCAAAGAATTGTCAACCGGAGGGATAGCTTTTAAATTGGCTGAGTTGATAGTTGGGGACAGGATGAGCGAGGGTCTGAGAGACAGTTTTTTAGAGCTGGCAGGGCTGTCTACTATGGCGGACAAGATGCCAAAAGAAGAGGATAATGAGTATTTTATTGAAGAAGGATTGAGGAGCCTTGAAGATTCCTGGAGGCCAGGCATCCAGGCAATGTTTTCAATGTTTTCAGACCTGGATTATAATCGCTATAATCGGATTTCAAAGATCATTTCCATCCTTAATGTGAGAGATGTGGAAGATGGATACCCCTCCTCTTATAATGTGCTTACGACATCTTCTCCTGAGAAGCTGACGGAAATCATCAGCAGACTGAGAAGGAAGAACGAAGAACGGCAGGAAAAGATGCACCAGATTGTTGACGAGGTCAGGGAAAGGGACGCCCGCAAAGCAGAGCCAATTATTTTTGAGGGGGAATCATACTGGGACTACCCCCTTATCTCAGCTGTAGCTTCCATTATTTCCCAGGATGTGGAAAAACCAGTGTTTCTTTATAAAAAACTTGATGAGGAGAGCCAAGGCACAGTTCGTTCGCCCTCAGATATTGACAGTGTGGAGTTGATGAAAAAATGTAAGCAGTATGTAGAAACCTACGGTGGTCATCCCCGTGCCTCTGGTTTTAGGATTAAGAACGAAAAGATAGAACAATTTAAAAATTGTCTGATTGAGAATTTATGAGAAAAATAACTATCTATACAGATGGCGGGGCAAGAGGGAATCCAGGTCCAGCAGGGGCCGGTGTTGTTTTTTGTAATGAAAAGGGTGAAATATTCAAGAAATATTCAGAGTATTTAGGTGACGATCTGACCAACAACGAAGCAGAATACATGGCAGCTATCCTGGCATTAAAGAAGTTTAAGCAACTGCTAGGAAAAGAGGTGAGCAAGGTGAGCCGGGTGACATTGAAATCAGACTCTGAGCTTTTGGTCAAGCAAATGAACAAGGAATACAAGGTAAAAGAACCTAACATCCAATCCCTCTTTTTGGAATTATGGAATTTAGCCCTGGATTTTGAAGAAGTTAAATTTAAACAGGTGCCGAGAGAAAAAAACAAGGAGGCAGACTCTCTGGTTAACGAAGCCGTTGACGAGAAGCTAAGCAAACAGAAACTTTTCTAATACTTATTCCTTTTAACCAAAAAACCCACCGAGTGTGGGTTTTTTTGGTGTCTTAGTAAACCTGTAAGCCGAATTCTGTCTTTTCTGTTTTTGAGGCAGAAGAGATGGCCATTTATCTAGGTCTTGGGTTGCCCCAAGGCTCTTGCGAACTACTTTTCCCTTATCAATCTAATTGATAAAGTTTGTTCTTGCACCCAATAAGGATTTAGCCGTTTCAATTCAACCTTCCGGTTGAACTATTCCTCCTTTCCATTTTTCTTCTCTCCTAAGAGAACGAAGAAAGGGTGGAGGAACCCCTGTGCTTTCGCACCCGGGCGTCTCTGTTCGCACCTCTACTTGTTTTATAAACAAGCGGAGGGTATTACCCTCTATTTTTTTATCCAGTGAGACAGCGAGCTCGTAGAGTTCCGTCTCACTGGAAGGTGTTCGGACTTTCCTCTCTCTTTCTAAAAGAGAGTAGCCATCCAGTTTACTAAGACGTCTTTATTTTACCAATTTAGATTAATTTTGTCAATAAAAATCATATACACAAAACTAAAGGTTTGTTCTATACTGAACCTATGGACTGGAGAAGATTTTTAGATCATCAGACCAAAACCATAACCCAGGCTGGAAGCATCCTGGCTTTTTCTGCCTTTTTGAGCCGGGTTTTAGGTGTTATTAGGGACTGGCTTTTGGCTCAAAGATTCGGGGCTAGCCCAGAGCTTGATGTTTATTTCACTGCCTTTAAGATTCCTGATTTTGTCTATAATCTCCTGATCCTTGGCGGGGTCCTGGTGGCTTTCCTCCCTATTTTTTCTGAACTTTATTCCAAGGACTCTAAAAAAGCCTGGAGATTTACCTCTAATGCCCTTAACATTTTCTTTTTAATGCTGGTTTTGCTGAGTTTTGCTCTTTTTCTTTTTACTCCTCGCTTGTTGGATGTGATAGCTCCTGGTTTCAGCATCCAGCAAAAGCAGCAAGCTGTGCTCTTAACCAGGATCATGTTCTTGAGCCCAATTTTCTTTGGATTGAGTGCAATTTTTTCTGGGATCTTGCAATACTTTAATAGGTTTCTTGTTTATAGCTTGTGTCCTCTTTTATACAATCTCGGGATAATCTTCGGTATTCTTTTTCTTGCCCCTCATTGGGGTATCTTAGGGGTGACGTTCGGCGTGGTAGGAGGGGCCTTTTTACATTTCATCATCCAAATCCCTTCTGCTTTAAAGTGTGGATTTTCCTATCAGCCAGTTATTGATCTGAAAGACTCCCGGATTAAAAAAGCCTTCTTTTTGATGGTCCCTCGGACCTTTGGGGTTGCTGCCAGCCAGATCAATCTTATCGCTATGAATGCCATAGCTTCTACGCTTGCCGTGGGTTCGGTTTCAATTTTTAATTTTGCCAATAACATCCAGCATTTTCCTATCGGTATTGTGGGGGCTTCTTTTGCCATGGCTGCCTTTCCTGTGTTGTCAAAAAAATGGGCAGAGAGAAAAGAGCAAGAATTTACTGATCGTTTCTCTTCAGTTTTCCGCCAGGTGGTCTATCTGATTGTTCCTGTCAGTATCCTTATCTTCATCTTGAGGGAAGAAATAGTAACCTTGCTCTTGCGGCACGGAGAGTTTTCTGCTCTTTCTGCCCGGCTTACTTCTTCCAGCTTGGCTTTCTTTTGCCTGGGAATCTTTGCTTCTGCCCTGATTCCCTTACTTTTCCGCGCGTTTTTTTCTTTAAAAGATACAAAGACACCGACCCTGATAGCCTTCTCTTCAGTCTTGGCCAATATTGTTTTGAGCCTTTATTTCACGGATCTTTTTAAAAACCCCCAATCTTGTATCCAGAAGGGAGTGGTAGTAATTCTCTGGAGCGCATTTTCTTTTCCACCCTGGACTGATATTTCTGTCTTAGGGCTTCCCCTTGCGGCTTCCATAAGCGCTATCTTACAGTTTTTACTCATGTTCGTTTTCCTTGTCAGCAAAATCAAACGCTTGAAAATGGGGGAGATATTGAAGTCCGCAATCAAAGTCTTGATCGCCTCTTTCTTTTCGGGGGTCATTGCTTCTGCAGCTTCTTTGTTCTTGCCTCATTTTGTGGATTCTGGCAGATTAATAGGGGCTGTCATCAGGATTTTAATTATTGGCTTTTTGGGAGCAAGTAGCTATCTTATATTTACTTACTTTTTAAAATCCCCTGAAATTGAAAAGATCAGGAGTTTGATTTTTAAAAGAGTTAAGGAATAATATTGTCGATGAAAAATATTAGGAATTTTGTCATCATCAGTCATATAGATCATGGAAAATCTACCCTTGCGGATAGATTTTTAGAACTGACCGGGACCATCCCCAAGGGAAAGATGCGCTCCCAGTTTTTAGATATGATGGATCTGGAAAGAGAAAAAGGGATTACCATTAAAATGCAGCCGGTGAGGATGAAGTTTAAGGGGTATACCCTAAACCTGATTGACACGCCAGGTCATGTTGATTTTAACTATGAAGTTTCCCGTAGCTTGGCAGCAGTAGAAGGCGGGATTCTTTTGGTTGACGCTTCCAAGGGCATCCAGGCCCAGACCATTGCCAATCTTCAATTGGCACGAGAAGAGGATTTGTCCTTGGTCTCTGCTGTCAACAAGATTGATTTGCGCCATGCGAGCCCTGAAGAAACCAAGGAGGAGATAGCTGAGGTTTTGCAGGCTTCTCCTGAAGAAATTTTTTCCATTTCAGCCAAGATGGGCACTAATATAGAATCTCTTCTGGAAGGGGTGATTGAAAAAGTACCCTCACCTCAAGGGGATACAGAAAAGCCTTTAAAAGCATTGATATTTGATTCTGAGTATGACCCCTATCAGGGAGTAGTAGCTTATGTTAAGGTTTTCGATGGCCAGATTAAAAAAGGAGAAAAGATTTATTTATCCCAGGCTGGCATAGAAAGCAAGGTACGAGAGGTCGGCTATTTTTCACCTTTTTTGAAGGCGTGTGATGTCTTGGAGGCAGGGGAGATAGGATATATTGCCACTGGGGTCAAAGAGTCTTCCCAAGTGAGGACAGGGGAGACCATCACCAAGACAGAAACAAAAGACATCAAACCTTTTCCTGGCTACAGACAGCCAAAACCAATGGTTTTCGCATCCATTTTTCCAGAAAACCCTGACAACTACGAACTCCTTAAAGACGCTCTTAATAAATTGAAACTTAATGATGCCGCCCTTTCTTTCCAGAGAGAAAAGAAAGAATATCTTGGGCGGGGCTTCCGTTGCGGATTTTTAGGGTCTTTCCATGCCGAGATTATCTTTGAACGGGTTAAGAGGGAGTACGGTTTAAACCTGATTGTCTCTACTCCCTCCGTTGTCTACCGAGTGGTCGACAGCAAGGGTGAAGAAGAGCTGATTTTTTCTGCCAGCGATTGGCCAGAGAAGAGCAAGATAAAAGAGGTGCAAGAGCCCTGGGTAGGGTTGGAAATCACCACTCCCTCTGAATATTTAGGTAATGTTTATGAATTACTTGATGCTATTAAGGGGGAGCAGGTTGATACCCGCTACCTCAGCCGCCAGAGGTTGTTGCTAGTGTACGAGGCGCCTTTGAGGAAAATTATCAGTGGTTTTTTCGATCAATTGAAAGGAGCAACTCAGGGGTTCGCCTCTATGAATTATGAGGTCTTGGGATATAGGAAAGCAAACTTGGTGAAGATAGATATTTTGATTGCCGGAGAAAAAGAAGAGGTATTCTCCCGGATTGTTGATGAAGATGAGGCTTATCAAGAGGGGAGGAGGCTGACCCTGAAGTTAAAAGAAATTCTACCTTCTCAATTGTTTGCTGTACCTATCCAGGCAGCTATTGGGGGGAAGATCATAGCCCGGGAGACCAAGAAAGCGCTGAGAAAGGACGTGACCGCCCCTTTGTACGGAGGGGATTATACTAGGAAAAGGAAACTGCTAGAACAACAGAAGACTGGGAAGAAAAAACTCAAGGAGCAAGCGGATGTCCATATTCCGCCTGAGATTTTTTTGGAAATGTTCAGAAGCTAGCATTAAAGCAAAAAACCGAAGACAAGCCTTCGGTTTACAAAGCTCCCTTGGCAGGTGAACCGCCTGCTTTTTATTCTAGTTGCTCAAAAACCGACTCTTTTTTCCTCAGTATCTTCTTTTCTTCTCTTTCTGGTTGGGCCGTGATCTCTAACACCGCAGAAAAAGGAATGAAGATGGCATCGGTTTCGTCCTCGCGGCTGACAAAGACAATGCCTGTCTTGTCTCCGGTCATAGCGTATGTGTCGAGGCTGAAACTTTCCTTTTTGATGATTTCCTCGCCCTCTCCCTCGTCTTCGAATATCTTGGTGCACGACCGGTACTTGATGGTGATATTTCTGGTCTTATCACAAGCGGCAACAATTTTTTTAAAAGAAGGGTCAATAGCCATAGGGAAAATGTGTTTAAGACCTTTTTCTCTAGCTCAGCCTTAGCCGGGCCGGGCTAGAGATTATAAATTTGTTGGAATGTTAAGAAATTGATAGAATTAAAAGAGATTATCCAAAGAGAGGGCTGACAGAAAAGAGGATGGTCATTAGGATAATCACCAGAACAAGCGTTTTCCAGAGAATTTGTACCATCTTGTTAAATTTGCTTTTCTTCATAATTTTATGATAACAAAATCTAGAAAGGACAAAAAGGGCAGTTCCAAAGAGGATATGTTTTTTCAGTTTGTTTTTATGGGTGTGGTCTTGTTTTTTGTTGGATCCCTGATTGTTTCTAACGTGAAGATTTATCGTAGAAAAGAAGAGTTGACTGAGGAGGTGGAATCGCTTAAAAACAAGATAGAAGAACTGGAAAAAGAAGAAGAATCTCTCGAGGTTGGTATTTCCCAGACAGAGAAAGATAGTTATTGGGAGGGAAGAGCAAGAGAGCAAGGATATGTTAAGGAAGGAGAGGAAGCAGTGGTGGTTTTGCCCCCAGAGGGCATTCCAGAAGAAGAGCAAGCCGGAGAGATGAGTTTTCCGGAAGAGATTGCTTCCAAGATCAAGGCTTGGCTGGCTGACATTCTAAAATAGGCAGGTGTAACACAATGGCAGTGTACTTGCTTCCCAAGCAAGCCATGCGGGTTCGATTCCCGTCACCTGCTCACTAAAACTCTTGAAAGCCGGGGTAGCTCAATGGAAGAGCAGCGGTATCGTAAACCGTTGGTTGGAGGTTCGAATCCTCTCCTCGGCTCACATTCTAATGAGCGAGCCTTCCCACATAAGACTCTTTTATTTTTAATGATTTTCTTTTATAATCCTAGTAGGTATTTTTATGCAAAAAGAACCAGGCAACGTCGAAGAGTTACAAGAAAAAATCCTCCTCTTGGAGGACCGTCTTTGACATTGCTGAGAAAAAGAAACGTCTAAAAGAGCTTGAACAGGCATTCCAGGACCCTGATTTTTGGGAAAACCGGGAAAGGGCAGTAAGGATCTCAAAGGAGTTCGACCAATTAAAAGAAACCATAGACGGTATTGAGGAACTGAAGGCAGAGGTAGAACTAGTAGAGACAGAGGAAGATTTCCGTCACCTTGAAAAAGAAATTAGAGAAAAAGAGATGCAGGTTTTCTTTTCCGGCAAGTATGATGACCAGGGAGCGATTCTCTCCATCTATTCAGGGGCTGGAGGAAGAGAGGCAGAGGACTGGGCCACCATGCTGCTGAGAATGTACGAACGTTACTGCCAGTCCAAGGGATTTAAGGCCAAGATATTGCAGCACTCCTTTGGTGAGAGCGGAGGCCCGGAGGGCCGGACAGGAACCAAATCTGTAACTATGGAAATCAAGGGAAGGTATGCCTATGGTTTGCTAAAAAGAGAAGATGGGGTACACAGATTGGTAAGGATCTCTCCGTTTTCTGCTCAGAAATTGAGACACACCTCTTTTGCCTTAGTTGAAGTGCTTCCTAAGATCAAGGACTTTTCAAAAGAAGACATTGACGTCAGCCCAGATGATTTACGGGTAGATGTTTACCGAGCTTCAGGTCCTGGGGGCCAATATGTGAACAAAAGAGAGACTGCGGTGCGCGTGACACACAAGCCAACAGGGCTTACGGCTTCTTGTCAGTCAGAGCGTTCCCAGGTTTCGAATAAAAAGAAGGCCTTGGAAATCTTATATTCCAAGCTCTACAATTTTTATAAAAAGAAAAGAGACGAGAGGATGTCGGAGATTAAGGGCAAGAAGGTTTCTGCCAGTTGGGGTAATCAGATCAGGAGCTATGTCCTGCATCCTTATAATCTCGTAAAGGATTTGCGTACTGGAGTGGAAACCAGCCAGACCGATGAGGTCTTGGATGGGGGACTCGACGAGTTTATTGAAGCCGAAGTAAGGCACAATGATTAAATTTCAAAACATCACTAAAATATATCCTGCTAATGAGCCTGGTAAAAAGCCGACCAAGGCATTAGACGAGGTTTCTTTTGAGGTTGACTCAGGAGAATTTGTTTCCCTGGTAGGAAAATCAGGCTCTGGCAAGACTACTCTTTTGAGACTTTTGCTGGCAGAAGAAAATCCTACGTCCGGCCGTGTTTATTTCAAAGGGCAGAATGTACACCAGATCAGGCCAGACGCCCTGCCCATGCTCAGGAGAAGGATCGGAGTGGTGTTTCAGGATTATCGCCTCCTCCCCTCAAAAACAGCCTACGAAAACATTGCCTATGTGATGGAGGTGATAGGGGCGTCAGATAAGGAAATTGAGAGGGATGTCCCTAAGGTATTGGAGATTGTAGGATTGAGAGACAAGGCAGACAATTTTCCGGCAGAGCTCTCAGGAGGAGAAAAGCAGAGGGTGGCCATTGCCCGCTCTCTTATCCATCGTCCAGATGTTATCTTAGCTGATGAACCGACAGGCAACCTGGATCCTTATCATACTCTTGAAATTATTCAGCTTTTGGTTAGAATCCGAGAGATGGGGACGACTGTTATTCTGGCGACCCATAACAAAGAAGTCATCAACAGGCTAGGGAGGAGGGTGATCAGTCTGGAGAACGGAAGGCTGATCAGGGATGATCAAAGAGGAAGGTTTGTGCTCTAGAGTAAAATGTGTAATATAAGAACCATAATATGTTGACCACCATAAAAAGAGTATTAAGGCTCGGATGGCAGGCATTTTACCGAGACGGTGAAATAGCTTTAGCTACCATTTTTATTCTTTTTCTTTCCATTACCCTGGTAAGCTCGCTCTTGCTCTTTAAGGATGTCAGTCAGTTTTTGATCGCAAAACTTGAAGAGAAGGTTGATGTTTCTGTTTACTTCAAAGAAGGAGCTACCGAGGAAGACGTGCTCGGTCTCAAAGAAGAATTGTCTGATTTTCCAGAAATCAAGGAGGTAGAATATGTTTCTCCAGAAGAGGCGCAACAGGACTTTGTGCAGCGGCACCAAGATGAGCCCCTCTTATTGGAATCCATGGAGGAGCTAGGGAGGAACCCTTTCCTTGCTTCTTTAAATATTAAGGCTTGGCAGCCTAGCCAGTATGAAAAGGTTTCTCAGTTTTTGGAGAATCCAGAATTTACCAACCTGATTGAGAAAGTGGATTACTACCAGAGGAAATTAATGATTTCCAGGCTTTCTTCTTTCAACTCCATGATCACTAAAGCAGGAGTCTCAATCGCCCTCTTGCTGGTCATTGTAGCGACAGCTGTCACCTTCAATACCATCCGTCTTTCCATTTACAACTTAAGAAAAGAGATCAAGGTCCAGAGATTGGTGGGAGCTTCTAACTGGTTTATCCGGGGCCCGTTTTTGGTCCAGGGAGCTATCTGTGGCATTTTGGCGACTACCATTTCCCTCCTAACCTTAGCTGGCGCTTCCTGGTTCTTAACGTCTCGGGTGGGTGATTTTTTTGCTGGGCTGAATATCTTTGCCATGTTCTTGAATAATTTTCAGATTATTTTGGCCATCCAGCTGCTGACAGGGATTGGCCTAGGAGTGACAGGGAGCACTATTGCCATCAGAAAATATCTCAACGAATAAAGTTTATTTAATTTCTTTGCCGGGTCGTCTAATGGTAGGACAGCGGTCTCTGGAACCGCGAATCTAGGTTCGAGTCCTAGCCCGGCAGCAACCTTGCGACGAGTTCAAGAGACCGAGAAGCCTACCCTACTAGGGTGACCGAGAGGGGTTCGAGTCCTAGCGCGGCTGCGCGCTTGAGCTCAGTTAGAGAGATCTAAAGGTATTGATACCCGATTTTTCGGGTATTTATTTTATCGAAAGAAAAATTAAAAAATGGTCGTAACGGTCAATAAAAAAACAAGCTCGCCCTTTTATAATGAGTGAAGGAAGCCGGCCACTTTAGCAGCAAAAATTATCCCAATATATTTTTTTAAATTTTTGCTCTAATCTATTTGCTGATGAATGATTAAATGATTTTATAAAAGAAATATGTCCTCTAATTTTTTTCTTAAGTGTGGAGGGATCTTCCTCTGAAAACATAGAGAAGTCCTTGGACGATAAACGGTCTAAGGCTTCCTTAATTTTATTCAACTCTTTTTGGGAAGGCTTAAGTCTCTCACCATCTACTACTATACCCGTTACTAATTTTTTCTTTCCAGGAGGTGTGATTTTTACTTTGCTCAGATTTATCTTGAATCCTTCTTGGGTTACAATCTTTTTACATTTATCTAACAAATACTTGGGGTTCTTTGGCCCAGAGATAGTAATATCGTCTACAAAGCGGGAGTATTTAAATCCTCCATATTTACAGAGATTAAACACTCTTTTATCTAAGCTATAAAGCACCATATTTGCAATCGTGGTACTGGTAGGCACCCCTTGAGGAAGTTGAAACTTATAAGTAGTAAAATGTGTCAGGGCTTTCGCAATTTTAGGGGAACAATTTAGAGAGATAAAACAATTATGTATTTTAGTAAAATGTATTGAAGGAAAGAAATCTTGGAGGTCTAGACAGAGTAGCCACTTTTGGCCCATATGAGGCTTAGCATTATCTACTATGGAGCGCCCCTTTATCCCTCCGGTTACATAAATAGGAAACTCAAATTTTAAAATATTTTTGAGTATGGTCCTCTGGATTTTTTTAAGAGGATTTTTAGGTATATAAATGGTTCTTTCTGATAAACCCTCTCCGTTATTATGCTTAGGAATCCTTGTTTTTTTATAATAGGAGGGTATCTTCCTTTCTAAAGCGATTAAATCCTTGGGAAGAATATTAATTTTAGACGCTAGCTCTTCAACAAGCTCTATGTCTAACATCCAATTTTTGGGAAAGATTATCCTCTTCATAAACTAAAAGCCACTTTCCTGGAAGGAGAGTGGCGAGCTAAATTGCAAAGCATAAAGAGTATTTTAGCTATTTCTTTGATTCTTTTGATTCTCCGGAACTCTATCTTTAGCGCCCTTATTAACAGCCGTGCGACCTCTACTTTATCTTCGTCTTCTCTCTTTGCGATTATTTCTAATAGCTTATATACCCAGTGTTTTGGGTCTATTTGCATGGAGCAAGAATCTTTTTAATTTGTATTTTAATGATTGTCGGCGGCCGACCTTGTAGCTCTAGGCTACAGCATCACCAACGCAAAATCGATTAGAACTGTATTTTAAATACTCTGACTTTGAATAAAGATGATATTTCTCTCGGAAATTCATTAATTAGAATAAATCCTCACGCATACTACGTTTCCCTGAACTATAATAGATTAATCAGTGCGTGCATAGTAACTCTGGCTTGTTTGCAAACTGAATGGTCATTCAAAATCAACTTTTTTCTTTCCCATCTTTTTATCTATAGCCTCTATTAAGAGGAAAGCCTTGTCGGCTTGGATTCTGCGTTGTTTTTAACTTGCTCTTAGAACTGGGTATTTTACAGTTCCAAACTTATTTATACCATTTTTTCCTTCTCGAATCAAGTGTCAGGATAAATTTTATCCAATCAAGATAATTTTTCAATTTCTCCTCGGGTTCTTATTTTTTCAGATAAATTTTCTTATCTTTGAATATCAATTTACTCTTTAAGTTAGAAAGCAACTCTCTCTTTTCTATAATTGAACCCTCTTTCAAAAGATACTTAGCATAGTCCTTTGGTCTTATTTTATTTTGAGGATTTTCTTTATCTTCAATTCCTAATACTCCGTGTCTGAATTTCTTATATCTTTCCACTTCTTTTTTGATCTTTTCTTTCATTCCCAGCTCATCTAAGTCAACCTTATCTATAATCTTTAATAGTTGCTTAATCAAATCTTTTTCTCTAATGTATCCACATTTGCAGTGGATGTCTTTGCTTTTGGTACAGCCATAATAGACATACCTTCTTTTGGTTCCATCTTTTAGTGTTTTGAACTTCTCATCTGCTGTGATGCCTGAGCCGCAGAGCCCACATTTGATAAGCTTGGTGAAGGCAAACTCTTTTGTTCTGCTTCTTTCAATATTGTCTCTATGTATTCTTTCCTGAACCCTGTTAAAGAGTTCTTCTGAGATGATGGGTTTGTGCTGTCCTTTGTACCAATTACCGCTTCCTCTGGGGTATTCAAAGGTTCCGGTATAAAAAGACCTCTTTAAGATAAGGTAGATATTGCTCAAAGAAAGGTGCTTGTTGTTTTTGGTCCTGAAATCAATCTTTTTTAACCAGTCATAGACATCTCTGCCTGTCCAGTGTTCATTGCCTACTTTCTTGAACATCTTTCTTATAACAGGAGCTCTTTTAGGATCTACTAACAAGTGTCCTTTTCTGTCCCTCCTTTTATCTTTTAAGTATCCAGTAGGAGGGACTCCTACCCAGAGTCCCTTTTCTACTTTAACTCTTAACCCTCTTTTGACGTTAACGCTCTTATTGTCATTCTCCAGTTTGGCCTGGCTACCTAAGATCATCAGCAAGAACTTCTGGCTAGGAGAATCAGTAAATTGTTGGCGATAGGTCCTTATCTCTCTGAGGGCCGCGCTGTCCATCAAATCCACTATTTTAACCAAGTCCCCGGCATTCCTGCTCAATCTATCCGGATGCCAGGATAAAATTCCATCAAACTTTCCTTGTTTGATTTCTTTTATCATTTGGTTAAAGATAGGTCTCTTACCAGAATCTTTAGCTGAATGACTCTCTTTTTTAATCTCTACTACATTTAAATCCTTTTCCTCTGCTATCTTGAGCATTTCTTTAATCTGGGATTCAATGGAAAGGGCCTGCTTTTCATCGCTTTCTGTTGATTTCCTGGCGTAGAGGCAATAACGGATAGGGGGTGCCTGGATCTGCCCCGTTCCACTTTTAGTTTTTTGTAGAGTAGCGTTTGTCATATATGTAGGGAACAGGTACTTAGTCTTATAATGGGGGGTCTAGGTACAGGGATGACAGAGTCTGGGTAACAAGTCCAGGCCAAAACAGTAGATAAGTCTCGGAAATGGAATATGTAAAGGAATTTGAATCATCGGCAATATAGAGGTAAAGTAAAAGAGAGAATCTAATAGTTTTTCTTATGAAAAAAGAGGCAAAAAAGAAAGTTCAAGGACTAATTAATAAATACCAAAAGGCTAAAGATGATGGTAAATTAAAGTCTTACACCGAAGAAGAAACTAAGAAAGACTTTATTTTGCCTCTTTTTGAAATTCTTGGATGGGACGTTCACAACAAGAATGAAGTTTCAGCCGAAGAGTCAATATCGGGGAAAAGAGTAGATTACGGTTTCTATATTAATAATAGGGTCAAATTTTATTTAGAGGCCAAAAAGATAAAAGTAGATCTCCACAAAGAAGATTACGCTAACCAAGCAATCCGTTATGCTTGGAATAAGGGAGCCGTTTGGGCTTTATTGACCGACTTTGAAAGCATTATAGTTTTTAACGCACAAGACATTGAGAGAAAGTTAGGCGATAAATTATATTTTGAAATTCGTTACACTGAATATTTAGATCGTTTTGATCAGCTTTGGCTGCTATCCAAAGAGGCATTTAAAAATGATGAACTTGATAAAGATGCCGAAAAGCACGGTAAAAAGTTCCAAAAAGTTCCTGTAACTTCTTTATTATACGAAGATTTAGAAAGGTGCAGGGAAATACTCACAAAACAATTGGGGCAAATGAATAGAAAAGTAGACCCTGATTTACTTGACGAGGGGGTCCAAAAACTTTTAGACAGGCTGATATTTATAAGAGTAGCCGAAGACAGAGGGATCGAACCTAAAACTTTGATTCCCTTAGTTAGGCAGGCGAGAAAAAAAGGAGGCGTTGAGATATATCAATCAATGGTAGAAAAGTTTAGAGAATTTGATGATTATTACAATTCTAACTTGTTTTTGCCTCATCCCTTTGAAAAATGGGAAGATTATAGTGGGGTTACTGAAAAAGTCATTAGTATTTTATATGGCAAAGAAGGATATTACGAATATGATTTCAAAGCAATGCCGGCAGATGTGTTAGGAGCCGTCTACGAAAATTACTTGGGGCACCGTCTTGCACAATCTAAAAAAGGCGTTGCAGTATCGAAAGACGCTAGAAAAAGAAAAGAGCAAGGCATATATTATACTCCAAACTTTATCGTAGATTATATAGTCCGGAACACATTAAAGCCAGTCTTAGATAAATGTAAAACTACTGAAGATATTAAAAAAATAAGAGTTCTAGATCCAGCTTGTGGCTCTGGTTCATTCTTGGTGAAAGCATTGGAGATTATAGTCGACAAATACAAAGAATTTGAAGTTAAGAAGCCCATGGATTTGATTAAACTCCAAATTCTAGAAGACAATATCTATGGCGTGGATCTTGATAATCAAGCGGTTGAGCTAGCGCGATTAAATCTTTTAATAAACGTTTTAGAGAAACGTGAAAAGTTACCAATTTTAGATAATATTAAGAATGGAAATTCTCTTATTTTTGGTACAGACAAAGAGCTAGAAAAATACTTTGGTGAAAATTTCGGAGAAGAAAAGCCTTTTAATTGGAAGGAAGAGTTTCCAAGAGTCGTCAATCAAGGAGGCTTTGATGTAATAATTGGTAATCCCCCTTATGTCACACAGAAAAAATCAGAAGTTTTTAATTATGAATGGAATGCTGACTTATACTTAATGTTTTTTGAGCTGGCTCTTAAGCATAATTTACTTAAAGAAGGGGGGTATTTAGGTTATATTACTCCCAGATTTTTTCTCGTAAATAAAAATACGAAAGATGTCCGTGATTATATGCTTAAAAATATCTCCATAGAGGCACTAGTTGAAAGTAGTCCTTTTCTAGATGCAAATACAGAATGTGTAATTACGATTATAAAAAACGTTGAGCCAGAAAACAAAGAAATTCCTATATTCAAAGAAAAAGATGGAGTAGTTACGTATATGAATGATATAGGGATTTCTTCAATTATTCAGAATCCCGACTCTATTATTCTAACAGACCTTACAGAGGAAATTTCTAGTTTATTGAAAAAGATTAAAAAAAACAGTGTATCACTTAAGGATATTTCTGAGTCCAGACGTGGAATGGAAATATCCAAAAAAGACTTACGAAACAAAGGGAACGTTAAGGCTTTGATTGGAGAAGACGTGAATCGTTATAGTATAGCTTATGAGAATACCCATGTTAGTAGTGGGCATAAGGAATACAAGCGACTCAAAGATTTCTTTAGAAAGAAGAATTTAATACTTCTACGTCGTGTTGCAAAATGCCTGATAAGCACAATCAGCCCTAAAGTATATGCTTTTAGTAAAAATATTTATGGGATAAAAATTACTGACAGTAATTATAATCCTAAATACGTTTTGGCGCTTATTAATTCCAAGCTCCTTAGTTTTTATTATCAGCGGAAGTTTTCTACCAAGAAAACTAGCTTATTTCCAGAAGTCCAAACGTATCTATTTAACAAGTTGCCCATTAAAAAAATTGACAAAACACAACAAAATAAATTTGTTAGGCTAGTTAATCGAATTCTCAAATTACAAAAAGATTTGAATAATTCAGCGAAGAACTCTAATAAGTGGCGAATGCTAAAAGATAAAATTGAGAAGGTGGATAAAAAAATTAACAAAAAAATTTATAAAGTATACGGGCTAACGAAAAAAGATATTAAAATTATTGAAAAATCTTTTGATAATAATTGACATATCTTAAAACTCATCAGACTTTCCCTTTGTTTTTATTATTGATATGGAAAAACTATTTAATAAAGATTTTGGAGTCTCAGAAAATGATTCTCAACTTAGAGAAATATTAGAAAATAATCCGGCCTATCATTCTGCATATTTGAGGATATCTTGCGACCCAAACAAAAAAATAATTAAACAGAGACTTGAAGACTTCTGGACTAATTATCAAGATTATGCAGACAGAAATTTTCTAGAAGAGATTAGGAGAAACTTCTTTCACCAAAGAGCCTGGGAGATGTATGTAGCAAACGTTTCGCTCGATAAAGGATTATCATTGGTTTCCCGAAAGACAAGAGGTAACGAAGGGCCCGATATTAAAATAAAAACAGAAAATAAAGATATATGGATTGAGGCAGTCGCTCCAACCGGAGGAAAAGGAGCAGACGCTGTTCCTCCTACGGCATACGGCGAGGTTATGAATACCCCAGAGGAAGAATGGCTACTAAGAGCTACTACCTCTATAGATGAGAAAAAAAAGCATATAATAGATGGTTAGAAGAGGGAATTATAAGAGAAGATGATATATACGTGGTTGCTGTAAGTCTGGGTGGGATAGAGCATCATGTTTTAGATCCACAAATTCCTTTAATATTAAAATGTCTTTTCGGCATAGGTTTCCAAAAAATTCCAATAAGAAAGGGTAGTGGTCATGGATATCCCTATTGGGGTGCCAGAGAAGTTATTTATAAGCGGAATGATAGTCCAGTTGATATGAATTTATTTGGAATGGCAGATTTTGTAGGGATAAGTGCTATTATCTACTCAAAGGAAAACATTTTAGATGCTCTTACAAAAACAAATAAAATTGGAGACAGATTTGTGTTTGTTTTTAACCATAGCGCGAAGAACTCTTTACCCAAAAATATTTTTGAGTTTGGAACTCATTACGAAAAGCTAGGAGTGTTTATTAGAAGCCAAAACTTCAATTGTTTTAATACCAATGAAATGTAATCTCAATGCTTTCACACAAACAAAATAAAAAACTCGGTAGAATGGTTTACGCTGTTATTTGTCTTTTGATTTTTTATATCTCTCTTCAAATGTGGGGAACAAAAATGTTCGGAGAAATCTATTTCTATCTAATGTATCTCGCCGCTTACTTTCTTACAGGTTTTATCCTCAGAGCTTCCGGTATTTGGAAATATTAAAATACCCCCTAAGCACTGTCTCATTTGTCTCATTTTAGCTTAAATTATCAATTAAAATTCTTTATTAATATATGACATTAACCCTCACATACTATCATGACTCAAGTGAAATAAGGATTTCCTTCTATTTCAATGCAAAGGAAGTAGCTGTCGCGATTGGTTTTGGTGAGACATGTAGGGATGCAAGAGACAATTTACGAGGCTGGTATGGAAAGAATCAGATAGAAACTGGTAAAACCTATAAATGCGATAAGGAAAAACCATTCATTGCTTTAAGAAAAAAAGATGCAGACGGCAAAGTAACTGCGCTAGATTCTTGCATTAATATGTTAGAAGATTTTCCAAGTGGAAAATCAAACCAAATCAGCATTAAAGAGTGGGCTTTTTAAATAACCTTGACCGAAAGGGGTTATGAGACAATCCAGAAAACTCTTAATTTTCCCTTTAAATTTTGGTTTTAGGCCAAGGAAATCCAGTGGGTTCGCCCCGCTCGTCCGAGGTCTTAGCGAAGGAGGGAATCCTAGCCAAAAATTTGGTTTCTCCTTGAATTTTTCAAATTATGGAGTTATTTTGAAGACAGGAGAACTATAATTAAAGGAAAATCAGAGTTGACACTATTCTTTTCTCGAAAAGGAAAGTCTTGAATTATTTTCTTAGAGAAAACGTTTCTTAGGCAGCTATTATTTTAAGATAAATTAAAAAGTAAACTCAATGGCTATATGAAGAAGCCCACTAAACCCAAAAAAGAGAATCTCTATTCTAGAGTTTCTGTTCTCTCAAAAATACTCATTTGTTGTCTGGGTTTTATTTTTGCAATATTTTTATTAATTGCCTTTTTGTCTAGCGGACACATCGGAACTGTTTTTTTTATCTTTGTGATGTTCGCAGGATTAGTGACTATAATAATATTTTTTGACATCGGAGCTCAGAAACTTACTCCTGTTTTTATAAGAAAAAGTAGGGAAATCAAAAGACTTTTTAGTAAAAACGATGGCCTTCTTAAAAATTTCATTATCGCTTTGGCTATACTTTCTTTTTTTGTTCTGCCGTTAGCACTGAACACTAAAGTAGACACCGAAGAAGAGATGGCAAATAACACTAATGATAGCACAGAATTAAAACAAAAAACCGTATTTGAGTATGTCATGCCCACTAATGGTCTTAATTTAAGAGAGCAACCCTCTCTTTCTGCCTCCATTTTAAAAGTATTGAAAGAGAACACTGAAGTTGAAGTTTTGCAGGAGAGTGATGGGTGGGTAAAGATTAGAACGGAAAATAGCGAAGGGTGGGCTTACTCTGAATACCTTGGTACACGGGAAAAGACGGAAGATAAGGGTTCTCTATTGGAAGAACAGAAAACTTTAGGGGTTAGGTGTTCAAAAAGTCAAGAGTGTATATCAGGATTTTGTGTGGATGACGTATGCTGTGAAAGCCCTTGTACAAAAGAGCACTATCATTGTAACGAGCTTGGGAAATGTGTAAGACCAATTACATATACCTGCGTCTATCGAGAATGTTCTTCTGAAATATCCTGCAATAATTTTTGTAAAAATATGGGGTATACCAGATGCGGGGGAAATGCGTGCTGGTTGGAAGATCCAAATTATGATGAAATAAAGCATTTAATGCAATATTCTTCTGCGAATTACTGCCAATGCTCTGATAAGCTGAGGGATGTAAAATACGAAGAGGAAATTCCTTATGGCCAGTGTCGTTCTACAGGTTCCTGTGACTTGGTTTGTAGCTGGCTTGGTCAGAAATGTCTCAAAGCAGGGTGTAGTTGTGGGGGGTATACCTATGAAAATTGAATTTAAAGAAAAGCCAAGTAAAGAATTATTAGAAAAATTTTGTAGAAAAATTGAGTATTTTTTATCTGCTCATGATTTGTCGATAAAAATAAAGTTATGGAATACGCCTTTACTAATGAAATCTTACGTAGATAATGTACACACCAGGACAACTTATTTCTGGATTAAAAAGTGTATTGTTAACGCATTCATACATGGTAAGCAAATAAATAATTTAGAAGTAAAACTATTTAACCAGGGAATATATGAGGATATGGATGACGGAAAAATCTGGACAGATGCGCATTATATTCAAGATCAATTATATAACCATCTCCGGATTAATCCCGGCAATCCGACACAAAATGATCCCTATTGGCATCTATGGAAACGTCATCCTTATAAACAAGAAAATGAGTAAAAACAAAAGTACACAAGAGATAATTAATGAATGTTGGGCTACAATGGAATCATTAATAGAGACTTTTCCCTCCGAGGAAGGATCGGTCCCTCAAGAATTTGTTAAAAAATATAATGCTGTACTAGACAAGCTTACTAAAAACCCAGGATGTGGTTTCAGGGATTTAGACCGATATAAAATTTCAGTGGTAGAGTCGATTGACCCAAATATATACAAACAAACAGTGGTAGAGTTTTATAGGTATTTTAAGGGCACCTTTAATATTTTGTGCTTAGAACACCCCACCCGTGATTTTTTTAGATTTATAGTTTGGGAAAAAAGTTGGCGCTGGATAAAGGAGAATAAAGTCATTACAGGTATCATTATAGGTGTAATAGTTGGGATAATTTTAGCTTTTTTAAAATAGCCCTGACCGAGAGGCGTTATGGGACACTCTTAAAAACCCTTAATTTCCCCTTTAAATTTTGGTTTTAGACCGAGGATGCCAGCCACTTAGTGCTCGGTTCGAGAGACCGAGCCGCATCAAAAAACCCGATTAAATCGGGTTTTTTATTTTGCTTGACATATAGTTTTGAGGAATCCAAGATAAAAGAAGAGGGTGAAATAAAGCGTAAATTTAGCCGTGGCATCACTTTTTTATATTGTTTTAGTATTTTTCTCAAAGCAAGTAACTTGGAGTTGGGGATGGTTTATATTAAGTCTGCTTTTTGATGCTGGTCAGCACCGAAAAATAATCTATAGATATACGTCTGACTCATATTTAGATGGGGAAGAGGAAGAAGAATAGTAATAAAGAAATTTAAAAAATAGAAAATAATGGAAAACAAAACTAAAGAATTTGAGGAAAAAATGGAGAAACTAAGAATAACTGCACTAGAAAGACAAACTTTAGAGATACTTAAGAGTACCCACTGGGGACGTATTTATGGCATACTATAT
>Ga0180434_10001515_pt1 | contig 33045 bp, 45 predicted proteins | sample SS_ome_7_FD_132453 | JGI IMG/M metagenome (GOLD analysis project Ga0180434, IMG submission 132453) | Hypersaline lake sediment archaeal communities from the Salton Sea, California, USA - SS_1_D_2 metaG | ecosystem: Environmental > Aquatic > Non-marine Saline and Alkaline > Hypersaline >... | reverse complement strand
CCCGCGCACATTTTCGGGGAAGTTTTGCATAGGGGGGGTCGGAGACGTGAAATGGGGCAGCGAGGGCCGGCCGCGGCATCCAGCGCGATCCTGAAACTGAGGGGGGACCGGGAGCGCAAGCCGCCGGCGACCGCGCCCGGCGCAAAGTGCCCCCGTTGCCCCAAGCAGCTCGACAAGCCGGCCCGTGCGGTCTGGCGTCGCGTCGCGAAACTCGCCTGGGAGCTGGGCACCCTCACCGAGGAATCGGCCGACACGCTCGCGCGTTACTGCCGGCTGCGCGTGCAGTGGGACGTGGCGATGGAGTGGATCGAGGCCCGCGGCTTCTCGTTCCCGCTGCTGGAGAACGGCAAGCCGAAGTGTTTCCTTCAGTACCCCCAGGTGGGCGCCGCCAACAAGCTCTCGGTCGAGCTGCTGAAGCTCGAACGGGAGTTCGGGCTCACGCCGGCGTCGCGGCAGGCGATGGGCCTGGACGCCCCCAAGCGCGAAGACGACCAGGTCGCCAGCCGATCCCGCGAGCGGAGCGCGTAAGTGGCCGACGACCGCACCCAACTCTGGATTCGCAACGAGTCGGACGTCCGCGCGCAGGCCGCCGGCTGCCGGTTCGACGAGGCCCGCGGTGCGTGGACCGTCTGGTGGATCGAACGCTACTGCCGGCTCTACGAGGGCGAATGGGCCGGGGCCCCGCTGGTGCTGCGCGGCGCGGCCCAGTTGGACGACGACGACCTCTTCCCGATCGCCGAGCCGTGGGGCGCCGGCGGGCGCGACGCGTCCCTCCTCCGCGCGCAGGCCTACTGCGAGTGCGTGGCCGCGGGTGATCGCATCGACTGGCAATACGAGGTCGTGATGCGCCTCTTCGGCTGGGTCCGCTGGTCGGCCCGCTGGAAGCGGTGGGTGCGGCGGTTCACCCGGGGCAACGTCTGGATCCCGAAGAAGAACAAGAAGAGCCCCACCCTGGCCGCGATCGGCCTCTACCTCACCATCGGCGACGGCGAGCAGGGGCAGCACGTCTACTTCGGCGCGAAGGACGGCAACCAGGCCCGCAAGATCATGGGCGAGCACGCCCGGGCGATGGTCGAGCAGAGCCCGGAGCTTTCCGCGGCCTGCAAGATCAACCAGAACCTGATGCGCATCAGCCACCAGGCCACGCGCAGCTACATGGAGCCGCTCTCCAGCTCGAACAAGCGAAACCAGCAGGCGAAGGAAGGGTACAACGGCTCGATGCTCGTCGACGAGCGGCACGTGGTCGACCTGGCCTTCCTGCGGCGGGTCAAACGGGCCGGCATCTCCCGGGCCGAGCCGTTCTGCCCCTTGTGCTTCTCGACCGTGGGGATCGACTCGCCGGAGATCGGCGCCAAGGCCGAGTACGACCGGGGCAAGCTGATCCTCGCCGGCACGGTGGAAGAGCAGGCCACGTTCGTCGCCGATTACGCCGTCCCCCAAGAGCTGACCGACGAGCAGCTCGCGGCCGAGCCGCTCCGGTGGGGCGCGGTGGCCAACCCGGCCTGGGGCCACACGATCGACCCCGAAGAGTTTCTGTCGGACATGCAGGCCTCGAAGGTCTCGCTCACCGAGTGGCGGGACTTCTGGATGTATCGCCTCAACCGCTGGGCCCTCTCGACCAGCCCGTGGCTTGCGCTCGACGACTGGATGCGGGGCGCGGTCGACGGCTGGGACGAGGCGGCGCTCGAGGGGCGCGACTGCTGGGGCGGGCTCGATATGTCGCGGACGCGCGACCTCACCGCCTTCTGCCTGGCGTTCCCCGAGGAAGACGACGTCGTCAAGTTCTTGTGGTGGTTCTGGCTGCCCGAAGACTACGCCCGGCAGCAGGCCGACAAGGCGCCCTTCCTCGAAGCGGCCGAGGACCCGGCCTGCCATCTGACGCTGATCCCCGGCCCGGTGATCGACGTCGCCCGGGTGCGCAACGACATCCGCGGCCTCTCGCGGCGGTTCCGAATCCGCTGCTACGCCTACGACGACTGGAACGCCGAGGTAATCACCCAGGAGATCAGCGAGGGCGTGCTCGACCCCAACACGGGCCAGGTGATCGAGCCGGGGCTGGACATCGAGCGGATCAACTTCTCGCAGGCGATCAAGGCGTTCAACGAGGCGACCAAGGAGTTCGAGCGCCGCGTGCTGCTCGGCCAGATGCAGCACGCCGGCGACCCCTTCATGGCCTGGCAGATGCAGCACGCGTCCTTGCGCGAAGACTCGAACGGCAACATCAAGCCGGTCAAACCGGGCCGCGACGCGGTGGAGAAGGTCGAGGGTCCGATTACCGGCATCATGGCGTTCGACCTGGCCCGCCGCATGGGCCAGGCCGGTGCCAGCGTCTACGACACGCGCGGAGTTTTGGAGGTATGAGCACACCACGCCACCCCGCGCGCTGGGTCCGCCCGGTGCGCGACGCGATGTTCCTGGCCGGCTCGGCGTCGATCGCCGGCTTCCTCTGGCTCTGCTGGCCGCCCTTGATCCTCCTGGCCGGCGGCCTGGCCCTGGTGGCGATCGCCCTGGTGGGCTGGATCGCCGACGCGCGACGAAAGGACGGTGACCCGTGATCGATCGACTCCTGGGCCTCGGCCCCCGCGACGAACTCAGCGGAACCGCCAGCCCCGAAAGCTGGCTGGTCGACTGGGTCAGCGACGGCGGCCCGACAGCCGCCGGCGAGCGGATCAGCGAGCGGACCGCGCTGGCCTGCGCCGCGGTCAAGGCGTGCGTGCTGATCCTCTCCGAGACGGTCGCCTGTCTGCCGCTTCCCGTCTACGAACGGCGGCCGAACGGCGACAAGCGCCTGGCCACCGACCACCCGGTCTACGCGCTTCTGAACCGCGAGGCGAACGGCGAGTGCGACGGCTACCGGTTCCGCGAGACCTTGCAGGGGCACCTGGGGACCTTCGGCAACGGCTACGCCGAGATCGAACGGGCTTACGACCGCACGCCCGTCGCCCTCTGGCAGCGGAGCCCCAAGCCCTCGGCCACCAAGCCCTACCGGGGCGAAGACGGCCAGCTCTGGTATCACCTGCGCGACGACACACTGGAGGCCGACGTCCGCGATCGCGACATGATCCACGTGGCCGGCTTCGGGTTCAACGGCCTGGTCGGCTACTCGCCGATCCGCCACCTCAAGGAGCCGATCGGCAACGCCAAGGCGGCCGAGCGGTACGCCGGCGAGCTGTTTGCCAATGATGCCCGGGCCTCGGGCTATTTCACCCATCCCGGGAAGCTCTCCCAGCCGGCCTATGATCGGCTGAAGGAGAACCTCACCGGCGACCTGCACGGCCGGCGCCACCGCAAGCAAGTCCTCGAGGAGGGGATGACGTACGCGGCCGAGTCGATGAGCCCGAAGGACGTGCAGATGATCGATGCCCGCCGGCTGGGCGCCGAAGACATCGCCCGCGCGTACCGCATCCCGCTGCACCTCTTGCAGTTGTTCATGCAGGGCGTGTCGAGCTACGCGTCGATCGTGGAGCTGGGCCGCGAGTTCTTGACCTACACAATGCTTCCGTGGTTCAAGCGCTGGGAAGGGGAATTAAACCGGAAGCTATTACTCCCACCCTACTTCTGCGAATTCAACCAGACGGCCTTCTTGCAGGCCGACCCGAAGGCCCGGGGCGAGTTCTACTGGAGACTGTGGCAGATGGGCGCGATCGACGCCAACAGCATCCTCCGCCGCGAGAACATGAACGGCATCGGCGACGAGGGCGACGTCCGCTTCGTGCCCGTCAACATGCAGCCGCTCAAGCACGCGCTGGCCGGCCCGCCCAAGCCGCCCAGCCCGGCCCCCGACGATCCGGAGGACGACGGCGGCGAAGACGACGAGGAGGATGACAGGGATGGGAAGAAGGGCGGCGACGGGAAGATCGCCCCCCCCTCCGTGCCCTCTGCGCCCTCGGTGGTTCCCCCTCCCCCTTCCCCCGCCGACGCGCTGGAAGCCTTCTTCCGCGACGCCCAGACCCGCATGGTCCGCCGCGAGCACCTGGCCGCGCAGCGTTGGACCCGCGAGCCGGGCCGCTACACCACGCGGCTCGACGCCTTCCTGGCCAAGCACCGCGACGTGGTCACCGAGGCGCTGCGGCCGGTGATCGACGCCGGCTACCGCCCGCTGGCCGACCTGCCCGGGCACGAGCAGTTGGGCCGGCTGGTCGACGAGCACCTCGCCCGGTCGCGCGCGCTGCTGTTGGAGCTGGCCGAGTGCCCGGCCGGCGAGCTGGCCGACTCTCTGGCCACGTACGCCGAGCGCCGAACGCGTGACGTGCAGGCCACTTGCGACCAATCCGCCTGACGCGCTTTGCCTATTGGGCCAACCGCGCTGTATGGTGGATCGAACTCGGGGCCGCGGATCGCGCCATTGCGTCGGCCGCCACCCCACGAAAGAGACTGCGACGCCGTTGCGATCGCTGACTCACGAATCGGCAATTTCCCAGTTGCCGAGGTCAGCCATCGCTGCGGCGTCTTTTTGTATGCGCGTCGCGCGCGTCGCGGTTGCCTCGGTCGGAACAGAACGGGGCAACCGAACCATGAAGCTCAAGGAACGAATCGACCAGAAGGCCGATCGCCTGGCGGCGATCAGCACCGAGATCGCCGGAATCGTCGGCGACGAAGACTCCCGAACCGAGCCGCTTTCGGACGACGAGCGGGCCCGCGTCGACGCGCTCGAGGCGGAAGAGACCACGGTCACGGCCGAGCTCGAACAGCTCCAGGCCGACCAGGAGCGCATCCGCCGGCAGGCCAACCGCCAGCAACGCCTGGCCAGCACCAGCCGCGGCACCGCCGCCCCGCCGGTCAACCCGGGCGCCGGCGACACGCCCGAGGGCGACGCGCCCACGCGCATCCGTCCGATCCGCCGGCACCGCCACTTGCGCGCCTTCACCGGCGGCGACCCGCAGCAGGACCTGGCCGACGCCTACCTCTGTGGCCAATTCCTCCTCTCCGTGCTGGCGCCCCCCGATTCCGGCCTGCGCGCCAACGCCCGGGCGTGGTGCAAGGAGCACGGCCTCGACCTGCTGGCGATGAGCACGGGCTCCGACATCAAGGGCGGGGCGACCGTGCCGATCGAGTTCGAGAACCGCGTGATCGACCTCCGCGAGACGTACGGCGTTTTCCGCCGGAACTCGCGCATCTCGCCGATGGCCAGCGACACGAAGACCACTCCTCGCCGGACCGGCGGGCTCACCGTCTACTACCCGGGCGAAGGCGGTACTATCACCCAGAGTGACAAGGGGTGGGACAACGTCAAGCTCGTCGCGCGCAAGCCCGCGGTGATGGCCCGCTACTCGTCCGAGCTGGACGAGGATAGTATCATCACCCTAGCCGACGATCTCGCGGCCGAGGCGGCCTACGCCTTCGCCAAGGCCGAAGACGAAGCCGGCTTCAAGGGCGACGGCACCTCCACGTACGCGGGCATCGTCGGGCTGATTACCGCCTGCGCCGCGGCCACCGCCACGGTCGTCACCGCGGCCACCGGCAACACGCAGTTCGAGACCCTCGACCTGAAAGACTTCGAGTCGATGGTCGGCAAGCTGCCCGAGTACGCCGAGCCCAACGCGAAGTGGTACATCTCGCGCGCCGGTTGGGGTGCCTCGATGCTGCGCCTGTTGGACGCCGCCGGCGGCAACACGCGCGACCAGCTCGAGGGCAAGGCCCAGCTCATGTTCCTGGGCTACCCGGTCGTGATCTCGCAGGTGATGAACACGACGCTCACCGCCCAGACCTCGACCAACGGGCTCTGCTACTTCGGCGACCTGTCGCTGGCGAGCACCTTCGGCGATCGCCGCGGGATCAGCGTCAAGATGAGCGAGCACCTCTACCTGGCCAGCGATCAGATCGCCGTCCAGGCGACCGAGCGCTACGACATCAAGGTCCACGACGTCGGCGACACCAGCGACGCCGGCGCGATGGTGATGCTCGCCACGCCGGCCAGCTAGGCCGGCAGGCCGTGAAACCCGCCGGTTGCAACCGGCGGGTTTGGGAGCGGAGCCCACCCCCAAACCTACATCCTCTCCGGAGTTTTGCCATGAACCCGCTGCAACAAACCAAAGTGGTTCGGGCGATCGAGCCGGTCGCGATCGTCGACGACGGCTCGTGGACCTGCCAGGCGATTGACACCAAAGGCTTCGATTTCGCCCTGGTGATCTGGCACCTCGGCGCAAGCGACATCGCGATGGCCGCGCTCAAGCTCACCGAGTGCGACACCTCGGGCGGCTCCTACGCCGACGTCTCGGGCGCCGACTTCGACGGCGACACCGACATGGACGGCTCGGCGGCCGCCCTGCCCTCGGCGACCGACGACAACAAGTTCGAGCTGATCGACGTCGATCTCCGCAAGCGCAAGCGGTACCTCAAGGTCACCGCCACGGCCGGCGACGGCACCAGCGGCACCTACGGCACCTGCATCGTCCTCCTCGGCCGCGCGGGCCAGATGCCCAACACGTGCGCCGAGCGGGGCGCGGAGCACGTGCTCCAGGTCTAAAGCGCGGCTTTCGTCTTCCTTTCGAGTGTGGGGCAGCACGTAGTGCGATGCGTCTGTGTGATCCCGGCGCGCGGCGGCTCGAAAGGGCTGCCGAGAAAGAACCTCCAGCCGATCGGCGGCGTGCCGTTGGTCGGCTGGGCGGTTCGCGCCGCGCGCGCCGCCCAGCGGATCGAGCGGGTCTGCGTCTCGACCGACGACGGGGAAATCGCCGAAGCGGCCCGTGAGTTCGGCGCCGAGGTGATCGCCCGGCCGGCCGACCTGGCCGCCGACGACACGCCCACCGCGCCGGTGATCCGGCACGCCCTGGACGTCGTGGCCGAGCCGTTCGACGCGGTGGCCGTGCTGCAATGCGCCTCGCCGTTCACGGCGGCCGCGGACATCGACGCCGCGGTCGAGCAGCTCGAAACCACGCCCGCCTGTTCGGTGCTCGCCGTCACGCCCGCTTCGAGCCTCGCCTGCCGGGTCAAGGGGAATTGCGTCGAGGGTGCGACCTGGGATTTCGCGGGCACGCGCCCGCCGCGGCAGGCGGCCGAGTGCGAGTACCGCTACCTGGGCGCGCTCTGCGTGACGCGGACCAGCCAGGTCGACGGCGTGCAGCCGATGACCGTGCCTCCCTGCGGCTTCGTCACCATCCCGCCCGAGCGGGCCGTCGACGTCGACACGCCCTTGGACCTGCACCTCGCCGACGCCTTGTGGCGCTACCAAAAAACGTGGCTGGTGGTCGGCGGTTCGCCCGGCGCGCCCGGGCAGCTCGCGGCGCTCGTGGCCCGGTACCCGACCTCGAAGCGGATCACGACCAACAGCGGCTGGAAGCTGTTTCACGACTCCGGCCAACGGCTCGACGCCTACTTCCTCACCGACACCACGGCGTGCGCCACGCATGGCCCGATGGTGCGCCTGCACCTTCACCCGAACACGCGCACGATCACCTTGCGTCGCGAGCTGACCGCGCTCCAGAAGCGGGGCGTCGACTGGTTCGACGAGTTTCTCCCCAGCGATCGCCCCGAGTCGGGCAAGCCGCCCGCCTTCCGGCCCGGCGCCTACAGCCAGAGCTGCGGCCTCTCGGGCCTGTTCTGTCTGCAATACGCGCTCAACCACGGCGCACGCCGCGTCCACCTGATCGGGATGGAGGGCTACAGCGGCCAGGGGAACGACTACTGGGACGACGGCCAAACGCAGCCCAAGCACGGCGAGCACACCGAGCGACTGATCCGGCCGTTTCTCCAGAGCTGCATCGACACCTGCCCGCGGGTCCACTTCATCGCCCACGGCGAGCTGCGCTACCCGCTCACCGGCGAGAACCTCAGCCTGGAGCCCCAGCCATGATCCGCGTCCAGATGTTGCGCCAGCACCGGGCCCTGCGCGTCGGCCAGATCGTCGAGCTGCACGACGGCGTGGCCGAGCTGCTGATCCGCTACGGCAAGGCCGAGCGGTGCACGGTGCCGGACGCCGACGTCGACGTCGAAGACGCGCCCGGCCGCGCACGCGTCGAGCGGTGCGTGCCGCCGGAGACGATCGACGTCGACGTCGACGAATCGGTCGATGCACGATCGCCCGCCGAGAAACGCACGTCCCAGAGACCCCGACGCCGGAGGAAAGCCCGTGTCAGCCACGCGTGAGACCCAATGGCTGAGGACCGATGCCCGCGGCCGGCCGGTCGGCGTCGACCGCGAGGCCGAGGTGATCCGCGGCTACGTGGTCGCCCAGGAAGGGCCGTTCAAGTCGGAGGGCCGGGGCGAGTTCGACAAGCAGGCCTTGCGCGAGATCGTCCGCCTGATGAAGGCCGCGCCGAACGGGCTCAAGGTGCGTTTCGCGCACCCGTCGCTATCGAGCGACGGCATCGGCCGCCTCTTGGGCCGGGCCCGGTCGCCGCGGTTGGACAAGATCAGCACGCGCGAGAGCAAGGGCGAGCTGCTCACCAACGAGATCACCGTGGTTCGGGCCGACCTGCACTTCGACGCCAGCGCGCGGATCACGCCCTCCGGAGACCTCACCGAGTACGTGATGACGCTGGCCGAGAGCGATCCCGACGCGTTCTCGTCCTCGCTCGTCGTGATGAAGGAGGAAGAATACCGCATCGACAAACGGGGCCGGCCGGCGACCGACAAGGAGGGCAACGAGCTGCCGCCGCTCTGGCGGCCGCTGAAGCTGCACGCCTCGGACGTCGTCGACACGGGCGACGCCGTCGACGGCTTCTTGTCGAGCGCGTTTGCCGGTTTGCCGGATCGAATCGTGCGCCAGGCGGCCGCGCTGGTCGACGAGCAGTTCCCCAACGCCGATCGCGACGAGCTGCGCACGCGCTTGACCGGCTGGCTCGACCGCTACCTCGAGCTCCGCTTCGGCCCCGAGCCCCCGACCGAACCCGAGCCGCCGCCCGACGAGCCGCGCCGGCTGGGCCGGTTGCAGATCGCGCCGGAACTGATGGCCAACCTGGGAAGCGGCACCTTTCGCGTGATCGCCGGCGACGTCGGCGAGTGCCGCGTGTTGCGGACCCGTTACGACGCGGAGCGCGACCTGATCGAGCTGATGCTCGAGTCGCCGGCCTTCGAGCCGGTCGCACCGGGCGCGATCGTGCCGGTGGTCGAGACGCCGCAGATTCAACGACTCGAAGAGCCCCCGGCCGACGATCCGCCCGCCTACGATCCGCGGCGCGACCCCGAGCTGATCCGCCTCCGACGCCGGAGGGCATGAGTTGAAACGCACCCTGGCCACCGCACCGACCGACCAGCCGCTCACCAAGGGCGATCTGCGCCAGCACGCGCGCGTCGACAGCCGCGAGTTCGACGCCGAGCTGGTCGACCTGCTTGGCGAGGCGATCGACGCGGCCGAGGCCTTCACCTGGCGGCGGCTCTGCACCCAGACGTGGGACTACTACCTGGACACGATACCGGCCGTGATCCGGCTGCCCTATCCGCCGGCCAGCTCGATCACCCACGTGAAGTATTACGACTCGGGCGGCACGCTTCAGACCGTGGCCGACACGGTCTACGAGCTGGGCGACGACCACGGCGTGGGCCTCGTGCGGCTGAAACACAACCAGAGCTGGCCCAGCGATTTTCGCGGCCATGCCGACGACCTGGTCGTCCGGTTCGTTTGCGGCTACGGCGGCCCGTCGAGCGTGCCGGGACCGATCAAGCGGGCCCTGCGCCTCTACGTCGCCACCATGTTCCGCGATCGCGAGGCGGCCCGCGTGCCCGACGGCTTCTACCGGCTGCTCTCGCCGTACGAGAGCCCCGACAAGCTGCGGAAGGTTTACCACGGGACCGACGAGTGAAACGAACCGACGCCCGGGCGGGCGATTACACCGACCGCGTCCGCGTGTGCCAGAGCACGCCGAGCACCAACGCCGACGGCCAGTTGGTCGAGTCGGCCAGCGACTACGTGCGCCGCTGGGCCAAGGTCCGCACGGTGGGCGGCTCGGAGCGCCCGGTCGCCGGCCAGTTGACCGCCGACCTCACGCACCGCGTGCGGTTGCGCTACGACGCCCAGACCAAGTCGATCACGCCCAAGATGTGGCTGCTGCTCGAAGACGGCACCCGGTTGGACATCCAGCGCGTGGTCGACGTCGACCGAGCCCACGTCGAGCTCGAGCTGGAATGCAACCAGAGGGTCTAGATGGCCACCGAGATCGAGGAAAGCCTGCGACGGCTGCTGATCACCTTCGACGCGGTGACCGCGATCGTCGGCTCGGGCAGTGCGGCCCGCATCCGGCCCGACCGGCTGCACGAGAGCGACACGCTGCCGGCGGTGGTGATCGAGGTCGACGACGAGGACCACGCCAACGACCTCGACGGGCTGGGCGGCCTGGTCCACGCGGCGGTGAACGTCAAGTGCCGTGCCGCGACGAAGAGCAGGGCCCGGGCGTTGGCCGCGGCCGTGGCGCGCAACGGCACGTCGCCCGGCACCGGCCTGGCCGGCTACTCGGGCGCGGCCGGCGACCAGACGATCGACGGCATCCTCGAGCACGAGACGACCAGCTACCACGACGACGACGACGGCGACGACCAGGGCTACTACGACGTCGACTGCGAATACACCTGCATCTTTCAGGACGCGACCTGATGGCCGCCATCAATCTCGACATCGCCCGCGGCGGGAAGCTCGGCGGCAAGGGTTTTGCCGGCGGCGCGGTGCGCGTGATGGGAGTCAAGGAGCTGGACCGCAAGTTCGCGCACCTGGGCACGCGCGGCGCGCGGGCCGTTCTGGCCGCGGGGATCAATGCCGAGCTGGGCGTGCTGGCCAAGGCATTTCGCCAACAGATCAAGAACAGCAACGCCTCGGACGAGATGAAGCGCGAGGCCCGCAGAACGGTGGGCAAGCGGTTCCGCCGCGGCGGCACCAGCCGGATCGGCAAGACCAGCACGCCGGTGGCCAAGGTCGGTTTCGCCGTGGGCAAGCGGCAGAAGCAAATCTCGGCGGCCAAGAAGGCCCGCGGCAAGCGGGTCGCGAAGAGCGGCAAGAAGGGGCGCGGCGTGGGGATCAGCGCGGCGAACATCCACTGGCCCGTGCTGGGGACCGACGAGCGCCGGCACGAGGGCGGCAAGTCGACCGGGCGGATGCCCGACGTGTTCCGCGGCCTGGCCCGGCGCGTGATCGCCTCGGTCTCCAGCGTGGCGATCGCCGCGGCCTCGGCCGTGATGCGCCAGCGGATCGTGATCGAGGCGCGCAAGAAACGGTAACAGGACGGGGCAGGGCCCGCCCGCGGGCGGGCATTCTACTTTTTGCGGAGTTGAGACGATGGCCAAGATCAAAACCAAGGGGACCGCGCTGCAACTGGAGATCGCCAGCGTCTACACGGCGATCGGCCAGATCATATCCCTCTCGGGCCCGGGCGGCAAGAGCGAAGACTACCAGAGCGACACGCTCGACAACGCCAACGCGGGCATTCCCCGATCGCTCACCGGGCGCAGCGAGGGCGGCAGCGTCTCGGGCGAGGTGTACATGGACCCCGTGCTGGCGTCGCACCAGGCGATCACCGACCTGATCACCACGCCGGCCGCCAGCTCGTGGAAGCAGATTTGGGCCGACGCGGCGACCACCGAGTGGGAGTTCGACGGCGCGGGGATCAGTTTCGAGCCGGCGGTCGCCTTGGGCGACGGGCTCAAGGCCAGCTTCGAGATCAACGTCGACGGGCTCGTTTCTTACCCGACCTAAGCCGGGGGTGAAACGCACCCAGACATCTCACGACCTCAACGCTACCAGGAGATCACACGATGAAAGCGCGACTGTTGCGCGACATGACCTGCCAGCCGACCGAGAAGTCCCCGTCGAAGTGGGAGTGCTCGACGTGCCCGGCCGGCGGGCGCGGGGCCAAACAGCCCGCCTGCCCCGAGTGCGGGGCCCCGGTCCGCCAGGGCCCGGGCATCAAGCCGAAGGGGACCGTGCTCCAGAGCGAGCCGACCGACACGCTCGGCGTGTGGCACCTGGTCCGCCAGGGCGTGGCCGAGCCGGTAGACGAGGAGTGCCGGCGGCGGGCCAACCGCACGCCCGAGCAGATCGCCCGGGCGGCGGCCGCTTACGAGAAGGTCTCGCGCGGCATCCATCCGGAAGATTACGACGCGTTCGATCGGGGCGAGATGACCGGCTACGACGCCAGCGGCGAGCCGATCCCCGGGCCGGCCTTCACGGGCGAGGACGACGACGAGCTGGGTGAGCCGGACTTCGGCGAGGAATGAGGCGGCAAAACCCGCGGGTTGCAGCCCGCGGGCATGGTGGGGCCGGAACGGAGAAGCGCGGAACACACACCGAACAGAAGCAGGAGAACGAGGCATGTCGGAGCAAGCGAAAACCCTGGCGACGACCGAGCAGTTGCTCAGCCCGTCCAAACGGCGGCGCTACGACACGGTCGAGCTGCCGGTGAGCGGGCTGACGGTGCGCATCCAATCGCTCACCGAACTGGAGGTGAACAACTACCAGATGGCCGTGGTCGGCCAGCGCCAGGCCCGGTACCAGCGCGACCGGCTCCGCGACGCGACGCGGCGGCTGATCGTGCTGTGCGTGGTCGACGCGGTGGGCAACCGGCTGCTCTCGGACAAGCACGTCAAGAGGCTGGCCGAGTGGGACGCCGCCGACACGCAAGTGCTGTACGACGCCTGCGCCAAGCACGTCGGCCTCAACACCGACGACATCGACCAGCTCATCGAGGAAGCGGGAAAAAACTCCGCAACAATCCCCGACGACTCATCGCCCACCGACGCGCCCAGCGCGCCGGCCGGCTAGACGTCGAGGACCAGCTGGCGGCGATCCGGCCGGAGGACCTCGACGAGGTGATCGCCTTCGAGTTGATCGAGCCCGATCCGCTGTTGCGCATCGTGCGCGTGCTGAAGCTCGGCTTTGCGATGCTCCTCAGCGCGTGGACGGGCAAGGAGATCGATCCGGAAGACTTCGAGCCGCGCCCGCCGGAAGCGAGACGAGACGACGCGCCCGAGCCGTGCCTCTCGCCGCGTCAGAGCCGGCAACTGCTCGGCTCGCTGGTGACCGAATATCCGAGCGACGACGGCTGATCGTCGCCCCTCAACCCTCAACCCTCAACCCTCAACCCTCACCCAATGGCCACCGCGATCGGAGACCTGGTCGTTCGCCTGGGCGCGCAGACCTCGGGGTTTGAGCGCGGCATGGCCCGCTCGCGCGCCCAACTCGCAGCGACCACCGGCGCGGCCGGCACGCTCTCGCAGAAGATGGGCGGGATGCGAAGCGTCCTCGGCTCCGTGGCCGGCGGCGCGCTCCGCCTGGCCGGGGCCTTCGCGCCGCTTTCCGGCGTGGCCCTGTTCGCCGGCGCGCTTCGATCGGGCGAGCAGTTCAACCAGAAGATGCGCAACAGCCTCGCCATCATGGGCGAGGTCAACGCGGAGACGCGCGCCGAGATGCGGAAGACGGCCTTCGCCGTCGCGCGCGATACGCAGTTCGGCGCGTCGCAAGCGGCCGAAGCCTACTACTTCCTCGCCAGTGCCGGGATGACGGCCAAGCAGTCGATCGCCGCCATGCCCCAGGTAGCCGCGTTCGCGCAGGCCGGCCAGTTCGACCTGGCCCGGGCCACCGACCTGGCCACCGACGCGCAGAGCGCGCTGGGGATGAAATCGAAAGACGCGCAGGAGAATCTCGCGCAGCTTACGCGCGTGACCGACGTCTTGGTCAAGGCGAACACCCTGGCCAACGCGTCGGTCGAGCAGTTCTCCGAATCGCTCACCAACAAGGCCGGGGCCGCGCTGCGCGTGGTGGGGAAAGACATCGAGGAGGGAACGGCCGTTCTGGCCGCGCTGGCCGATCAGGGCGTGAAGGGCGCCGAAGCGGGGACCGCGCTGAATATCGTGATGCGCGACATGCAGACGAAGGCCCTGCAAAACAAGTCGGCCTTCGCCTCGGCCGGCATCGCCGTCTTCGACGAGGCGGACGAGATGCGCAACCTGGCCGACGTGATCGGCGACCTCGAAGGCGCGCTCGACGGGATGAGCGACGCGCAGAAGAAGGCCACGCTGTTGCAGCTCGGCTTCTCGGACAAGTCGATCAGCTACATCCAGACGATGCTCGGCACGAGCGACGCGATCCGCACCTACGAGAAGCAGCTCCGCCAGGCGGCCGGCACCACCAAGGAAGTGGCCGATAAGCAGATGACGCCCTTCCAGAAGGGATGGGCGAAACTCTCGGCGGCGTTCGTCGACGCCGGCGCGACGCTGATGGACATCCTCGGGCCGGCGATGGGCGCCGCGGCCGCCGGCCTGGCCTGGGTGATGGACGGGCTCAAGAAACTGCTGGGCTGGCTCCGCGACCTCTACAAGCGATTCGAGGGCCCGATCAAGTCCTTTGGCAAGATGCTGGCGATCGGCACCGCCCTGATCGCCCTGGTGCCGGCGATCGGGATGCTGGGCGGCGCGCTGGCCACGGCCTTCACCGTCGCCACCGGGCCGGTCGGCCTGTTCATCGCCGCGGCCACGGCGATCGGCTACCTGTTCGTCGAGCTGGTCGGCGAGGGCGAGACCTTTGGCCAGAAGATGGAATCGGTCTTCGGCAAGGTCAGGGGCTGGGTCGACGACGCGGCCTTCGGCTTCCGCAACTTCGGCGCGCTGGCCCAGTTGGCGGTGATTGAAATCGTCGCCTTGGCGCTCGAGTGGTTCCCGCAGATGGAACGGCCGATCGAGCGGGTGGTCGCGTTCTTCGTCGGGGCGTTCGCCGGCCTCAAGGCGTTTTTCAGTTCGATCGTCCAGAACATCATCGGCGGCTTCCAGGAGATCGCCAACGTGGGCAAGGCGGTGGTCGCCGGCCTGCAAGCCGCCTGGGATTCGATCAAGGTGGGCGACCTGTCGGGCGCCGTGGAGGCCTTCACCGGCGCGTTCCAAAAAGAGCTGGCCAGCCAGAAGGACGTGATCGCCCCCAACGCGTTCGCCGAGTTCGGCAAGGCGTACGAAGAGGCGGCCCGGGGCGTGCGCCAGCGGTTCGCGGCCGACGGAGGCCTGCGGGGCACGCTCGACAGCGAGCGCGAGCGGCTGACTCGGGCGATCGCCGAGCGCGAGGCGGCCCGGGCGGCCGTCGACGCGGCCCAACCGCCGGGCGGCGCGACGATGGGCTCCGGCGCCGGCGAGGATGGCGACGGCAAGAAGGGCGACGGCCGGCAGCCGGCCACGCGCGTCGAATACGTGGCCGCGCAGGGTCACCGCACGGCCGACGCCTACTCGACGATCCTCGCCGCCACGGCCGGCCGGCAGAAGCCGATGCAGGAGGTCGCCAAGGAGACGAAGCGCGCCGCCGACGAGAGCGAGAAGCAGACCGGATACCTCCGCACCATGTCGGGGATGAGCATTACGGAGGTATCGCTGGACTGATGGGCATTCTCAGCTTCGACCGCATCCACGAGGGCCGATCGAGCGAGACCTCCGCCGACGGGCGGAAGGTGATTCGCCGCTTCACCGACATCTACCGCGCGGTGACCGACGATCCGCACACCGAGCCCGAGGACGTCGAGGCGTACGCCCTCTGCCCGCGCGTCGGCCAGGCCCACCCGCGCGACCCCCGCGCGTTCTGCCGCCGAGTGAAGCCGGACAACGAGGGATTCTCGAAGCTCGTCTACCTGGTGACGTGCGACTACTCGACCGAGCGCGAGATGCGCGAAGACCCCACCGCCGAGCCGACGCGCTGGCGGTGGCGCACGCAGGGGTTCGAGCGGCCGGTGGTCTACGATCGCAACGGCGTGGGGCACACCAACGCGGCGGGCGACCCGTTCGATCCGCCCTCGATGGACGACGACTGCTGGTGGACGCTGATCGGCACGAAGAACCTGGCGGCGATCCCCACCTGGGTGCTCGAGTGCCGGAACACGGTGAACGACGCCGACGTCCAGATCGACGGCGTCGACGTCCCCAAGGGCTGGGCGCGGATGGCCAACCTCGAAATCGGCGAGCCGCAGGAGCGCAACGAGGTGGCGTTCCGCGTGCTGACGATGACGCTCGAAGTGGGGTACATGGACGACACCACGAATATGTACAAGTGGAACGGGTCGTCTTACACCGCGTTGGGCGCCAGCGAGTTCGAGCACGTCCACTCGAAGATCGACCTCAACGCGGGCCTCTACTGCCTCTCGGCCGGCGACAAGGTGGCCTGCACCGACGACAACGGCGAAGAGGCCAAGATCCCCATGCTGCTGGCGGCCGACGGCACGCAGATCAGCCTGCCGGCCGATCCGTCCGACGCCACCTTCATCGTCTCGCCCACCAAGCGGGAATTCGATTACACGCTGCTGCCGCTGGTGTAGCAGCGCACCGCAGAGGACGCGGAGAAAACCAAGAAATGTCGAACGAGCTGAAGCTGAACGTGTCGGTGCGTGCCGAAAAGGGCTCGTGGAAGTTCGAGCGCTCGCTCGGCCAACTGCAGGTCGACATGGCCAACGCCGGCGAGGGCGGCTACACCCAAAACATCGGCACGAGCGAGGAGGTGATCGGCGGCCTGTCGGACGTGACCACGTTCGGCTGGGCCCTGTTTCGCAACCTCGACGCCACGCAATACGTCGAGATTGGCCCGGAAAGCGGCGGCTCGATGGTCTCGTTCGCGAAGCTCCTGGCCGGAGAATTCGCGCTGTTGCCGCTCACGCCCGGCATTACGATACGCGCACAGGCCAACACGTCCGCGGTCGGCCTGGAAGTCCACGTGCTGGAGCGGTAGCAGCCCGCCATGCCACTCGCGATCAGGCAGTTCAACGACGACGCGATGCGGCGGATCGTCGAGACGGTGCGCCGCGACGAGAGCCGGCCGCGCCGGCCGCGCGACTACCGGCGGCGCTACCCGATCGGCGGCGGAAGCGGCTACAAGTTCCGCTGCTTCGAGCTGAAGACCGACCTGGTGGCCGGCGGCGCGGCCGACGCCTACCCGCGGGCTTACGACGGCGTCGCCGGCGACGACGTCACCGACCTGGCCGGCACGCCCTTCTCGGTGCGCGATATGATCGGCGACCGCTCGGGCACCGGACGCGACAACGTCTCGACCACCAGCTCCCACGGCTGGTACGGCGTGGCGATGAAGTTCCCCGGCGAGAACGTCTGGCGCGTGCTCGATCTCCAGTGCCCCGCAACGTGAGGCACGGCCGATGGGTTCCGACTACTGCTGCCGATGCTGCGGCGACTGCGCCCGTTGCTGGGGCCCGTGGGAGAAGCTGATCGTCGACCTGGGCGGCGGCGGCTGGAGCAACGACGGCTGGACGAATTGCGGCGACGTCTCCGGGGAGTGGACCACCGGCGATCGCGTGACGACGTCCTCGACGCCTTGCGATGAATGCTCTTGGGGCGCCTCCGGCGGCCTGGTCGGCCCCTGCGGCAAATGCAAGAACCGAGGCCCGTCCTCGTATCAGGACAGCTATCGCTATATCTCGATCGCCGCATCGCTGCGCTCTGCCGACGGCGGCGGGTGGTTTTACCAGGTCTCGGTGCAAGTGCTCTCCAGTGTCGGCTACGAGGGATGGCCTTACGACTCGTGCCAGTGTCCCGACTCCTCGCACCTAGGGCAACTGGGCCGATCTATGGTCGTCTATCGGTCGGCGACGTCGACGTCGCGTGACTGCCTGGCGCTGGTCGACGGCTCCGGACGCATCCCGCTGACCAAATACTCCGAGGGCCACTTCGCCGACGACGACTATCCCACGGACTGCTGCCAGGCCCCGTGCTCCGGCGCGATGCCGGCGACGATCTATCTCAAGGAGGGTTCATGAGCCGGATGTGCCCTTACGAGATCGTCGGCCTCGTGGCCGGCGAGTGCCTCTACCGCTGCCCGCAGTGCGGGCACGAGCGCCAAAGCGACAAGCCGGCGTCGATGCTGCACCGGCCGTGCCCCAAGGCGCCGGCCGACACCGATCCGAAAGGCGATGATGGCCATCGGCCACCGCCCCGATCGCCCTGCCGCAAGCCGAGCTGCGATTGCAACTATTCCCTGGCCCTGCACCTCTGGCAGGAGGCGGGCGGCCCGGTCCGCGCGCTGGACCAGGTCGACGCGATCCTGCCCGTCTGCCAGGCCTGCGAGCAGTGGGGCCAGGGCCGCGTCGTCAACAAGCTCCGCATGGCCACGTTCACCTGCCCCTTGAACAAGTGGTGAGGAACGGCGATGGGTCTTTTCACACGCGCTCGCTGGCTGCCGCGCCACACGATCATCATCCCCCACCGCGATTGCGACGCCACGCTCCCCTTGACCCTCTGGTCGATCCGCCGCAGTGCGGCCTACTGCCGGGTGGAAAACTACGAGGTGCTCGTCGTCGACGCCGGCTCGCGCAACGCCCCCGAGCTGGTCGACCCGCGGGAGCGGCTGGTCGAGTACCCGGAGCCGATGCCCGTGTTCGGCAAGCCGGCGCTTCAGATCGCCGGCATCGAGGCGGCCGACCACCCCGAGGTGGTGTCGTTCCTCGACGCCGACATGATCGTCGGCCGGCGATGGCTGCTCGGCGTCGACGCGCTGGTGCGCGATGCGTCGATCACCCGCTTGTGCTATCGGGTCCGGCATCTTTCGGCCGATCGCTACGCCGATCTGCTCGACCACCGGAATCCGGCCCGGTACCTCCGCTGGCTCTTCCGCCGGTACGGGCATTTTCAGTTGCACTTCGAAGCCTGGGGCGATCCGTTCCATAACGCGCTTCCGACCACGGCGTGGCAAGCGCAGCGCGCCTGGGGCAACAGCCAGTTCGCCGTGCGCCGCGACGTGCTCGCCGATCTGCGCCCCAACGCCACGATGCTCGGCCCGGGCATCGAGGACCTCGATTTCAACCGGCGTTTTCAAAAGCGGTTCGGCGACGCCTACCGGGGCCACCTCGACCCGCGCCCCGATTACTCGATGTTTCACGTGCCGCACGATCCGCGGCCGTGGTGAGGGGGCCAACAGGAGAAAACGGAGGGAACGGAGAATGACCTTTCTTGTTACCGACCACGCGGCCAAGCGATGGAGATCGCGTTTCGGCGGCGAGCAGGGCGAGCTGTGCCGCGCCCTGCGCGACGGGCGCCGGCTGGGCAAGTCGCAGGCACGGCGCCTGATCCCCACCTCCCCGCTTCGCCGCGGGCAGCTCAGTCGCCGGCGGGCCCGCGTGGTGACCGTGATGCGGCTGGAGTTGCACTAAGGAGCCTTGAAAGATGCGCGTCTTCGTCGTCGGCACCGGCCGCTGCGGCTCGGTCACCTTCGCCCGGGCCTGCGAGCACATGACCAACTTCACCACCGGGCACGAAGAGGTCTTTTGCAAGCCCGACAAGCTGGTCTGGCCCGACCAGCACGTGGCCGTCGGGCCGATGTGGCCGCTGGTGCCGCTGTTGCGCCGCGCGTGGCCCGACCTGGTGCTGGTCCACCTGATCCGCACCGACGTGGCCGAGTTCATCGAAAGCTACATGACGCTCGAAGGGTCGCGCGGTCCGACGATCGACGTCTGGGCCGACCTCTACGTCGGCGCGCCGATCAGCGACGCCGAGCGCCGCGGCCGGTGCCTGCTCTTCCACGCCTCCACCAACGAGCTGATCCGGGCGCTGGGGCCCGACCTCACGGTCCGGCTCGAGCACGGGCGCGACGACTTCGCCCGGTTCTGGGACCACGTCGGGGCCCGCGGCGATCGCGACGGTGCCCTGGCCGAGTGGTCGGTCAAACACAACGCGCGCGACAACCGGGAGCCACCGCGATGAGTCTGCCGCGCACCAAACGGCTCGACGGCACGGAGGTAGCCTTCCCGCGGGAGGTCGTCTACGAGCGCCGCGCGAGCGCCTCGCCCCAAAGGCCCTGGCTGTCGATCCTGATCCCCACGCTGCGGGCCCGGCGCGTGCGGCGCACGGGGCTGGTGCGAGGCCTCGGCCGGCAGGTCCGCGCCTCGCGCGGCCGGGCCGAGCTGGTGCTGCTGGAGGACGCCGGCGGCCTGCCCTCCGGCGCGAAGCGCAACCAACTCCGCGACGCGGCCCGGGGCGATTATCTCGCCTTCGTCGACGACGACGATTCCGTAGCCGACGACTACGTCGAAGCGATCTTCGATCGCCTCACCGACTTCCCCGACGTGGTCACCTTCGACCTGGAGCGCATCGCCGATGGCGCGACCGAGATCCACCGCCTCGGCCTCGCGCACGCCGACCGCACGCCCCTTGCGCCCGGCGTGCTCGGCTTTCGAGCCAACCACCTCTGCGCCTGGCGTCGCGACCTGGCGCTTGTCCTCGGCTTCGTTCCCTGGATCGGCTACCTCGACGATGTCTTCTGGTACGAGCCCTTGCACGCGTCGGGCCTGGCTCGCACCGAGGCGCACGTCGACGCGGTGCTGTACCGCTACCTGTGGGACGCCGCGGCCACCGCCAACCAGCGCGAGGCGAGCCACGCGCTGACGCGCCGCTGGGCGGCCGGCGGCGTCGACTGCTACTGGCTCGACGGCCAGATCGTGTTGGCCGCGGCCGGGCGCAACCACGCCCCGTCGGCCGGCTGCATCGACGCCACCGTCGAGGACGCCGCCGGACGCCGCCGCCTGGTGCCGGTGATCGACCCCACCGGCCGCGAGCGGTTCGTGCCCGGCGAGCGGCTGACGAAGTTCCACACCGTGCAACCGAGGTGAACGATGAACGGGTGACAAGGTGACAAGGTGACGGGGTGACGGGGTGAATCGGCCGGCTCACCCCGTCACCCCGTCACCCCCTCACCCCGTCAGCGAGGAACCGGCCGATGATCCCGCCCAGAAAACAGTGGTGCATCCAGATCGACGTCACCAACGCCTGCCCGCGGCGGTGCGCGAACTGCACGCGCTTGTGCGCGCACGCGCGCGAGCCGTTCACGATGGACCGGGCCACCTTCGAGACGGCGGCCCGGGCGCTGGCCGCCTTCCCCACCGACTCGCCGCCCGACCCCTCGGGGCGCCGCAAGCTGGTCGGCCTGATCGGCGGCGAGCCGCTCTTGCACCCCCAATTCCCCGAGCTGGTGACGATCCTCCGGGCGGCGGTGCCCGAGCGGAGCCACCGCGGCCTCTGGACCGGGCTCGACTTCCGGCAGCACCGCCACCGCGATTCGATCGACCGGCTCCTGGGCCCGCGGCCCACGGTCGACGTCGCGCCCCAGCCCCGGGGCGCGGGCGGCTACCTCAACCAGAACCTTCACCACCCGAACACGCCCTCGCGGCACCAGCCCGTGCTGGTGGCGATCCAAGACGTGGTCCGCGACGAGGCGGCCATGTGGCGCCTGATCGAGCAGTGCCCGCTGCAGCGCGCGTGGTCGGCGTCGATCACCCCCAAGGGCTTTTTCTTCTGCGAGGTGGCCGGCGCGCTGGACACGATCTTCGAGGGCCCGGGCGGTCTGCCGATCACGCCCGGCTGCTGGCGACACGACCTGGCCGACTACCGCCAGCAGATCGAGCGGTGGTGCCCCCGCTGCGGCATCTGTCTGCCGCTGGTCCCGCGGGTCGACGGCGAGGCCCGCGACGACGTCAGTGCTAGCAATTTGCAGGCCTTGATCCGTCTAAAAAGCCCGCGCGTGCTGCGGGGCGAGTTCGTCGAGTTCGACGCCTCCCGCTGGGAGCCGCCGGAAAACTGGGAGCCGCTCCGCTACCGCGGTGGGCCATGAATTTGCTAGGGTGGCGTGGTGCGGCGCTTTCAACCCGAGGCGACGGAGGACACGGAGCATGGCAATTGTGGTAATGCAGCCCAGGCTGTCGAGAGACGCGTTTCTGCGCGCCTGCGGCGTGGAAGTCGAGCTGTTGGCATCACACGTGAGGATCGGCGCCGTGAGGGTCTGCCAGGACCTCACGCTCGACCGTACCGACCCGATGCGCCACTACATCGAGGCCGACGTCACGGTCCCCGGCCCGTGCGCCACGGCCGAATCGGTCGAGGCTCGAGCGGAGCCCGAGAAGCCGCCCAAGTTCAAAGTCGGCGACCTGGTCCAGCACCGCGCAAGCAAGCGGCGGGGCGTGGTGGTCGAGGCCGGGGTCAAAGCGGACCGGTTCGAGGTCGCCTACGACTTCGACGCCGAGGATTGGTGCGCCGCAGAGGAGCTGGAGCTCGCCCCGGCCGGCTGCTGCTATCCGATCTGACGATGTGAAGCCGTGAAGCACCCTTTCCCATCCGCGAATCCGCCATGAAAGCGCTCACCGTCTGCGTCGAGAAGGACGACCTGCTGGCGCTGACCCTGCCGGCGAACGCCCCGCACTTCGAGGAGGTGCTCGTGGTCACCGCGCCCTGGGACGCGGCCACGATCGGGCTGCCCGAGGCGCTCGGGCTCACGAACGTCCGCGTCTTCACCACCGACGCCTTCTACCGCCGCGAGGTCGACGTCTTCAACAAGGGGGCCGCGATCGAGGAGGGCTTCGACCAGCTCGGCCGCGACGGCTGGATCGCCGTCGTCGACGCCGACACGATGCTGCCGGCCACTTTCTGGTGCGCCGGGGTCGGCGAGTCGGGCGAGGTTTGGCTGGGCGACACGAACCACGCGGCCGCGCCGCTCTTCCGACCGTACGCGCCCGGCAACCTCTACGTCCCCCGCCGGCGGCTCTGCCACAAGCTGGCCGACTACCGCGGCCAGGTCGACTGGTCCGAATTCCCCCTGGCCACCGAGGCCGGCTTCCCCGGTTTTTTTCAGTTGTTCCACGGCGCCGATCCCCGCTTGGTCGATCGGCGCCCCTGGTACGGCACCCAGTGGGTCCACGCCGGCGGCTGCGACGACGATTTTGCCCAGCTCTGGCCGCCGGCCCGGCAGGTGCGCCTCCCGATCGAGGTGCTGCACCTCGGGCCCACCGATTGCGACTGGCACGGGCGGGCCAGCCCCTACGCCGACGGCAGCCGCCACCCCAAAGCCGCCGAGCGCCTCGCCCGCCAGGCCCAGATGATCCGCGATCGACGCCAGCACGGCCACGCCCGGGAGCGGATCGCGTGAAACCCCGAACGCGTGAACTGCTCGACCTGGCCCGCGTCAGCCGGGCACTCGACCCGGCCCCGCGGAGTCGCCTGTGCGCCCAGGTCCGATCCGCCCGGCGCCGCGGCCGGTGGGACGGCCTCACCCTCTACCGATTCCACGTCGGAATGCACCGCGCCGCCCAGACGATCGCCCGCGTCGGCGTCACCGCCCGGCAGGCCGCCGAGAACATCACGATGTTCGTCGCAATGAATCACGCGTACCGGAGGCTTAACCTGGCGGCCTGGGCCCACGGCGTGGGCGTCGAGGCGCTCTGGGCACGAGCCAAGCGGCGCGCGCTCACCAGCCCTCTCACGCTCATCGAGGCCGCCAACGCGATCGCCGACGAGCTGGAATCCAACCGCTGAGCCCGCGATGGGGCACGCCCGACGCTGCCACGACTGCCCCGACCCGGCCCTCGCCGACCGGCTGCGTTGATCGGCTAACGCGATCGGGCCTCGGCGTCCATCTGCGCCGCCGCCTGGGCCCCGACCTCGGCGATCGGCTTGGCCAGCAGGTCGCGATCGCCGTCCGCCTTGGCGTCCTGGTAGAAGATCTCGACGGCGTCGCGATAATCGATCATCTCGTGCCGGCCGGTCTGCTCGGCGATGATCTGGCCCAGCTCGAGCTTTTCCTGGGTCGAGAGTGCCAGCCAGTCGGTGCCGTCGCCGTCGGCCAACAGCCGCCGCAGCTTCGCGTCGCGCTCGCCGTCGGGCAGCAGCTTCGGCCGTGCCGGCTCGGCCGGTCGCGTGGGTTGGTCGGGTTGCACCGCATCGACCCTTTCGGCGGTTTCGGCCGACGGTGCCGAGTCCATGGACTCCTCGTCGACCAGGTGGCCCAGCAGGGCCAAAAGGAAGACGGCGGCCACCACGCCGCCGACCACGCGCCCGCACCCCAGCGGCTTTCGTTGACGCGCCATCACAAGCCCTCCCTTATGGGGGGGCACCCGAGCCGTGAGGTGAGGCAACGGCTCAGGCGCCCGCCCCGTGGAACAATCGGTACCGCGATCAAGTTTGCGCCGTCCCGCCGCGCGACGCAACCCCCGAACCTCAATGCTCGCGGGCCCGGCCGCGTCGGAACCGATTTGGGCTTTGGAGTCCATGGCTCAAGCTACGAGTGAGCGTTACACCACCCACGGGGGGTGGACTAATCCCGACCTGCCCGGCCGAAACTAGGCCACCCCGCGCCCGGGTGGCCCTCGACCGCCGCCACCAGATCGCCGTTGACCTGGCTGGCCGGGGCCAGTATCCTCCCCGACCCAAGAGCACCGCGGTGTAGTCGCATCGCTCGTGCCGGTCGATGCGGCCCAGCGCGGAGGATTGCAAATCCGCCATCCCCGGTTCGAATCCGGGCGGCGCCTCTTGAGCCGGTAGAATCACCTCTCTGGAGGTAATCAGGCCGGCAGCGGAGATCGGCGGCGGAGATCTACCCGTAGCCCCTCCCCTAGGCGGCGAATCCCTCGGACGAGGGGAGCCGCCGGGAAGCGGAGGGGCGGCAGCGGATGTTGACTCCGCTCTGGCCGCTCCGCCCAAAGCGCCCAGGCGACCGAGAGTGTCGGGGTCGGCGCGAGCGCCCCGAGGTGCCCTGTAGGCCGGGTTTGTCGATTTGGGCCCGGCCGGCTTTCAAACCACCGAGCAACGCTCTCGGTCGCCCCGGAAACGCACCGGCGGTTCGGGACCTCTCCCCACGGCGCGCCATTTCGGGGCGTTCCTGGGCGGTCCGAGCGGCTCGCCTCGGCCATAGTAGCCGTCCAGGGATGCGAGCAAGGTCGCTGACCGCCGGCCTACAGAGAGGATCGCCGATGGACGTTCAGTCATCCCCCGATGGGCGGGTCTGCCGGATCGCCGCCGAAGAGGTCAACGCCGAGCTGCGCGACGGCAAGCTCCACCTGGCCGTCGAAGACCTCGACGGCGACTCGGTCGAGGTCGTGATGGACATGCTCCAGTTCGCCGACCTGCTGGGCGACGCGGCGCTGGGCGTGGTGGTCGACGAGCGGCCGCCCGAACGGATCGCGTGGGACCCGCAGCGGAATCTCGTGATTGTCTGTTCGGCTTCGGCGTAAGTATTCACCCCTACCCCAAGAAATCTGAGAATTTCTCGGGGGCGGGGAATCCCCGCGCTTGGGCGGTGCGTGCTGGCACAAGATGCTGCGCCCGACGCCTCTCGACCTACTACATCTTGTAGGTCGGCCCCTTCTCCGCTCTGTGCCCTCTGCGCCCTCTGTGGTCGCCCCCCTCGCCGGAATCCGCTTGACACGTTTCGGCGTGCGCGCAAAATGGCCCACGCTCGACGCTTTGAAAGTCTCAGGCAAATCGATCTTGCCGCTCGCTGGCGGCTCGATCGGCCCGTTCTGAGGCGACCCGATTCCGCTGATTTCGTTTCGGCCTGATCTTCCCAGGACCGTTCCCGCTCCCTCTTCGGAGGTCCGGTCTGATGGTGCGCGCGCTCGGTATCTCCAACCCGAAAGGAGGGGTGTACCAACGCTTCAGGCTCCTTTCCGACGTGTTGCCGATACCCACGGGCGGCCGCGGCATTCACCTCGAGCGCGCCGACGCGGGCCTGGCGGGAACGGCCCGGCGCGCCGCGGTCGCCCCCTTTTGTTTCCCTGTCCGGCCGGATGCCACCGGCCGGCTTTTCACGAGGAGTCGACGATGGACTGGATCGAGGGTGCGCGGGTGCGGGTCACGAGGCCGGCCATGCACCACGAACGACTGTTGGGGCGCGTGGGCGAGGTGCACGCCCCGATCAATGGCCGCCTGCTCAAGAGCGCGGCCTGGGTCGCGTTCGCCGAGCCGGGCCTCGACGCCGAGCCGCTCTACTGCCTCAGCGCCGACGAGGTCGAGCTCGTCTCGCTGCCGACCGCGGCGGCCTGAGTGGCGTGCTTGCGCCACGCTTGTTGCGTTTGTTAAGAACCGTCCTAGTGTTTTCATAGAGGGGCAACACGCTAGCACTTGCACGGAGGCCGCCCCAACCCGGGAGGTTTCCCATGAGTCCACACGCGCTTGCTGCTACGTCTGTGAGAATGCCCGACGGCTGGGGCCTGGTCGGTTCCGACCGGCCGGCCGTCGAGCCGCCCGAGTCGGGCCCGATCCGGCCCGATCCGCGCTGGACGCTGATCGATCTTTACTGCTACCATCTTCGCCGGCTGTGCCGCGGGTGGCCGCCACGGCAAGAGCGCGCCGCCGGCCAGCCCCCGGGCCGGCGGCGCCGCCGTGCGCAGGCCGACACGCTCAAGGAAGACGAGCGCGCTCTGCGCGTCTGGTGGGAATCGCAGACCGGCTGGACGCCCGAGGCGCTGGCCGATCCGGAGGTGACCGTCGGCCGGCCCGAGCCGCGGCTGGCCGACATCGACGACGCGAGCTGCGACGCGATGTTGGACTACGCCGACTCGCTCACGCACCGCGGCCGCGCGATCGCCGATTCGACCATCGCCAAGTGGACGACGCATCTCAACTTCATGCTCTCGCGCGCCGGGCCGCGCGTGGGCCGCAAGAAGCACTTCTGCCGGCTCATCCAAGAAGCGCCGCAGATCGAGCCGCCCGAGGTGGCCAGCGCCCCGGCACCGCGGCCGCCCTACACGCTCGACGAAATCTGGCGGCTGGTCGAGACGTGCCAAGAGCACGGCTCGCGCCTGCCCAAGTTCCGCTTCCGCGCCGAGGTCTGGTGGCGGTCGGTGATCCTTTTCGGCTACAACACGGCGATGCGCCCCGAAACGCTCTTCTCGCTCCGCTGGGAGCACGTCTTGAGCGACGCGCAGCTTCGCGCGGCGTTCGGCGCAGAGCGGCTGGCGCGCGACGAGACGCTTTCGGGCCGCGTGGTCGACGTGCCGGCCGAGATCGTCAAGGGCAAGCGGCACGGCTACCGGCTCTGGCTCAACGCGGCGGCGGACGCGGCGATCGCGCCCTTGAAGCGGGGCGGCGGCCTGGTGTTTTCGTATCCGTGGCCGACGGGCGAGTCGACCCTCTACCACGAGCTGCAGCGCCTGTTGCAGTTGGGCGGGCTGCCCGAGCTGGGCTTCTACGGGCTGAGGAGGGCCTTTTCGACCGAGTGCCTGCGGATCAAGCACGCCGGCGCGCCGGTCGCCTGCCAGTTGGTGATGAACCACCGCGGCGGCGACCTGGCCATGGCGCTGGGCCACTACGCCGAGCCGGTGGCCATCGAGCAGGAGGTGCTGCCGCTATTACCCCAGCCCGGCCCGGCCAAGCAGGCGCTGCTGTTCTGACGGGGCTTTTTGGTACGCAAGGCACGTCGCGGCGGCGGGGCGGTCTGGTCCCCCGTCGCCCGCGTGCCTGCTTCTCTCATTACCACGGAGGCACGGAGGCACAAAGGACACGGAGCGGAGTGGGTGGGAATCCAGACCTTCCACCAGCGAGTCCCTCTTCTCCGTGTCCTCGGTGCCCTGTGGTTTTCTTCCCCTTCGTCTCGCTGAGGCGGGCAGGGCGCGGGGATCGCAGAGATCGTCGCACCACCCCGGGGCTCGTCGCGCCGGGGCTTGTGACGGGTGCTTGCCCTTCACCCGTCCGCTCCGCGCCCTGCCCACTTCAGCGATCACGGAAGGGACGCGGGACGGAGCCCAAACCCGCGGGTTGCACCCCGCGGGATCGCGAGACGGAGCGAATCGCGGAGGGCACGGAGGCACGGCGCACGGAGGCACACGACGCGCGCAGGAACGTGGGAGCCGAAGCGGAAGGACCCGGCACAGGACGCGGCCCGTTGGCGGAGGACCCGCATTCGGCTCCCGTTTGTTTGTGGGTGGACACAAAACCCGCGGGTTGCACCCCGCGGGAAGCGGAAGAAGCGATGAACCACAGAGACACGGAGGCCGCAGAGAGGAGCCTACGCCCCGCCTCGCTGTCCCACTTGCAGCCAGGAGATCAAGGTGATGGACCGAGCCGAGTTTGACCGACGTCTTCAGCAGATCAGTGAGAAGCCGACCACGCCTGGCTGCACTCGCGGAGCTTCGGTCGATCAAGAACTCGCACGCTTGTTCTCTTCCTCAGGGTGGAACAAGCCCGCAATATCACGCGTGACGGGTCTATCCGCGCACATGGTCGAGGAGCTCTTGCTGCTTGGCCGATTTCTCGCATTCGTCGATCGGCGCGGAAGCACGCAGCTTCCGCCAAACCTCATGGCTTGGCGATTCGCGAAGCTCTGTTATCTGCAGACAGATCGATCCCTCGACGAGCCGGCTCGGTTCGCGCAAGCTCTCGATCTCATGTCCCGTGAAGACGTGCTCAGCCCAAGGCGCAGGCCGCCCGCGTGGGTAGGACGCCTGGTGGCGGAACGCTTCGCTGATCGGCGCTGGCGGGATGCGAGCACCATCGCCGAGAGGATCGGCGCTACACGTGATCACGTCACCAGAGTGCTTGAGTCCATGGCGAAGTACGGGAATCGGAAGTGCCACTGCGAAAAGCGGCGAGCCGGAAAGGGGCTTTGGCAATACCGGATCATTCGGGGCAGCGGCAAGAAGATAGACGTCGAAACACTTCGCGTAGAGGTGTCGCCAATCATCAAGCAGCTGAGGATCGAAGGCCGAAAGAACGCGGCGACGTTTTCACCCGCCACCGTTCTCGATTTGGCGCACAGGCTTGAGAGATTGCTTGAGAAGCTGGCGAAATAACTAAGCGAGTGCCAAGGAGGTGTACTATGGCGAGTTTTGAGTTGACTGGATCGGAATGTGTGAATCTGACACGAGAGATGGCAGTGGAGTTCCGGGATATGGAACCCTCGCCGACGGAAAGAGAGTCTGCGCCTGCGAGGCTGCGAATGCTCCGCGAGAAGGCGGAAGCGGGTATGCTTGTGACGTTTCACTGGGCCAAAGCGAAATTGAACGGCAAGTGGCTGCGCATGAATGGCCAGCACTCATCCACGGTGCTTTGCGAACTCGACCCGTTCCCGGAGGGGCTCAAAGCGCACGTCGATTCGTATCGAGTCGACAGCATGGAAGGGCTGGCATTGCTGTTTCGCCAATTCGACGAGCGCAAGAGCTCGCGTAGTACGGCCGACGTCTCCGGAGCCTACCAGATGTTGCAGGAGGGCCTTCGAGACGTTCCTCGCAACTCGGCGAAGCTCGGAGTCGAAGGAGCCTGCTGGTATCGCCGGGCTGTCGAGAAGCAGCCGGTACCTAGTGGGGATGCCCAGTATGCCCTATTCAACGAATCGGGCTTGCACGGGTTCATCAAGTGGGTGGGCGAGGTGTTCACAATCAAGACGCCGGAGATGCGGCGCGTTCAGATCGTGAGCGCTATGTATGCCACCTTCATCAAGAACGACGTCGAAGCGAGGAAGTTCTGGCAGTTGGTCGCGTCGGGCGGACACGAGTACGAAGAGACGCATCCGGCGTCGACGCTGTCGGCGTGGTACGTCAAGGCGAAACAGAAGGACCTGAAGCAACCGCCCAAGCCCGCAGATTACTACCAAGGCGCCATCTTGTGTTGGAATGCGTTTCGCGACGAACGGACGATCGCGACGATTCGGATTGAAACGAAGAAGGGGTGGATCGATCCAAAAGCCTAGCAGCGATCCCTCAACCCTCAACCCCCAATCCCCCCATGCAAGTCAAAACGATTCGCGAGAACCGCTGGAAGGCGCGGGAGAAGTTCTTGGAGTACAAGCGGGCCGTGGCGGCGCGGCACGACGACGCCAAGGGTATCGTCGCGGGAATCGTCACCCGGGCGAAGGACGGCGACCGGGTCGCGCTGAAATACTTCTTCGACTGGATTCTGGGCGGCAAGGTGCAGACGGCCGTGCAGAACAACTACATCTTCGAGGGGCAGCCGGGCGCGCCGACCGACCACCCGCCCGGATCGGAGGGCAAGCTCGATGCGATGGCCCGCCGGCGAGCGAACGGCCAGCCCTGCTTCGCCCCGGGCGACGGCCAGCGCGACCTTTCGTAAGGGAGGAAGCAGACGATGAGCGACGATCTATCGGCCGTGCGATCCGTCGAGGATTTGCCTGACGAGGTAGCCGGGTACGGTGCCGGCCCGTGGTTCGACTGCAAGGACCTGGCGGAGCGGGCGTACGGCGCGGCCGCCGGGTCGAACGGCTTGACGATGTACCCGTACCTGTGGCGACGGTTCGGCCCGCCGTGGCTCGGCTCCGATCCGCACAAGGAGCTGGCCGTCTACTACCTCTCCACGCGGATCGACGGGCTCTGGCTCGCCGCCTCGTGCAGGGCGGTGGAGTTGACGCTCTGCTTTCGCGCGGTCTACGACGCGCGGCAGCACTGCCGGTTCCCCGTCAGCCAGAGAGTGGTCAACGAGGCGGTGCAAGAATGCCGCGCCGAGCTGGTCTGGGCGATGCGCGACCTGCTGCGCCCGGTGTTCGTGCGCGACGTTGCGATCAACCTCTTCGGCCGGATCGCGCGCAACGCTCGGCGGCTGCCAACATGCCCTCGCTCGCCGTACGCCGGCTACGGACTGCTGGCCGTGCGGCCGCGGCTCGATGAGATGATCGCCGAGGACGGGCTCTAGCACGAAGGAGATCACGATGTGCGGAGAGCTGACCGAGGCGCGAGCGAAAGGACCCGACCGATGACGCGACCCGACCCGACGCAGATCGAGGGGCGCCTGCACGCGCTGGCGCAGGTGTGGGAGCGGCCGTTCCTCCACACGATGCTGATCCTGCTGGAGCGCGGCCTGCGCGACGCGGAGAGCCGGGGCGTCTGCCGCGACTGCGGATGCACCGACGACGACGCCTGCACGGACGAGGCGACCGGCGAGCCCTGCCGCTGGGCCGCCGACGACCTCTGCAGCCGGTGCGCGGAGAAGGGATGAGGGGGTGATAGGGTGAGGGGGTGACGCGCGCAGGTCACCGTGTCACCCTCTCACCCCGTCAGGAACGCGGGGGCGTGAACCAGCGCGAACGCGCGTGAACGGAGGCGTGAACGCCCGTGAACAGGGACGCGCAGGCATGGAAGCAGCAGCTCTTCGATTGGGAGAAGACGGCCCGGTGCGCCGACGTGTTGGAGCGACACCTGCGCCTGGCCGGGATGTGTGAGGCGGACCGGAAGCTGGTGGTTGCGGTGCACCGGCACGGCCAAAGCGCGGGCGATTCCGCCCGGCCGCGCTCCGTGCTGCGGGCCACGCAACGCGTTGCGGCGCAGCAGGCTGGGCTCAGCCTGGGCGGCCTCAACAAGGCCAAAGGGCGGCTGGAAAAGGCCGGCCTGTTGGCCTACCGGCCGGGGATGTTCGTGGTCAGTTGGTCGAGGGTCTGGGCCCTCGTCGAGCTGGCCGACCCCGGCGCCGAACTGGACGATCTCGATTCCGACGGAGGCGCCGCGTTCACGCCCGTTCACGCGTGTTCACGGCCCTACCAAGAACAGAGATCTATAGATACTCCAAACCCCAAGTACCAACCAAACCAAGATGCGCGCGCAGGATCCTACGAAGCGCAGGAAGCGCGGCCGGGCACACGAAACCCGCGGGTTGCAACCCGCGGGCATGGAAGCTCGGCTGCGACCGGCGGGCATGGAGCCGGGCATGGCGAGCCGGTCGCGATCGGCGCGGTGGTCTGCGACGAGGCGGCCGGCGACGTCCAGGCGGCGATCGCCCGGCAGCACGCGGCGCAGCTCGACCGGCTGGCCGAGCGCATCCTCGCCGTGGTCGGCCCGCTGGAAGCGCGGCACGCCACGCCCGACGGCGAGCGACTGTCGCGCGAGGTGGCCCGTCGGATCGCCGGCGGAATCGTCGAGGACGAGGACGGCTTCGACGAGTTCCGCGGCATCGTCGCTTCGATGCGTCGGTGCGAATCGTTCGGCCGGTCGCCCGGCGCCTACTTCGTCCGCTGCGCCCAACGCAGGAGGTGGATTGATGGGTAAGAAACCAAACGAAGCGCCGCCAATCACCGTGGAGGTCGAAGTGATGCCGCTTCCGCCGCGCGCGATGATGCACCTGCACAACGAGTACGGCCACGCGGAGATCGAGGGGCACCAGGTGCGATTCTGCCAGCACGTCAACGGCGCCTGCTTCTGGCTGGCTGTCGATCAGGACCTCTATCTGGTCAAGACCGAGGACCTGATGAACGCCGTCCTCAACGCCGTGATGCCGCGGTACCTGCCGGAAGAGCCGGAGGAAAGCGACCTGCAAAACCCGCCGGCTGCGACCGGCGGGCATGGAATGGGGCCCCAAACGCGAAAGCTCGCCAGATGATCGCCACCGCGAAACCCACCCCACTCGAATTCGTCCAGCGGCCCGACCGGGGCGAGGAGGTCGACACGCCCGCCTCCACGCGCCGCATCTGGCGGTCGAAGTGCGGCCGGTACCGGGTGACCGAATCGCGCGTGCCGTATTACGCGATCCGCTACGACGCGCAGCATCTCGACGGCGGCTGCTGGGACGTGATCTCCAGCCACCGCGTGCGGCACGCGGCCGTCAAGGCGTGCCAGAAGCACGCCCGCAAGGCGGCACGAAACCCGGGGGTTGCATCCCCGTCCACCTAATCACCACGGCCGACCAGCGGCCCAGCTACCAAAGGAGACCAGGAATGATTCGCACCAACGTCTTGGCCGGGCGCAGCCGGGAGGCGAACGTGGCGGCGGTCGAGTTCGCCCGCGACGTGACCGCCGAGTACGAGGCCGACGAGGCCGAGTTCGCCCGGTTCCTCTCGATCCGCGACGCGGCCGGCCAGATCGCGCTTGAGGCGGCCACGGTCAACGGCACCCCCTTCAGCGACCCGGCCGCGGTCCGCCGCGGGCTGGTCCGCCTGGCCGCCCTCTGCCGACGCGCCGCGGTCGACCTCGACCTGCCCCGTCGGTCCGCCACCGACCGGATCGGCGAGGATGGCCAGCATCGACGTGGGAGGTGAGGGGTGATGGCCAGCTATCCGGGCGGGAAGAACGGGCAAGGCGTGTACCAGCGGATCATCTCGCTGATCCCGCCGCACGACGTCTACGTCGAGCCGTTCGTCGGGGGCGAGCAGGTCGACACGATCGTGGCGCGTCGCCGCATCTGGCGGTCGAAGTGCGGCCGCTACCGGGTGACCGAGTCGCGGATTCCCCATCTGTCGATCCGCTACTACGCCCAGGTGCTCGACGGCCGCTGCTGGAGCAACCTCTCCGAGCACCGCAAGCGCCGGCCCGCCGAAGCGGCCTGCGCCCGGCACGCCCGCGCGGCGACGCGGAGGTAACATGGGAAAGCGCGGCAAGCAACCGTGGAGTCGGGAGAAGCTGCCGGTGGGGACGATCCGCATCCGGCAGCACTCGAAACGGTCGCGCGTGCGGATGG
>Ga0180434_10001513_pt1 | contig 33090 bp, 35 predicted proteins | sample SS_ome_7_FD_132453 | JGI IMG/M metagenome (GOLD analysis project Ga0180434, IMG submission 132453) | Hypersaline lake sediment archaeal communities from the Salton Sea, California, USA - SS_1_D_2 metaG | ecosystem: Environmental > Aquatic > Non-marine Saline and Alkaline > Hypersaline >... | reverse complement strand
CGATAACAGAGACAAAGCCTGATTGGGTTGTCCATACCGCAGCCATGACTGATGTTGACGGTTGCGAGGGCAATCCTTCCGCCGCGTATTCAATCAATGCGTTGGGTACACGGAATGTGGCCCTCGCATGTTCGTCGTGTGATGCGGGACTGGTTTATATTTCCACGGACTTCGTTTTTGGGGAGCGCCAACACCATGCTCCCATCGAAGCATGGGAATTACCGGACCCGATTTCTGTGTACGGAAAATCCAAGCACGGTGGCGAACGTTACGCGGAATGTATCGCCCCGCGGTGTATCATTGTACGAACTGCATGGCTATATGGACATCAGGGGAAGCATTTTGTACGAACTATATTAAACCGTGCCCGGCAGGGATTGCCGCTTCGAGTTGTGAATGATCAATGTGGATCACCTACATACGCCGCAGATGTGGCTGAAGGTATCGGCGAACTTCTCGCCCATGGAGTAACGGGGTGGTATCATCTTGTGAATCGCGGAGCGGTAAGCTGGTTCGAATTCGCCCGGGCAATCCTCTCAAAGGCGGGTATGGATCCGGAATGTATAAATCCGTGTTCAACGGAGGAACTCAATCGCCCCGCCCGGCGTCCTGCATTCTCGGTGTTGAGTACGTTGACCTATGAGCAAACGACCAATCGTGAAATGCGAAAGTGGGATGACGCACTTGATGAATACATCAGTTGTGCCAGCCAAATAGGCGGTATCCGGGAACACCGGGAAACATCGTAGAATTTGTTTAGAATGCTCGGTGGGTGAAAATGCTTGATTCTTGATCTCCACCGTATAGCATGCGTGCCTAGTTTTGTACTGGATGAACCATACCCTAGTCGGAATTCTTTCTATTTCGGCTGCAGTTTGTTCATTTCGAGTGATCTGATAGGAGCACTATATGAGCGTCAAGAAGCTGGACCAGGCTGCTCTCGACAGATGGGTGGATGGTCTTATCGAAACACAGAAGGTTGTCGGCGTCAAGGCGAAGGGAGATCGTTTCGCATTTGGAGAACTGACCTCCTCCAAAGAGCTTCGACTTGATTATGACGTCACCATCCTGCCACCGAAGAAGTTTTTCATACCGCAGATTGAAGACCTTTTGACTTTTCAGAAGGAAGAGGGCTTTCAAAGCGTTTTATCGCATGAGCCGATGGTACTATTCGGTGTGCACCCATATGATGTCTTCGCGATTTCTCAGCTCGATGTTCTCTTTTCTGAGAAAAACGACGATATCCATTACCGTTCACGACGGGAGGCGATAACCGTTGTAGCCAGTGATGTACAGAGGGCATCCGATAATGTATTCGCCGGTTGTATGGGGACTGCGACTGTTGATGGCGGATACGATATTATGATAACCAAAATCAATGGTGAATATCTGGTAGATATCAAGACAGAAAAAGGTGAGGTTCTTGCTCGCGGGTTGGCCGATCTTTCCGAGGCTGCCGATTCGGATCTTGAGATGAGAGACCATATCCGTGAGAATAATCGTCGGAATCTTCGAAAACATGAGCTGCGCCCGGCGGTTGGTTATCTCCCCAAACTCCTCGGTGAAACGTATGATCACGAAGTGTGGGAGGAGAAAGCAGAACTCTGTTTTTCCTGCGGATCCTGTAACCTCGTATGTCCGACCTGTTATTGTTTCGATGTGCAGGACGATTTTAACTGGGATATGTCAAGCGGAAAGCGGTATAGGGTGTGGGATGGCTGTATGCTGGCCAACTTCGCCACCGTTGCCGGTGATCATAATTTTCGTGAAGAAAAGGCGGCTCGATATCGGCATCGATATCTTCGTAAAGGGAAATACATTCCCGAGAAGATAGGACAGATCGGCTGTGTCGGTTGTGGACGATGCATCACGGCCTGCGTTGCCAATATTGCAAATCCAGTAGAGGTTTATAATCGGCTTGCGGAGGGCGACGAATGAGTGGAATTGCAGCACCCCAGACGCTGAACGAAAAGGATATTTACCTCCCTGAGCTGGCCACCGTACGTGATGTACGACCCATGACCCACCTTGAGGTTTTTCTCGAGTTGGCGCTGGACTCAGGAAATGAACTCGGGCATGATCCCGGACAGTTTGTCGAAGTGTCGATACCCGGAATAGGTGAAGCTCCGATATCGGTATCCTCTTCCCCCACACAAAAAGGTATGTTTCAACTCGTTGTGAGGAATGCAGGCAATGTAACGAGAGCGATTCATGGGCTTTCAGCCGGCGAAAAAGTCGGGATCCGGGGACCATTCGGTACTTCGTTTCCGGTAGAAGATGTCATGCGCGGGAAAGATGTGCTTTTTATATGCGGAGGCATCGGTCTTGTACCCGTCAGGTCAGCTATCAACTATGTTTTGCATAATCGACAAAATTATCGGGATGTGAGTATTCTATTCGGCGCGAAGCAGCCGGCTGAACGGTTGTTTACCCATGAGATCGAGGAGTGGAAAAGTCGGGATGACGTCTGTTTCCATGAGACGGTCGATCGTCCCGACGATGATTGGAAGGGTAATGTTGGTGTTATCACCCGGTTGATCCCGAAATTGAAGTTCGATCCCCTCAATACTATCTGCGTCATCTGTGGACCACCCGTGATGTATAAATACGTCATTCTGGAACTGTGGTGGAAACGGATGTCAAATGACAACATATATGTATCCCTCGAGAGAAGAATGAAATGCGGCGTCGGGAAATGCGGTCATTGCCAGATAAACGGTCTCTATGCCTGTCAGGATGGCCCGGTTTTTAAATTCTCCGATGTTACCGACGTACCGGAGGCGATCTGATGAGTAAGCCAAGAGTGGCAATATTCGATTTTGCATGCTGCGAAGGATGCCAGCTTCAGATCGTCAACATGGAGGAAGAGATCCTCGATCTCATCAATCTTGTTGACGTCGTTGAGTGGCGTGAAGCAATGTCTGAACAGAGCACCGAATATGATATCGCGATTATCGAAGGATCGATAACCCGTGCAGAGGATGAGGAACGTCTCAAACAAATCCGTGAGCGTTCGAAGATTCTCATCGCTCTGGGCGCATGCGCGACGATCGGTGGTGTGAATAAGCTAAAAAATCGTTTTGACCTTGATGACGTGAAACGTTACGTCTATAAAGAGGATGCGGATCAACCGCAACTCAATACCGCAGAGACAAAGGCTGTAGACGAGGTGGTACCGGTGGATTTCAAAATCCACGGTTGCCCCATCGATCGTGCGGAATTTTCCTATGTGGTGAAGTGTCTTGCTGCGGGTAAAACACCTGAAATTCCCAACTATCCGGTATGCGTGGAGTGTAAACTTCGGGAAAACGTATGCCGGTATGAATATAATGAGGTCTGTTTGGGCCCCATAACGCGGGCGGGTTGTAATGCACGTTGTCCGTCCAATGGATTCTGGTGTTTCGGATGTCGTGGTCTCATCGACGATCCTAATGTCAACGCGGCTCAGGATGTCATGGATCAGTACGGAAAAACCATTGAAGACCTGAAACACCGGCTCGTTCTTTTTAATACAGATGAGGAGCGCTCTCATGCCTAGTACCATGGAGATTAATGTTCATCATGTTACACGGGTGGAGGGTCATGGCAATATCGCGGTCAAAGCGACTGACGGAACCATAGAGAAGGTTGAGTGGCAGGTTCCTGAAGCACCTCGTTTCTTCGAAGCCATGGTCCGGGGACGCAGCTATGAAGATATCCAGACGATTGTCAGCCGTATCTGCGGTATCTGTTCTATTACCCATTCGCTCGCTAGCACCAAGGCAGTGGAAAACGCATTGGGTATTTCCGTTTCCGAACAAACCGACAAGCTGCGTATTCTCACCCATTATTCAGAACAATTGCAAAGTCATTCCCTTCATGTCGGCTATCTTGTCTCACCCGATCTCGTGGGGAAAAAGTCGGTGGTCGGGATGCTCGGGGAATATGGCGATGCGGTGAAAACCGTCATTCGTATTCATCGAGTTGCAAATGAATGGTCCGATCTTCTCGCGGGCAGAACCACGCATCCCGTGACATTCAAGCCGGGTGGTTTTTCTAAACTCCCCACCGAGCAGGAACTGCGGGGGCTCAAAACGAGACTCGAAGAGACGGTCAAGGATCTTGATATACTCACCGACGTTCTCCTCTCTGTGGCTGGGGCGATCCCTGATTTCACGCGGGAGACGGAGTATATTGCCTTGATCGAACCCGGAGTTTACACGTTTTACCATGGGGATATTGCCAGCACCGATACGGACGAACGTGTACCGGTTTCGGAGTTCGAGCGGGTGATCAACGAATATGTTACACCTCAATCCACGGCCAAATGGACGAAATGGCACCGTGATGCATATGCGGTCGGTGCTCTGGCTCGATTCAATATCAATGCGGATCTGCTTCTTCCCATGGCCGCTGCCGCCGCAGCGAAGTTCGGTCTTGAAAAGGGAAACTGTAATCCTTACATGAACAATATTGCCCAGCACGTGGAATGTTATCAGGTGGTTGAGGCGAGTATGCAATTGATTGATGAGTTGCTTACTACCGGTATCACGCCGGAAGTGCCTAAGACAACTCCACGAGCTGGTGAAGGGGCCGGATGTGTGGAAGCACCGCGGGGAATCCTGTTTCATCGCTATGCATTCGATGATAAAGGTATCTGCACCGGCGCGAACATATCCATACCCACGAACCAAAACCATGGGAATATACAGAAGGATTTCGAAGCTTTCGTTCCCCAGATAATGGACAGGAGCGAGGATGAAATCCGTCTTCTCCTGGAGATGCTTGTCAGATCATATGATCCCTGTATCTCATGCTCGACTCATTACCTGACCGTCGATTTCGTATAAACCGATGTAAGGCCCGGAGCCTTCCTTCCGGAGGGCTCCGTTTCTATTTCCCGTATCACTCATGAAGTCGATTGTCGTTGTTGGCTTGGGAAATCCCCTGATGTCCGACGATGGGGTGGGAATTCGGATTATCCATAGCCTCTCACAGAGGAAGAACGAGTTTCCCCACGTAGAGTTCCGCGATATCGGAGCAGCCGTACATGGAGTGATTCATGCTATAGCACATCGTCGAACCGCGATCCTTGTGGATTGTGCCTTCATGGGCGAACCCCCCGGAACGATCCGTCGTTTTGAAACCGGGGATGTTGTCTCGAAGCACATGAAGCACCCAACCGATTTACACGGGGCTGATCTATTCGATATTATCGCGCTTTCCCGCAGGCTTGGTGAATGTCCACCAGACGTAGTCATTTTCGCAGTTGAACCGGTGAACGTATCTCCCGGACATTCTCTCTCTCCGGAACTGGAAAACCGATTGGAAGAGTATACCCTCATGATAGCCACCGAGCTGGAGAAGGTTCCGAGTACAACCTGAGAGTAATATTCTTTTTCTTTCGTGTATATGGTGTCAATCAGGTACTATTCTAATATTAGAATAGTGTTCATATAACATTTATCCCTGGGATCAGCGGGGAATTCCGTTTTTGAGTCCAAGAATTTCAGATATTATCGCGGAGGAAGGTACGGTATTCCTCGGGTGTATTAATGTTATTCGGCCACAGGGATGGATCCACTTCAACGGTAACAACATCAGCGGCGTCAAGGACCGTTCGCATCCAGGAATCCTTACCACGCATGACATCTTCCATAACCGGAATCATCCGTTTATGGTACAAGGCGAAGAAGGGTTCCCATACACCCGATCCCTGTGAGGGGAGCGCTCCATCGTGATCTCCAATCCCGGTAAATAAAGACCTGATGATGCTTCGGGATACGACGGGTATATCGCATGCCATGACGAAGTTCAGATCATAGATGGATGCCTTTAATCCGGCGAGAATTCCCGCAACAGGACCACCATGGGGAGGATTGTCCGGCACTAGGGGTAGCCCGAGGAATGAGTACTTCTCCGGATTGTTTGTACTGATGATAACGGTTGGAAAGCATGCTTTCAGTTGCATGACTACGGAGGAAATAAGCGGCATTCCCTTCATATCCAGAAAACTTTTGTCGGTTTTCATACGTCGGCTCAAACCGCCAGCCAACACGATCGCCGCAGCGTCGAAGTCAGAGCATTCAATCTTCGGGGACCTTCGGGTAATCATCTTCTATGAATTGTGAAACACCCACATTCCGTTCTTGATGGCAAGCATGTCAGGCGAGAAATCGAAGAATTGACCGTTACTCCGTACGACCCGATCAGCATATCCCATAACCGCCTTGGCCGATGGTTTCGTGGAGGTGCGACCATCTCTCCGTACGAGAAGGAAAATATCAGGTATTGCGAATCGACGAATTGAGTTTGACTCGCAGAGCCATAATCCATCCGGTGTGAGGTGCCCAACAAGGGATTCCAATGCTTCAGGCAGGGCCGAATATCGTGACTGCAGCCATAGAACCGGTTTTGCACCGGAATCTCGCAGTCGTGTGGTATCCGTATGACTGCCCCCGGCAGGTTCCTTCAGTATTCTGAATGAGTCACCGACCTCGCCGCACACACCACAACCCTGTTCTCCCTTGGGACATTTCGAACGGGTGTGGATTGTGGTGATCTTCACTGCCGTAATGGCATGGTTTGGAGTAAACTTACGGATAATCGCGCATGCGAGTTCCGTTTTCCCGCTGTTCCTTCCGTCCGATCCGATAAGAATCAAACCTGTGCAGCGGCGGATATCACCCATATTCCGATTACCGTCCGTTTTTTAGCAAAAATCTCCCACAGAGCGCAATAATGATCCACGTTATACAAGCTGCCCATACGGCATCGGAGAGATAGTGGCCCCCTTGTGCCATTCGTGTGATTCCCATAAGGCAACCATATGCAAGTGAAGTCGCGAGAAGAGCCACATTCAAGCCCGGGGTTCTACAAAGAAAGGAGAGAACACCGGTGTAAAAAGCGGTGGAGACGTGTCCTGACGGGAAGGACTTGCCGCCGCCACTAAAATCCGGACTTAGTACCGGTCGATACTGTTTTCCCTCGGGATTATACGGAATTGTATTTCTCGGTCGTGGTCTTCCCCAGAGTGGTTTCAGTATTCCGTTAACAATAAGCCCTGGACCGACAACGAGACTCACCACAAGGAACAGACCTATTTGACGCTTCCGTATCTGTTTTCGCAGATAACCATACAGAGCCAAGCCGAGTCCAACGATACCGGTGGCAATACTGGGATAGTTTCCGTAATGGTACAGAGCATGCCATGGCTGATCATTCTTTTGGCACCATGCCTGTTCCGCATTCGGACAGAAAAACAGCCGTGCTCCCGCATGATCCAATGAGGGCATGATTGCAGTTATGATAGCCAAGACAGCAAGCGCGGATACAACGTATATCGGTCGAATCACGGCGAACCACTCAGTTTTATCCGTGATCCATCGGTTATGATGCGAATACAAGGGACTTCGCGATCGGTAGCCGTTGATATCTCTTTGTATCCGTTTTCACGTGACCGCATGGTGACGGACAGTGACGTATCCACTGAATAATCACCATCTCGTATATGGAGAAGCAGACTGTTCAATGAGACTTCAGGCACCGAAATACTCATCTCACCGCGGTATCCGATGATAAGACCGGAGTTTACCGCATGATTCATGAATACAATTTCGCTTCTTACATTATTCAGGTCATACATAAGAGTATCCACCATTGTCTCCGTTTTCAGTGTTCCACCTTCGCCGATAAACGTGAGGTTTTTCGAGTGTCCCTGAAGTAATACACGGGAATCAATCGTATTGAGTAAGAGCATGTCGGTTTGGGTGTCCAGGTGAACAGTTGATTGATCCATCACAGCAACGAGATACTCCACTCCACATGTTTCCATAGTGATGGAACCATCGATACCGGAGATATGTACACTATCCGTACTGATGTTCTCCATTCGAATATTCGATTCTTCAAACTCTATGAAGAAGGCCGGTCGATACACGGATAGCGGAACCAGGAGATGGGTGTACCCGTTCGCGCCCCCGCATATTATCCTCATGGAATCGGCGGTGGATGAAACGGTCGTTACGGTGATATCTCCCCGGCGTGTAAGTGTTATCTCGGAAGTATCTGTCGTGCCGACGAATAACGAGCATTCTCGGGCAGCAAGATGGATATACCGTTTGTCTCCGGAGAAGTACTCCGTGAGCGAGGGTTCTTCCATTGCATACGTGCCGGTAATAGCAAGTATGACAGAGTAGAATGATATTGTCGATACAGCAGGTAGATTCACGCAGATACAGTCTTATGGAAGGAACGCCGAAATGCCCATGAGAATGTAATGTGTGTTAATATCGTCGGCGTCCGCCTTGCGGATTTTGTATCTGTACTCGATACGCACTGCGGCGTGATCAGTGACAAAGAGTTTCGTCCCTGCTCCGAATTGAATAAGAAGATCAGTTTCTGTTTCCGTATCGGAATGAATCGACCACCGGTCGTAGATCAAACCCAATCCCCCGAGAAAGAACGGGGACCACATCGCATACGTGGAGATATTGTAGCAGAAATTACCGGCAAAGCTAATCTCGTTGGAGGAATAATCTTCTCGCCATAATCTGTTCCATCCAAGTTCAGCCTCGACTTCCATGCCGGCACCGGTCATCATACCCGCCCGGAGCGCAAGATCCAGAAAATGATCCTCATCCTTGCTCACATGCCTGTAGGCGCCGCTTACACCATATTCCTTTACACCATAGTCCAGCGCCCGCGGAACAGTACTATATGCTCCCGCATTTACAGAAGTCATGACTATTCCCGCGATTATCAGAACTGAAAGTATTTTCATGACACTCCTCCCAAATGGGTTTTCGAACTCTGTCCTCATCAATTGTGTATGCCTGTACCGTATTTATAGTTGCATACATGAAGTATCATATAAATCCATACGGGGTCAAGTCACTGCCGATTGAACGTCGATAGATTTCGATCCGTATGAAGAAGTATATGGGGAACCTCCGAGGTGCTCCCGATGCTTTATGAGTGACTGCCCTTGACAAGGATCGAGTTCCCTTTTGCTTGGTCGAGGCATTTCCACCTGAATGGAAAACCATCCGTAGTATCTACGTACGGTATGCGCCGCTAGCTCAATCGGCAGAGCAGGTGACTCTTAATCACAAGGTTCCAGGTTCGATTCCTGGGCGGCGTACCAGATACATAGCCAATGATTCGTACAACATCTCGAGGCATGAGTCGTTCCTCCATACCTTGAGCTCGAATGTTCCGATTGACGGATATGCGATCACCGAATGTACATTTCTGCTAACGAACGGGGTTCCGATGTGCAAAGGAACATTGATCGTTGACGTGGAGCCCGGTTCCACTGCCTGGGAGGCCGGGATCAGAGGTGGTGATCGGGTTCTGTCAGTGAATGGAGAAAATGCCGTTGACGCCCTGGCTGTTGTATATCTTCTGTCCTGCGACGAATCCCTATCCATAGAATTCAATACCAAGCGATCCGGTCGAGTTACGGTCACTTCTTACGATCCCGACGAAATTCTTGCTTCAGTTGAGTTTGAATCTTTGAAAATCAAACAATGCGCAAATGACTGTATTTACTGCTTTTGCAAACAAAATCCCCCCCAGGCACGTAGCTCATTCCGCCTTCGGGATGAGGATTTCAGAATGTCGTTTCTTGCGGGCTATTACTCGACGTTCTCCACAATCTCCAATGAGGATCTACAGCGCATAGTGAATCATCAGCTTTCGCCGCAATACGTGACGGTTCCGGCCACGGATGAGGGTGTGCGGGAGAAAATGCTTGGACGCAAAGTAAAACGACCGATCCTCGACGTGCTCGAATTCCTCGGGGAATACGGCATCACAACACATGTTCAGATTGTAATCTGTCCCGGTTTCAATGATGGTGAAGTTCTCGAACGAACCGTGTCGGATCTAGCTACACTGGGCAAAACGGTATCGTCTGTTGCATTGATACCTGTGGGACTCACGCGGTATACAAAGGATCCCCGATTGAGACATCTTAGCCCCGGTGAATTATGGAGTGTAATACGATTGGTTCAGACCTGGAAGCATCAAAAGAGTGAATCCGGACAACGATGGCTTGAAGCGGCGGATGAGGTATATATCGCCCTGAAACGCGCAATTCCCGGCTCACGTCAGTACGGGTCTTTCCCGCAGCTGTCGTCGGGAGTCGGAATGGTGCGCCGATTTCTTGATGATATTCGAACCGTTGTGCGTCGCAATACACCGTCATGGTGGGCTCGGTATGATATAATGATGGTATCGGGAATGCTGTTTGGTCCGATCCTTATGAAATGGATTGACCGTATAAACGGCTCATGGGGATTCGGAGCCAGGGTAGAAATCGCATCGAACGATTTTTTCGGTCCGGACGTAACAGTCGCCGGTTTGTTGAGCGCACAGGATGTCATTTCCGTATTGGAGAACACCGACGTACCCGATATTCTCATACTTCCGGATGATATACTTGATGCGTCGGATCTTCGTTTCGTTGACGATCTCACTGTGGACCAGTTTAAAAAGCAGACAGGTATTCGCGATATTCTATTCGCTTCCACCGTACGCGAGGCGATTTTCCAAATTCAGCAAAGGACTGTATGAACACCCGTACCGCCCTGGCATTTTTGCTTGTGATGTATCACCTCATCCGCGGAGTATGGCTCATTTATGCTATCCCTCCGTGGCAAGGTCCCGATGAGCCCATGCACCTTCTCCTGGCAGTATCACCTCCGGGAAGCGATCAAACCGAAAAGCAGCGAATCGGTACCGAACGAACACTCATCCATTCCATGACTAACAATAAATTCTGGGCGTTGACCGGTCAGATTGAACCAGATCCATTACCGATCATTCTTCGTACATCGCGACCCTCACCTCCATCCACCATGTATCACCGGATCCTTGGATTATGGCTCAGAATGGCGGGGTCATGGAGAGATACGGATACCGATTCACCGACGGAGCAATCCCTGGAACGAGCCTTGTTAACCGGGCGTTTTCTATCCGTACTTCTCGGTCTGGGGGCATTGATACTGTTCATTCTATTTTCGCGACGGGTATTCACGGGCTCAATCGCCGGACTTCTCCCGCCGTTCCTCCTGATCGGCCATCCCCAGCTGGCATTCATCGGGTCATGTCTTAACTCAGACAATCTCTTATTGCTCCTAACTGCAATGGGATTAGCCTGTGTTCCGTTCTGCGCACTGCAGCCACGGCATCGATGGGCGGCCGGCGTTTTGGTAGCTATCGCCATTACTGCGCCGATTGCGAAACGAGCAGGCCTTGTTCTCACGGCAACCTTGATTCCCGTTACGCTCATACCATGGATTCATACACGAAGGCGAATATTGTGGGGCGGAATCATTGTCGCTGTTCTTATGGGGGCGGTATTCGCTGCACTGTGGACCTTCGGAATGGTTCGCAGTATGGCAAAAGACATAGGCGAGACCATAGGAATCAGCGGCTGGATCGGGGAGGCACCCGTCGGTTGGTGGGGTCATTTCTTTTCGCATTTATGGGAAACATTCTGGGGCAATTTCGGATGGGTTCAATGCCCGCTTTATCCGTGGATTTACCGAGGACTGGCCATCGTATTTGCGGGATTGATCTTTATGACTCCCATTGGATTTTCCCGTCGATGGCGTGGCGGGCGAATCATTTTGTCGCTGCTTGTAAGTCAGGTGATATTGGCTATTCTGCAGGTTATTCTTGCGCTTGGATTCCGGTTCGAACTCGGTCAGGGGAGACATGCATTCGTAGGATTGCCGAGTCTCCTCGTTCTCATTGCGCTGGGGATCTATGGTGTTCTTCCCAGAAGAGTACCGGATTGGGCGCTGATTATCCTGGGGACATCGATTCTCATTTGTTCGGAGATGGTAACGTGGTTCGTTATGTTTCCCTGTTTTGTGCGTTGATCTTCAATCTCCATCCGGTATGGGCTCTCCCTATGGTGAAGCGTGTGATCGGGGGAGGAGATCTCGTACCGGGTAATGCTGAGATTCAGGATTCGCGACGCGAATCTCCCGTTCGGCAGACCGTTCTAACCAACAACCTGGTCATATCCGGATTTGAGCTGTATGCCACTCGGTATCCGAAAAACGAGTCCGTAGATTTGATTCTGATCTGCGAGCACGAAGGTACTGAACTCCGGCGCATTCGTCAGAAAATTCCTCCGGTCCATCTTTTTCCGATCAGAATCACGTTTGAACCGATCCAGGGGTATGACACACTTGATTTCATAATGTATCCCGATCATATGGATTTCGGTCGCGGAGTACGGATTCTGTTTTTCCCACGGGATCATTATCCCGGTGGGGAGTTAAGCATTGGGGGAAGACGTATAGAGGGTGATTTGCTTTTCCAGGTTCTCACGCCGAATCCATCCACAACGACCTATGTTCCCGGATTGGATTTGTTCAACACCGGTACACGGTTCCCGAGTCCTACGCTTCCCCCTGGAAACCGATTGGTTCAAGAGTTCGCCGCATCGCGGGACAGCCTGTCTTTTATTGAATTCATAGCGGGAACCGGCGGCAGTAATCCCGGACCGAATCTCAGGTGGTCGGTGGAGAAACCGTCAGATGTTGTAGGGCATGGGATCGTTCCCATCCGTTACGACAACGAAACAATCAGAGTAACGTTTCCGACGATCGAAGCATCCCGGGGAGCGCCGCTCAAGCTTGTTCTTGAAATCGCCGGTTCATGGGATGGAGATCTTCGTTTCTGGCTCTGTCCGCGTTTGCCGGGCATGGGTGGTCTCTCCGTGGCTGATCGACGTGTAGACGCGAGTCTTGTCCTCAGGACATTCCACACGACGGCCACTCGGGATTCTATGGCGGTATGCATTTCAGCGGTACGACCCCCTCCACCGATACCCAGCGGCCCCGTGGCGGGATCATGCCGTCTTGTTCAGGAGTTCAATTGGGAAGAGACGGCTTCACACAGCGATTTTATCGGGATGAGGCTGGCGGTTGGCGGAGGATTGGCTTCGGGATCGGTCTCATACGCTGTTGAAACGATAGATAGCGCGAGGATTATCTCCTCCGGGAGCGTGAGCCTGGCCGGATACGGTTCTGATGATTTCGTTTGGTTTCCTGTAGGCTTTCCCCATGAAAATGGTCGAATGCGACTCGAACTGTCAGCCCCTGAATTGCGGTCTGAAAATGCCGCCCGATTCTGGTGGTCGCCGTTTGATATCGTTCCAGACACGAGAGCATATGGCTGTATACCCTCGGGTGAAGGTGATTGTGCATTCAAACTTGCCGTTGGATATTCGCCGCGTGAGTGGTTGCAGGTCGCGCCGTCTCTCGTCGGTGCGGCCTCCGGGAATAAACACGGGGGCATAGTGACCTGGTTCGCTATTGGCCGGGGTATCATCCTGATCATAATGGTCATACTCGCCATGACATCCATGATGAGTAGTCTATTCCGTTCTGATGGATGGAGGAAGAATGAATAAGGATACACTCGTTGAGCTTCTTGAATCGGTTCGATCAGGAGCATGTTCAGTTGACGAGGCTATATCCACTCTCGTCAAGCTTCCGTTTGAGGAGATCGGTTTTGCTCGCGTGGACCATCACCGAGCGCTCAGATCTGGCTTGCCGGAGGTGATTTACTGCCCTGGGAAGACGCCGAAACATGTGGCACGTATATTCAGGAAAATAGCTGACGTTTCACGGCCTGTTCTCGCAACTCGTGCCGAAGAGTCTGTATATGCAGCAGTTCTGAAGGATGTGCCCGATGCTCAGTATGATGCGTCGGCACGTCTTATCTACCTTGCCGATCCAGAGAAAGATGAAACGGGTCTTGTTGTTGTGGCCAGCGCCGGTACGTCTGATTTAGGTGTGGCAACCGAAGCGGCGTTGACCGCCAGACTTATGGGAGCAAGCGTCGAGACACTCTGGGATGTAGGAGTCGCCGGTCTTCATCGCATTGTTCCCCATCTGGAACTTCTCAGAAAAGCTTCGGTTATTGTGGTGGTAGCCGGTATGGAAGGGGCATTGCCCAGCGTGGTTGCCGGATTGGTCGCACGACCCGTTATCGGGGTTCCAACCAGTATAGGATACGGTGCCTCGATGAATGGATTAACGCCGCTCATGACCATGCTAAGTTCTTGTGCTGCAGGTGTTTCTGTCGTCAATATTGACAACGGATTCGGCGCTGGGTACATAGCTGCCCTAATCAACCGTGGTAATTCCGCCCTGGCATGTTGACATGCGGAAATGACTCTGATAAGCTTTGTGGTCTAATTCTGAGATAACACGCAAGGAGGTGTCTCTCGTGAACACTAAGAATCTCTTGACTCTCCTCGTACTCCTTTCGAGTGCGCTTCTGTTGGTTTCATGCGGCGGCGGAACGAAGTATGCGGATATGGAGCCCGAGGTGCCGGAAGTCGTTGTGGAACCCGAACCCGAACCTGAACCTGAACCCGAACCCGAAGTCGAAGAAATCGACATGTTGACACTGGATACCATCTATTTCGATTTCGATCGTTCCGATATTCGTTCCGATCAGCGTTCAGTATTGGCGGATAATGCCGGGTCCATTGAAAACGAAACCGAGATAACCGTCCTTATCGAAGGACATTGCGATGAACGCGGTACGAACGAATACAACATGGCACTTGGTCAGCGTCGTGCCGACAGCGTCAAACGGTATCTCGTAAACTACGGTATTGAAGCTGCACGATTATCCACCGTTACCTACGGCGAAGAACGCCCCATCGATTATGGTCACGATGAGGAAGCCTGGAAAAGGAACCGGCGGGTGGAATTCGTGGTTCAGCAGTAACCGTATGGTATTAATCCCAAGCCTCCCTGCCCATGGGTACCGGGAGGCTTTTTCATGAGAGGTAGGGGGTATGCGATATCTGACAGTACTCCTGCTCGTACTCCTGATCATCTCCTGCAGTAGCGGAGTAGCCCAATACGAGGGGCAAATCGCCGACTATGATAAACGCCTGGATGACATAGAAATGCGTTTAGCCACGCTTGAGAGTGATGCTATGGAGCAATTGAGCAGAGGAAAGCAGCAATCTGCAGAAATAAAGATGGCCCTGGCGAATATCGATGAGCTCATAGCTCGAGTGGAATCCATGACACAGGATCTGGAGCAGCGTCAACAAGATGTTGCCGCTCTTCTCGACGATCTCACCAGCAGACTGATTCGGCTCGAACGATCTTCAGTAAGCGAAGGGGATAGTACCGCCCCGTTGGTGGATGCCACGGCTAAAGAAGTGTACGATCGCGCTCGAATGGATCTGGATGCCGGGCATCTGGAACTTGCATCCATGAGTTTTCGTTCATTCATCGAACAATACCCGAACAGCGTTCTCGCTGATGATGCACAGTTCATGATCGGGGAAAGCCACTATGCCAGTGATGAATTTGAAATGGCGGTTGAGGCATACAGCAGTCTTCTCGATGCGTATCCCGCCAGTGATAGACGAGCGCTTGCGATGCTCAAGATCGGGTATTCGCTGTTTCAATTGAATCGAGACGACGAGGCTGAAAGCATGCTGAAACGTCTCATGGAGGAGTATCCGGGTTCGAAGGAATCGATTGCCGCGAGAGAACGGCTTGCAACGATTCGATAACTCATAATCGAATCCCACCGGAAACGGAGCAAGGTTTCAGTGCCAACATCCCTGCTTGAAAATGTTGTACGAATGGTTGCCGACGCAGGACCGGTGGCTAAGGGTATATATCTCGTTCTGTTCGTTATGTCTATCGTAGCATGGGCTGTCATTATCGAACGGAGTGCGACATTCAAACACAGTCGCAGGAACGTCGATACGTTTCTCAAAGCTTTTCGATCATATGCACGCCTTTCCCATCTTCTCGTATACCAGAGTCATACCATGGGAGGTGCTATTTCACGCGTTTTTGAAGAGGGATGTACGGAGATCCCCTATCTCGTACAAAAGGATGTACAAACCGCTACTATCTCCGATGAGCAACTTCATCGGATACGGAGCGCCCTTGATCGTCGTATCGGTGTTGAGCTGGCTAATCTTGAACGCAACCTGTTCTTCCTTGCCACCACGGGATCAGCGGGTCCGACGCTCGGTTTTCTCGGCACCGTCTGGGGCGTTATGAAGGCGTTTCTCTCGATGGGTGTCAGCCGGAGTACTGATCTACTTGTGGTGGGACCGGGAATCGCAGAAGCGCTGACAACCACTATTGCCGGCTTGATTGCCGCCATACCCGCACTTGTGGCATACAACTACTTCATCAATCAGGTGCGAGTGTTCGATGTCGATCTGAATAACTTTGCTTCTGAGTTCATCGACGCGCTGGCAAAAGGTTCGAAACTGTGAGAGAAGAACGGTATCGAATTCTAGCCGAAGTGAATATGACTCCCATGGTGGATGCCATGATGGTGATACTCATCATTTTCATGCTGACAGCTCCCATGATGCAGGGAGGAATCGAGGTTCAATTACCCAAGGCTCAGGCTCGACAAGTGGATGTTGAGAGTGGTATTGTTATTACGATAACCATCGAGGGCCGAATATTCGTGAATGAATTGGAAGTGAGTCTCGGTGAAGTCGAACAGACATTGAGCCGTATAAAGAAGTATGGAAGGGAACGCCCCGTATTCGTCAAAGCAGATAAGGACCTTTCATATGGATTGGTCCTCGAAGTCATCTCATATGTGAAAAGGGCCGGTATTTTCAATATCGGATTGATAACTTCAGATCGGTAATGTTACCGTGACGATGTTTCAGGCGACACGACAGATGCTCACTCGACAAGGAGAAGGTGACGCACTCCCGCTTGCCGTATTCGTGTTTTTTTCCCTGATACTTCACGGGATGCTCGTGGCCCTGGTATTGAAAGGTGCATCTGCGGGGAAATTGAAGATTTCGATTCCTGATTTCGTTGCCGTAGATATCGTTGAAATAGAACCGGTATCCGCTACTGAATTGGTTCGGGATGCGGCATCGCCCCGATCTGCTGCTCCGGCTCCGGAATGGAGACCGGACAAGATGGAGGCTGCGTTGGCAAAACCCGTTGAAACATCGGAATCCCAGGAGAAGAAAAGTACCGTGGAGTTGGATACGGAGGAGTTCCCGTATATATACTACCTGAACATCATTCGGAACAAGATATCATCGAACTGGGTTCCTCCCCGTACTCATGGATCAAAAACCGATATCGTCAAGACGAGAGTCCATTTCGTCATCCAAGGCGGCGGGCAGGTGACCCGTGTTGCTGTTGAAGAAGGATCCGGAGTACCTTTCTTTGATCAATCGGCTCTCCGTGCAGTTTATTCGTCGGATCCCCTGCCTCCTCTGCCTGATGAATTTACAGAGGATCAACTCGGGGTTCATTTTACTTTTGAATTTATTCCGTGAGGCTCCAGTGGGAACGAAATTGAGCATACGGGTATCGGTCACCGTGGCAGTGATCTTTCTTTTTCTTTCAGCGCTCCCGTCACACGGGCAGAAGGAAGTTGAATTATCGATTCGGGAAAGCGCTTTCCATAGGCTCGTTGTGATCATCGGGGAGTTCACCACAGCAGGAAAGACCGGGGATGATCGACGTGTTTTCGACATATTGAAACATGATCTCGAGATTTCCGGTCTGTTCAGGGTTCTCGATGGGCAGGAATTAGTCAGCGATTGGGGAGATCCCGGTAATGCCAGACAGAAGTGGGCCACGATCGGGGCCGACGCTCTTATCGAAGGGTCGATTGAAGAGAATCGAAAGACGAATCGTCTCGAGGTGTTTGTCTCTGATTTGGCTTCGGGGCAGGTTATGTTCAGGAAGTCATTCGAAGAACCCGAACTCCGGAATGTGGTTCATAAAGCGAGCGATGATATAGTGAACAGAATGACGGGAGAACGGGGTATTGCTTCAACAAAAATAGCGTTCGTATGGCATCGTGGAGGATCTTCCGAGTTGCATATCGTTGACTATGATGGTCACAATCCCCGACCCATTTATGGCCCCGGTACTTTGAAAGTATGTCCCGCCTGGTCACCGGATAATCAATTTCTTGCATTTACGGCGTTTGTAAACGCGGAACCGGATCTGTTTCTCTGGCATTTCGATGACAGGCATGCACGTCAGTTGACGCGATTTCCCGGTCTTGTTACCGGTGCTTCGTGGTCAGCTGATGCGAAGAAAATCGCCATGACGCTCGCAAAAGACGGCAATTCGGAAATTTACATTATTCAACGCGATGGCAGCAGATTGCATCGAGTCACTCGGCATCCGGCTATTGATTGTTCACCATCGTGGTCACCGAGCGGACGCGAACTCGCATTCACCTCAGATCGGAGCGGAGGTCCTCAGATCTATGTGACTGATATCGATGGTATGGAAATGCGGAGATTGACATTCACCGGGGAGTACAACGAATCAGCCGCATGGTCTCCGCGAGGTGACCGTATTGCCTATGTGGCCAGAGAAGCGGGATTCTTCGATGTGTGGGTCATGGATCCCCTGGGAAGACATCGTCGTCGTTTGACGTTCAAGGGAACGAGTAATGAAGACCCTGCATGGGGTCCTGATGGCCGACACCTCGTTTATGTGAGCACGAGAGGATATACCAAAGAGCTGGTTCTCACCGATCTCTCGGGAAGGCTGGAGTATGTACTTCCTCTGGGACCCGGCGATAAAGAAGAACCAACATGGTCTCCCTGATCATCATATACTCAACGTCATGTTTTCATTGTTTATAACATCAATCGTGATGTTGTAGCTCCTATTCGTCTCCCACAGAGGTGTTTCCGGAGTGACTCGCACCGGCAGACGTCACATGGATATTCTGGATCCACTTGTCGTATCGCGAATCGGAAACCTTCGTCTCAGGGCACGACTCATCGTTGAGGGATTCATGGCGGGACTGCATCGGAGTCCCTATCACGGTTTCAGTTCCGAGTTCCGCGACCATCGTTCCTATCAACCTACCGATCCCTCACGCCTGGTTGATTGGAGAGTCTACGGCCGTACGGATCGGCTGTTTGTCAAGCAATTCACGGATGAAACCAATGTCAGAGTTCATATTCTGATCGATGTCAGCGGTTCTATGGGGTATAGGAGCGCGGGGGAGATGACTAAATTGGATTATGCAAGGACTCTTGCCGCAAGTCTTGCCTATCTGCTGCGCAAGCAACGGGATGCCGTAGGTCTGATTGCCTTTAACGACGCTTTGAGGGTATGGATTCGACCGGGCACCTCATCGGCACATCTGGATATGTTACTCGTTCAATTGTCTCGGTTGACTTCCTACGGCAATACGGGTACGGTGAAGGTGTTCGCCGACATAGCAAACCGGATTCCATCAAGGGGTATGGTGATAGTACTATCTGACTTGATGGCTCCAACGGAGAATATGATTCCCGCAATTCGGCACATGGCCTCCGGAAAGCATGAACTCATTATAATACGTATTCTGGACGATGATGAACGACGACTTCCCCAGGGCAGGGTCCTCTCTTTGAAGGATTTGGAGACAGGAACACGACTGACGATACGACCCGCGCTTGTACGACGCTCATATCAGGAGGTGTCTCGGCGTGCATGGGAACTGCTATCCGATGCTGTTGGTGGATTCAGAGCTCAGTTGGTGGATGTTGGAACGAATGAGGATTTCTCCTCTGTTTTGACTTCGATTCTCGCATCACGACTTCACCTGTAATGACGTTTCTCGCTCCAAACTTCCTCATTGGACTGACGGCGGTATCGGTTCCCCTGATAATTCACTTTCTGGCGCGGCGGTCAAAACGCTCAGTGGACTTTTCATCTATACTCTATCTTCGCGAAATACAACGATCGTCCATCACCTGGTATGCGATCCGTGAAAAATACCTGCTTTATATTCGGAGCCTCCTCCTGATCATTGTTCCGATCGCTCTTTCCAGGCCACTCTGCATCGATACGAATTCCCATAGCATCGACATTCTTGTCATAGACCGATCGGCCAGTATGGACGGCAAATACGGAGCCGTCTGGAACGAGGCTATGAAAATTTCGCGGGACTTTCTCCGAAGGAATCGCGGTGCCATTCATTCCGTTTGGACCGCAGGTGAATGCCTGACCTTTGCTGCCGACGGGAGGACTCTCCATGAGGGTGATGATTTCCTTACATTTCTTTCGCCGACCGGCGAGATTTTTGCCTGCGAGTCTATTGTCTCGGAACTTCGAGCATGGATGCGGGAAATCGGGATCGAACATCTGCGCGTTCATCTGATCAGTGATTTTCAAAGTGGAAACTGGGTGGAGGCTGGTCTTGAGCTTCCGAATGTGGAAATATTCGGAATACCGGTTACCGGAGTCACGGAAAATATCAGTATAGAAGGTGTGGATATTATCGACCTTCCATCACTGATGAATGGAGTTTTGATTGCGCAGATAGAACTCGGCAACCATGGAACAGAAGACATTTCGACTCATCTCAGTATTCTCTGGGGTGGAGAGAAACACACCGTTCCGGTGACTATTCCCCCTGGTGGTTCATACATGGAATCCCCGCTTGGTCCAATTACGGACGGTTTTATGCAGGGATATGTTTCGGTGGAGGATTCAGCCGGGATTACCGCTGATAATCGCCGTGATCTACTATATCCCGTGCCGGACACACCCAATATAGTTATTTTGGGTGGGTCAGATGAAGAGCGACATCGTGTACTATCCGTCCTGGTACCCTCTCCCGTTTTTGAAACCGATTTCCGCGTCATGAAGTTTGAAAAGACACAAATCGTTCCATCGGATTTAGACGATGCGTCGGTGGTCATTATCTTTCCAACGGAGATATCGGAAACACTGCACGATGCGATTATCTATCATTACTCCAGGGGGATGGGTATTGTTTTCATCTGTTCTCATCCGAGTCTCCCTCCATCCTGGATTGACTTAACTGAGGATATCATTGGTGCACGACCGGGAGCTGAAACGATACCAGCATCCCAAGTCGATGAGGCATATACTCCAGCGAGTTCCCTGCATCATCCCATACTCTCCGTTTTCAGAAATGTCGGTGGGGTAACACTTCCTCAAGTCTGGCGTGTATTCAAGTGGCCATCTTCCCGGGGTCGGGTACTCCTTGATCTATCGAATCATATGCCGCTTCTCGTGGAAAAGTCTCTCGGAGGAGGCGGTAAAGCACTTATTTGGATGACGGGCTTCCTGCCACCCATGTCCGATTGGAGTAGTCGATCTTCATTTGTGCCTTTATTCCGGCGAAGTATATCTTATGCAGCGAGTGACCTGAATATATGTACAGGGAAGATCGGAGCCTCGGTGAATCTGGCGGTGGTTTGTCCAACAACTCGATGTGTGTTTCATATGGAGTATCCAGATGGTTCCGTGATTCCCGTTCATGGTCGGTATGACAGGGCCGGTCGGGCGTATGTGCACGTCATGCTTGGATATCACCCTGGCGCTCACGTAATTCGTCGGGAAAATCAGGTGGTGGCTGTATGTCATGCGGTCATTGACAGTACCGAACGCATTCCAGACTCACAGGGATATAGACCGAAGTCGGTTCGTTTCGGAAGCGGATACGGCGAACATTCAGTAGTCGCATCGGATTCCGGACCGGGGATATCCACTATTCTTCTACTGGTAGCCGGATTGTGCATGCTCGTTGAAGGAATCATCACCGGAAGATTGTCGATACGTCAGAGGCGAGGAAGGTGAGCGCGGGTGTTTCGTTTTGCCGTGCGATCAGTTTTCCCTCCTTCGTTGAGGATACCGTTTCATCAGGCGAGAATAGCGTCTGATGATGCGGAATACAGTCAAAGTGCCGCCCCCCGTGGTAACGTCTCCTTTGTTTGGCGTATACACGGCTTTGCATGGGCCGGGATATAGTCACTGGATGGTATATGCGGAATATCACGCTGAACACGGAACACTCCGTACAATGTGTTTGGTGCCGAGACAACCTTTGTGACAGATTGAAAATAGTGCTCTGTTAGGGTGTAACATCACGAGGACCATTATAAATGCATGAAACAACAAACGATGTGACGTTGGTGGAAGCCTGCGCGGAACAATTCAGTACAATCAAGCGAGAGCTGTCAGCAGTCATAGTTGCCCAGGATCGTGTGATTGAGGAGTTGATGATGTGTTTGCTGGCAGACGGGCATGCGCTTATCGTCGGTGTTCCCGGACTTGCGAAAACGCTCATCGTTAAGACGCTCGCGCAAATTATTGATCTCACTTTCAGCCGAATCCAGTTTACGCCGGATCTCATGCCGTCCGACATCACCGGAACGGAAATTCTGGAAGAATCCGCAGAAACGGGGAAGCGGCATTTTCGCTTCGTCCCCGGTCCGCTATTCTCCAATATTCTTCTCGCGGACGAAATAAACCGTACTCCACCCAAAACCCAGTCAGCTCTCCTGCAGGCGATGCAGGAACGGATTGTTACCGCAGGCAACAACACCTTCACGCTCGGACCGCCTTTCCTCGTTCTTGCCACCCAGAATCCCATTGAGCAGGAGGGGACGTATCCGCTTCCAGAAGCACAGCTTGACAGATTCATGCTCCAAATACACATCAATTATCCGGAATTTGAGGAGGAGATCTCCATTGTGGAAAAAACCACAGGTGATACCGGAAGTGAAGTGACGAAGGTGATTTCACAAGAAGATATCATCAATCTTCAACGTCTGGTTAGGCGAGTACCCGTTGCCAGACATATCACCGAAGCGGCAGTCAATCTTGTCCGAATGACTCGACCGGACGAGTCTCATACACCAGAATTTGTTAATGAACTCGTGCGATGGGGTGCCGGAGTCAGGGCTTCACAGTATATGATTCTTGCTGCCAAGACCCGTGCGGTGCTTCGTGGTCGAGTCACACCCGATCTCTCCGATCTCGAGGCAGTCGCCCTCCCGGTTTTATCGCATCGAATAGTCCCGAGTTTCAAAGCGGAGGCGGAGGGAATCATGACCTCAATCATAGTCGATCGTCTGATCGAGCGAATGAATATACCTGCCGATTGAATCACCCCGGTGTCGCGCCCATGATGTATAGAAACGTCGAACGAAATCTCACTACCAGCCGGTTACCATATCGGCTTCCTGCATATGCACCAGTTACCGTTCTTTTTTGGATAGTACACGGTATATATCGGATCCAGGCGGGAGGGCACCCGCATTTCGCTGATGTATTACTTCCAATACTTCTGTTTGCACCGTGGCTCATCCATTCACGATTTTGGCGTATGATCGTCTGTACCGGGACATATTTCATGGTTTATTACGTAGCTTTTCTGCCCGTGCTTGACGATATCATGGTTAGAGCCGATTGGAGTTCGATACCGCGACTGGAAACATGGCTATTTCGGGGGATTCAACCCGTGAATATAATCCAGGAATATCGTACGACGTACCTGAACGTATTCTTTTGTATCGGATACAGCCTGCACATAATGAATGTTGTTCTGCCGCTTCTGTATCTCCTAATCCGGCGCAAATGGCGCGATTCCGATGGATTTGTGTCCGCGTTCCTCGCGTGTGGTTACCTGGGTTTCACAGTATATAGCCTCTTTCCGGTTGTGCCCCCGAGGTTAGCCCTTCCAGATGTCGCTGCAGTTATTCCCCCGTGGGCGGGAGGCACCTGGCAAGAGGCAGGGGATATCTTCCGTGCCAATCCCTATGCTGCGATGCCGAGTCTCCATTGTGCATTTCCGTTTCTATCATTTCTTTATCTCAGATGGAGACGATACGCGTTATCATGGGTTTTCCTCTTTATGTCGATTTGGCTGTTCATCGGCACAGTGTATCTCGGTGAGCATTATGTCCTGGATGTTTTGGGAGGTATCTTCATAGCGGCACTCGGATTCTCAGTGATGAGATTGTTCTCCATCTTTATTGCGGATTCGACTTTGGATAATCATCAATGATGGCACCAGCATTCCCGGTTCAGACTACACGAATTCTTATCACGTCCTCCGTTTTTTTCTGCATTATCCGTTATATATGTGACGAACTATACGTGCCACAACATCTTATACGGGTAATGATGTCCGTAACTTCAACATGTGGTGAATAGAACTATGGTTGAGCATACTCCATCGGAGACTTTTGACGTTGATGCCGTGCGCGATCTCCTTCGTCTATCGCTGGCCGAGGATGTGGGGCCCGGTGATATCACCACCGATGCGATTATAGATCCTCATGCAACGGCCGAAGGTGTTCTCGTGAGTCATGAAGCAGGTGTGATGGCGGGCGGTCCCATGGTTGATATGGTATTTAATCTTATTGGTTCCGAGGCGTCCTGGACCTGGTTTGTCACAGATGGCCAACCGTTCGATACAGGAACTGTTCTTGGAAAAATATACGCCCGAGCAGCCGTGCTTCTCACCGGGGAACGACTTGCCTTAAATATACTACAGCGTCTCTGCGGTATTGCTTTCATGACTCGTCAATTTGTGGCTCGGCTTGCAGGCACCGGAGTGTTTCTTCTCGATACCCGGAAAACATCTCCGGGATTGCGGATTCTCGAGCGGTATGCCGTTCGCATGGGCGGTGGCGTGAATCACAGATTCGGATTATTCGACCGGATTCTTATCAAGGAAAACCATCTTGTATTCGTAGCCGATCCATCGGAAGCAATTCGACTGGCTCGAGCCAAGTATCCCGATACTATCATCGAAATTGAAGTATCCAGCGAAGAAGAATTTCGATCTGCATTATCGGCCAAGCCTGATTGGATTCTTCTTGATAATATGTCGATTTTCCAGATGAAACGCTGTGTTGAAATCCGAAACAGCAATCAGGACTCGATGATTCGTTTGGAAGCATCCGGCAGCGTCCGTTTGAATACTATCGCCGAAATTGCCTCAACCGGTATTGATGCCATCAGTGCCGGAGCGCTGACCCATTCAGCAGTATGGCTGGATCTTTCCATGGATGTAAACCATGGATGAAGAAACAAAACTGATTACATCGTTGGCCCAGCGACTCTGGGCACAGAAGGGACAGTTGGTCAACTGGGAGCATCTCGGAGCGGATGTTCGAGGATACGATACGACCGTGTCGGCGTTGTCACGACTTCTTGGTCTGGGCTTCGATGTACGATTATCACCGGCCGGCGTCCGGCTCGTTCCTCCAGAAGATACGCCATGTACTGATGGACTGCTCGATGAGCACTCAACTCCAATCGTGTATTTCGCCATGACGGAATCAACAAATTCCCTGGCATCGAATCTGGCGAGAGTGGGGGCGACGCATGGCACTATCGTTGTTGCAGAAGCACAACTGGAAGGTCGCGGCAGATATGGGCATGATTGGTTTTCTCCAGCCGGAATGGGTCTCTGGTTCTCAATGATATTCCGACCGACCGCTCCCGTGGATCGTCCGGGTTTGGTTCCGATACTCATAGGTGTCTCATTGGGCCGCGTAATTCGTTCATTGGGAGCCCGTTCCACACTTCTCAAATGGACCAACGATCTTCTCTGGCGGAATAAAAAACTCGCCGGGATTCTTGTTGAGAGAATTCAGGCCGGACCGCGGGAAGCATTCGTAGTTGGTATAGGTATCAATGTACATCAAACGGGAACCGACTTTCCCGATGAGCTTCGAAGCAAGTCAATCGGACTTGATCAGGTTCTCGGTAAGACAATTCATCGAGGAGAGTTGTTACAACTGGTGGTGCCGCAGTTACATGCGCTGTGGGATGAATCTTTCAACTCGTCATTTGATACTGTTTCAAAGCTGTGGAATGAAGAATCGGGCACAATCGGGATGAATGTTCGGGCAGCGGTCGAAAGCGAAATAATTCCCGGAGTAATCGAGGGTATTGATAGTCATGGAGGGCTTGTTCTCAGACTTCCCGACGATTCCCGAAGAACGATTATTACCGGAAGAATTGAGATAATGGGCAGCGGGACCGAACAGGCTCTCTGATACTATGGACAAACCGATCGTCCTGATTGATATCGGTAATTCCACTATTAAGGGAGCGCTCTGGGAACGCGATTCGGAACATCTTACCGTTCATTGCTGGGGACCCGGTGAAGTCGGGAGCCCCGACGTTTCATCCGTTATTGAACGAGCGGACGGAGCCGTTCTCTCCTCCGTGGTTCCCCGAGTGGCAATGAGTATTAAGGAGATACTCGATCGATCGAGTATACCGTATACGGAAATCACCACCCATCACTGTAATGAATGGAATATGCTGAAAGGATTATATGATGGAATGGGTGGGGATAGAATTGCCCACTGCATCGGATTGGCTTCTGCGGGTATTCTACCGGCAGTATGCGTGGATATCGGAACCGCAATAACAATTGATAGACTTGAAACGGGACCGTGTTTTGGCGGCGGATTTATCGTCCCGGGTCCTTCACTCATGACCAGCGCACTCTCGGCAGGTACGGCACTTGTGGATTATTCACGGATTGAGAGTGTACCATTCGAACCTGGAACCGACACGAAAAATGCCGTCAAGATCGGCTGCTGGTGGGCGTCGGTATCCCAGATAGAAGGATTGCTCAACATGCTTCGATCCACGGGACGTACCTGGAAGAGACTGGTTATCTCAGGGGGCTGGGCTGCCGGGTTTTCACGCGTTCTCTCAATTCCACATGAGTTGGATCCCCACCATGTATTTCATGGGATGAAAGTGATATGGAAGGCATATGAGACTGGGCATTACCCCGGGTGATCCTCTCGGGATTGGTCCCGAAATCATCGCCGATGCCGTCAGTTCCCTGAATAATCCGGATATTGAGATCGTGCTCTACAGTCCCGATGATGTTTGGGACGAATATTTCAGCGGTCTCGTTTCGTCGTTCGTTACGAGAGTAAGGACACCGACGGCCGAATTTTCAAGACCTGTTCATCGAGTACCATCTGCATGGGGCGGCGCGGTTGCTATGCGCGCCTTACACCGGGCGGTAGAGGATGCGAGGAAAGGTGATATACTCGCTGTGGTAACCGGTCCGGTAAGCAAGCAAAGTATGGCACTTGGAGGGTGGACCTATCCGGGGCAGACAGAGTTGCTGGCTGAACTTACTGGTTGTGGGGAATATGCCATGATGTTGGCACATGGTGAATACCGAGCCGTACCCGCGACTCGGCATATACCGGTCCGGAGCGTATCTGGCGCATTGACCATGGATGGAATATTTCGACTTGGCGTTCTGATCAATGAGGAGCTGGGGCGATTTCTTGGTCGCATGCCGCGCATGGTGGTCTGCGGATTGAATCCCCATGCGGGAGATAATGGGCTGGTTGGCGACGAGGAGATATCCATTATCGGGCCGGCTATTGAAATGATTAGAGAAGCGGGTATCATGGTCCAAGGACCGATATCAGCGGAGGAGGCGTTTATCACATGGGGAACATCTTCCGATGTAGTCATTGCAATGTATCATGATCAGGCAGCAATTCCGGTGAAGATGAAGGGACTCCACCGGGCGGTGAATGTGACACTGGGGCTTCCGATTATCCGTACCAGCCCCGGGCATGGTACCGCATACTCCATCGCCGGAACGGGGAAAGCGAACTCAGGGAGTATGAAGGAAGCCATTGCAGTTGCGGTCAGGTTTGCAGTGACAAAAGGTATGTTATGATCCGATTCTCACATGTTGCCGCCGAATTTCCCCGTTTGAGGGTAGGTGTCAGACACCTGTCATTCAATATCGCCGCAGGAGAGATAGCATTTTTTACGGGGATACCCGGATCGGGCGTATCGCTTCTCTGCGGGTTGTGTATGGGGGCTATCCAGCCGGATAAAGGCATAATCACTATCGGCGGTTACGATACGAAACATCGACGTGAAAGGAGTAGTCGGGCTCGTCGTCTACTTGTAGGAACAGTCTCCACCCGTATACCGCTTATCAATACGAGATCGGTACTTGAAAATGTCAGTCTTCCTCTTGAAATTCGGGGGCGATCCTTTGGAAAGACTGTTCGCTCGGCGATGAATGCACTTCATGCTTTGGATATTGTGAACATCCGTCGCCATAAACCGGTCGAATTATCTGCTGATGAACGCTTCCTCGTGTCGGTAGCCAGGGCAATTGTTTCACTTCCCCGAGTGGTTCTCGTTGACGAATGTGATCGTGATTCCGGGCGGGCCACCATCGCGGATCATCCCGATCTGCTTCGCACAATGTCTGCGTGGGGAGCTTCGGTACTTATTGCCAGCCATCGCATCATTGAGTTCAAAGACATAGCGCTGCGGAGAGTGACCATGGAAGACGGTACGATTAGTACCACAGAGACATTACGGGGCGAGGGATGTCTTACGTCTCGTTCATATCTCATGGACCTGTTACTGAAGAATAGATCACCAGCATGAGTATGGTTCGATTCGTGATTCGTTCGTCTGTGGAGGCGTATCGACAGATCCGCGTTTCACGAAACTCCTTTTTCGCTCTACTTATAGGGACAAGTGTCGTTTATACCATCAGTGGAATGACGGCTATACAACTCCATGGAATTAATAGAATAGCAACCTCCCTGAAATCGGCTGATATTTTCGCTCTCGTAGATCGTGATATTGCCGGTGTGGTCAGAATTGGTGAACAGTTACGAAGCATCACAGGGGTACGCAGCGTGGATTTCGTTTTCCCGGAAAAAACCGTATCCGTTCATGAAACAGATGAGAAACCATCTTCCAGCCCGTATATATTCTTTCATCTCAGATCCTCCGCATCTACGGACACATTGCATTCTGTTATGGAACAGACTCGGCGTATCTCTGGTGTTTTGGACGTGTTGTATTCGGATCAGCAGACCGAGAGTCTGCGCCTATTCCAGAGGACGACGAAATCGGGACGTCTTCCTCTGTTCAAGGTAATAATCGGATTATATGTGGGGATAGTCATTCTCCTGTCCTGGAGCGACGTGGTTCGATATGCTCCCACGATTAGAATTATGAGGGCACTTGGCGCTTCACGGTTATACACAAGCATGCCCTGCGCCATTATTGGTGGTATCCGGGGCGTTATCGGTATGGCTGTCTCCATACCGGTGATGGAAGTCATTTTTCGTCTTGGATTCTTTGACACTCGTAAATTACCTGAATCCGACGGATTGGATGCATCAATGGGATTGATTGCGATCACCGGTATGCTGGCCCCGGTACTCTGTTCTTTTTTCATGGCTTGGATGCGTGCGTCATTCGAGATCAACCGGGATTGGTTTGTACCCACTATGCGAGTACAATCAAATGAATAAACACGCAGCGTTTGAACGAATCGTCGGGCAGGAATGGGCATGCGCATATCTGAGCGGAGCCTTACAGAACAACCGTCTTCCACAGACAATGATATTTCATGGTCCACCATATGTTGGAAAAGAGTCTACTGCTCTGGCACTGGCATCGATTCTCCTTTGTGAGACGAAGTCGGGATGTGGATCATGCACATCGTGTCTGCAGGTTCTTTCATATCAGCATCCGGATCTCCATTACATATTTCCCTGCCCTGCATCCTGGTATAACAGCAAAGATGAATACGGAGCTGTTCTTGCATCACGTACACGCGACGAAAACAGGTTTGGAGAGCCCATCGAAGATCCTAATCATATTATCAGCATAGAAGCCATTCGCTGGATGACCAAAGCGGCAAATAGGAGTTCATTTGGTGGTCGTGCAAAGGTGTTTATTGTGCGAAATGCCGACAGAATGCGGGATGAAGGCCAGAACGCACTCCTGAAGCTGTTGGAAGAAGCACCGGATGATACCTATATTGTGCTCTGTACAACACAACCCAGACGTTTGCTGGCAACCGTGCGGTCTCGTTCGCATTCGGTTCGCTTTTCCCTGCTCTCTGAAGCGGATTGGATTGACATATTTAAGACAATTTGTTCTGTAGATGAAAAAACCGGAAGCCTACTCCATCGTCTTTCCGGAGGATCCTTCTCCCGCGCCATGGAGATGCAAAACGAGGAGTCTCAGGAAGCGCGGACTGAGGCATTCAATGCGTTGATTGCGGCGTCAACGGGCAAACCGGGGGTTTGGTCCCTCTTTATGGCTCGGAAGTTTCGAGATACCAGGAACAGGGGATCGTTTGATCGATTCCTTGACAATCTGATCCTTTGGTTGCGGGATGCACTTATTCCCGTGGAAGGCAGGAGAAGAAGCGGAGGAGTTTTTAACTGTGATCGATTGATCGATATTGAACGAATATCATCGGTGATGAGAAGAGAAGACCTCGTCACTGTCATTGCTGAAGTCGAGAAACTCCGACAAGCTACGAGATTGAACATTGACTTTTGGCTCTGCTGTTACCGACTTGAACGTGTTTTGCGTTCTCATATGGAAAACCCGCAGGAGTAATACCATGACGACCAGATCGTCTGAAACTATACAAAAAGATGATTCGAAAGGTAAACTGACACTCTTTGAAGTGATGTTCAAGGCAAATCGGGTAAGTTATTATACGAATCCACGCGATATAGATATATCAGTGGGAGATTTTGTCGTTGTATCCGCGGACAAGGGTGAAGATCTTGGTCAAGTCCATCAAATGGCAGTGGTAAAAAAAGTTAAAAAAAAGGGAACCATTCGTACTATCATACGTCATGCTACACCAGAAGACGTCAGTCTGCTCGAAAAAGTGCGTGCGCGTGAACAAAGCCTATTCAGTGTATGTCATGCACGTATTAAGGCGCGAGGTCTTGCTATGAAACTAGTGGACGTGGAAAGCCAATTCGATGGCAAGAAAGTTACATATTTTTTTACTGCCGAGTCACGTATCGATTTTCGCGGTCTGGTACGCGATCTGGCCAATACGTTTAAGACACGTATTGAATTACGACAAATCGGTGTTCGAGATCATGCCAAGCGAATAGGCGGTTGTGGTAGCTGCGGACTTTTCCTCTGTTGTCATTCTTTTCTACAGGATTTTCAACCGGTTACACTTAGAATGGCAAGAGATCAGAGTCTCTCTTTAAGTCCATCGAAAATTTCAGGAGTCTGTGGACGGCTGAAATGCTGTTTGGCGTACGAACACGATTTCTATATGGATCAGGCGCGACGTCTCCCCAGGATCGGTCAGTGTCGTACGGTTGCCGGTATTGTATTGACGGTAGTCGCCGTGGATCTCCTCAAAGGAGAAGTCATTATGGCGAGCCCCGAAGGGGAAGAGTGTATTGTTTCGTTGTCAGAGTGGGAAAGTGGGAATATTGATCGGACCAAACGACTCAAGCACGCGTTATCCTCTTGATCCGACATAAGTTCAGTCAAGTTTTTCTTGCGAATCGTTCCGTAGCAGACAGGGTAGTACGTGAACTGCTGAATCATTCGTCTTCGAACCGCGTTTTGGAAATCGGTCCAGGAAAAGGTGCTCTTACGTCTGTATTGCTCAGTGTCGGGTGTGAAGTTGTTGCCGTTGAAATCGATAAGGATCTCGCCTCAGACCTGAAGAAACTTCACGGACCGCTCACCGTGATTCAAGACTCCATCCTGAATCATAATCCATATGCTGTTGTCGACAAACCGGCGGTTGTTATCGGAAGTCTCCCGTATCATTTATCGGGTGCTATTCTTCGTTGGACTGCCGATTATGCGGATTATATCTCTATGGCCGTTTTTATATTGCAGGACGAGGTTGTGGGAAGAATTGGAGCGCTTCCCGGTGATAGGAAACGGGGGTTGTTAAGCGTGGTCATGCAATCTGTATACGACGTTTCACCTCTCTTCAGGATCTCTCCCGGTTCGTTTTATCCCCGCCCGCAGGTCTGGTCTCGAGTAGTACGATTGAACCGCGGCGGCACCTCTGCTTCTGTTTCATCCATGAGACCGGTATGGGATGTTGCATCATTGCTGTTCAGGCAGAGGAGAAAGATGATCGGTGGGCTCTTATCCCGCGTGTACGGAAAGGATGTCGTCGAACATATAAAAGCCCTGGGAGTTGACTTGACCCGTAGACCCGAGACTCTAACTTTGCCCGAACTTGAAATGATCACTCAGGTGATTCAGGAGATGAAGTATAAGTCGGGCACTGCATAGTTCTCTTCGGCCGCCCTTTCCCATATGGGTTTTCCCGTTTGATGACCCAAGCTTAAGTGAGATTTTAGATAATGTGTATGCTTTCAGTTAATATTGATCACGTTGCAACGGTACGAGAAGCCAGAGGGGTGTCATATCCTGATCCGGCTCATGCGGCAACACTTGCAGAATTGGGTGGGGCTGATGGAATCACCGTTCATCTGCGAGGCGATCAGCGTCACATCAATATACGGGATGTTCGGGTTCTCGCGGATGTGGTCGGAATTCCACTCACCATTGAAATGGAACCCACAGAAGAAATGATGGCGTTTGCCTCCGGTATAAAACCCTCCATGGTGACGCTCGTCCCGGAGCGACCTGGAGAGATTTCAACTGAAGGGGGCCTCGACCTTGTTTCTCATGGAGATACGATTTCTCTGACGATCGCATCCCTTCGTGATAGTTCGATACGCCTCTGTGGTTTTGTCGATCCCAGTGTCGAACAGATTCAGGCAGCCGTTCAAATCGGATTGAATGCCGTGGAACTGTGTACCGCACGATATGCCGAAAGCGACGATTTCGAAAAACGGGCAGAAGAACTTGATACATTGACGGCCGCAGCGAGATTGGCCAGTCGACGGGGTCTGGAAGTTCGTGCGGGGCATGGTCTTACCTATACGAATGTGTCTGCGGTCGCCGCGATTGATGAGTTTACAGAACTCAGTATCGGGCACAGTATCATCGCTCGAGCCATTATGATCGGGCTGGATCGGGCTGTTCGAGAGATGAAAGATCTCATATGGAAAGCCCGGATCAAACACTCAGGAGAACATCACAAACTCTGATATCCGTTGATTCATTGAACGGGAAAAAACGAGGAATGGAGTTACTATGACGAAAAGTATCGGGTGGCGTTTGGCGGTGGTTATTGCCGTCATCATGAGCGCGGTGGTGCTGCTCATCCCGTCGTTCCGCTTTTACCGGTTAACGGAAAATGATCTTGAAAATATGCCCGCCACGGAACTGAGTAAAATGCGTTCCAAATCATTTCATCTCGGATTGGATCTCAGGGGTGGTACCCATCTCGTCCTTGAAGTGGATCACAGCAAACTCACCGAGGATCAGAGAAAGGATGCCACTGCGCGCGCCATGGAGAAGATCAGAAATCGGATAGATGAATTCGGTGTTGCTGAACCGATTATTCAGCGGCAGGGTGAACGACGTATCGTGG
>Ga0180434_10001512_pt1 | contig 33103 bp, 29 predicted proteins | sample SS_ome_7_FD_132453 | JGI IMG/M metagenome (GOLD analysis project Ga0180434, IMG submission 132453) | Hypersaline lake sediment archaeal communities from the Salton Sea, California, USA - SS_1_D_2 metaG | ecosystem: Environmental > Aquatic > Non-marine Saline and Alkaline > Hypersaline >... | reverse complement strand
GAAGTCGACCTCGACCGGCCGATCCCCGAGGACAAGTACGCCGCCGTCGCCGAAGTGTTGGCGTATGTCTACCAGCTCAAGGGCAAGCGGTTCACGGACCAAGCCGCTCGATAAAGTACAAGCCCGCGTAGACCTTCGGATCGATCATGCGGCCGGCGCGCTCTTGGGCGGCGAGCCAGGCGTCGACCTCGGCCAGCGGGACGACGTGGGTTTCGATGTCTTCGTTGTGATCGCCGCCGCCGGGACCGACGCGCCGCACGCCGGGAGCGTGGTAGAGCGTCAGAATCTCGCTTGTCAGGCCGGCCGAACTCGGGTATTCGGTCAACCGGTCCATCCGCGGGGCTTCGTAACCGGTCTCTTCCAGCAGTTCCCGCCTCGCGGCCTCGGCCAGGTCTTCCGTTTCCGTGCCCGGGATGTCGCCGGCCAATCCGGCGGGCAGTTCGATCGTCCGCGCGGCGACCGGCGGGCGGTACTGCTCGACCAGAACCAGCTCCCGCTGTTCGGTCACCGCGGCGATCACCACAATGCCCGAGATGTTCGGCCGCTCGACATATTCCCAACCCTCGCGGACCACTAGCCGCAGGAAGCGGCCCTCGTGCAGAATCGTGTCGTGTTTCTTGTCGTTCATGGATTTCTATTCTCAAACTTTTGCACTCGACGTGCCGATAGGGAAAACGATACGCCCCAATGTACCGCCTTACGGCGGTTCGTCGAGCCCAAGCCTCAGAACGAGCTTACGCCGGGAACCCTCGCCATGTTCCGCATCGCCCCGATCCTGCTGTTGGCCGCTGGCATCAGCCTGGCGGTGACCAATCCCGGCGTGGACGCCCACAAAGAGGCCGTCTACAACCGCATCTCGAACAACGCGGGCCTGGGCGGCACGCTGGGCGAAATCGCTGGCGGCATGCTCAGCAACCTCGACGCCCTGCCGCTTGAGTATCACAACTACTTGCTCTTCTCCACGACGACCTACCGCGACGAACCGCTCTCGGTCGGGTTCTTCAACCACATCCGGCTGACCGACTGGGAACGATGAGCCTTACCGTTCCACCCACCACCGCGCCTTTTGGCGGCGGACGCGGCGGTAGAGCGTGTCGCGTTCGACCGGTTCGCGCCCGGCCTCGCGGATGAGCGCCTGCAACTGCTCGACGGTCAGCCCCTCGGGCGAATCGGCGCCGGCCTCGTGGTGGATCTTTTCCTGGACAACCGTGCCGTCCAGATCGTCGGCCCCGTAAGCCAACGCCGTCTGCGCGGTGCCCAGCCCGAGCGAAACCCAATAGGCCTTGATGTGATCGATGTTGTCGAGCATCAGCCGGCTTATCGCCACGGTCCGCAAGTCCAACATCGCCGTCGGCCGCGATAGGTACCCCAGCGCGGTGTTCTCCGGATGGAACGCCAGCGGGATGAATGCCTGGAACCCGCCGGTTGCGTCCTGCAACTGCCGCAGCCGAACGAGGTGATCGATGCGGTGCTCGACGTTCTCCACATGCCCGAACAGCATCGTCGCGTTGCTCCGCAGGCCCAACTCATGGGCACAGTGGTGGATGCTCAGCCAGGTTTCGGCCTCGGCCTTGCGCGCGCAGATTTGGGTGCGCACCCGCGAATCGAAGATCTCCGCGCCTCCGCCGGGCAGGCTGCCGAGCCCCGCCTGCTGCATCTCTTCGAGGACCTGCCGGACGGGCCGACGGCCGATATGCGAGAACCAGTCGATCTCGACCGCCGTCCATGCCTTCAGGTGCAAGCGGGGAAACGCGTCGTGCAGTTGCCGGATGATGCCGAGGTACCAGTCGTAGGGCATCGTCGGGTGGGCGCCGCCGACAATGTGCAACTCCGTGCAGCCGCGATCGACCGCCTCTTGCCCTCGGGCAAGAATCGCGTCGTCGTCGAGCACATACCCCCGGGGATTGTCCTCGTCGCAACTATAGGCACAGAGCGTGCAGCGGTAGACGCAAATGTTCGTGGCGTTCAGATGCGCGTTGACGTTGTAGTAGACCACGTCGCCATGCTTCCGACGGCGGACGGCATCGGCCAGTTCGCCGACGGCATGCAGATCGACGTCATCGCGATAGAGAAACTCGCCGTCGTCCGCCGACAGCCGCCAGCCCTCCGCGACCTTCTTGCGAATCTCCGCCAGTGTTGGGCTCGTTTCCGTCATTGGTATTTCGTGCTTCGGGTTTGTTTCGGATTTCGTGCTTCGGATTTCCTTGCACCTGCCCCAATCATCCATCGGCCTGCTGAAGCACCGTGACCCGCACGTGGGCAATCCGCAGACCCTCGACGTCGAGCACCTCGAGCAGCAAATCGCGGAAGGCGACCCGGTCGCCCGGCGCGGCGATGCGGCCAAGCTCGGCCTGGACCAGCCCGCCGACGGTGCTGATGTCGGTGGAGGTCGCCTCGCGAAGCTCGGGCCGCCCGACCGCTTCGAACAGACGGTGCAGTCCGGCCGTGCCGTTGGCGAGCCAGTGGGTTTCGTCTTGACGCAACAATTCCGCGTCCTCGCGACGATGCTCGTCGTGGATGGTGCCGACCAACTCCTCCAGTACGTCCTCCATGGTGACCAGTCCCTCGGTGCCGCCGTGTTCGTCGAGCACCACGGCGATTTGCGTCCGCTTTTCGCGAAACATCTCCACGAGCTTATCGAGCCGCAGCGTCTCGGGCACCAGCAGGGCCGGCCGTATCAACCGCCGCAACTCGATCGGACGGCCCATGTACAACTCCAGCAGCAAGTCCTTGATATAGACGAATCCGAAGATGTGGTCGAGGTCTTTTTCATAGACCGGCACGCGGGAGAATCCCGACATGGTGACCGCGCCGACGACCTGCTCCGGCGGCGTGTCGACGTCCAACGCGTCGATATCCACCCGGGGACGCATCACGTCGCGGACGCGGCTGCGAGCCAAGAGCGTTCCACGCTCGATGATCGAGGCGTGCTCTCCACTGATCTCGCCCGAGAGCCGAGCAAAGCCGGTAAGCGCCGTGATCTCTTCGGTCGCGCTGAGCAACTGGGCCCGGGCCGGCGCGCCGCCGAACGGTCGATTGATCAGGTGGACCAGCGCCTGTACGGGCCGGGTCAGCCGGATCAACCCGTCCAGCGGCCGCGCGATCCAGACGGCCGTCGGGCCGTTGTACCGCACACCGAGGCTTTTCGGCAGGATTTCGGTGAACTGCAGCATCAGGAATGTGAACACCAGCGAGAAGGCCCAAAGCCACCCCTCGCCGTAGATCCGCCCAAACTGGGCACCGGCCACCGCCGCCCCAATCGTATGGGCCGCCGTGTTGAGGATCAGAATCGCGGCGATCGGCCGTTCGATGTCGGCCTTGAATTGTTGCCAGATCGCGGCGATCTTCGGACGCCGCTGGGCCATATCGGCGATCTGCCCTCCGCGGAGGCTCAGCAAGACCGATTCCATCAACGAGCACAAGCCCGAGATCAGCAGCGCCCCGACCACACTGAGGATCAACAACCACATCGCAAAATACTCCAGTCCATGGGCGGGCGCCCCCCTGCATCTAGCTGTCCTCGGGACGCGGAAACCCAACGCGCCACTTTCACCCTCGTCGTACGCACGAGCGGGCTCCCGTTGTGGCCATTCTTTCCGATGCGCCGTCGAACCTCGGCCTCAAGAGGGGTATTCGCGAGGATGCAATCCCGCGCAAAAGGAAACCCCGGCGCAACCCATTGTTGCGTCGGGGTTTAGCGTGTGCCCCCTGAAGGACTCGAACCTTCAACCCTCTGATTAAGAGTTTGTGGGACTGGGTGTTGACGGGTGTTGACCTAGATGACTCTCGATGCTTGCGCCATGGGTAATCAATGAAGTGAGTACCGCCGACCTGAAAGACAAACGTTTCAAGAAACGCTTCGCGCAAGTGCTTTCCGATTTGGCAGCACGCCCGACGGCGAGCATTCCCGCCGCATCGGGCGGACGTGCCGAGATGGCGGGTGCCTACCGGCTGATTGCGAACGAGAAGACGACTTTTGACAATATCTTGCAGCCGCATATCGAGGCAACGCGGAAGCGGGTTGCTGCGCAGTCCGTGGTCATCGTGGTGCAGGACACGTCGGAAATTGACGTGACGCGGCCCCAACAGCAGGTTAGCGGCGCGGGTCCGTTGGATGGCAATTCGCGTTGCGGGGCACTGCTGCATCCGTTGCACGCTTTCGCGCCGGACGGCACGCCGCTGGGAACCTTGCATGCCACGGCGTGGGTGCGCGAGGAAGGAACGGTCTGTGCCTCGCGGTCGCGCGCGGAACGCGCCGCGACCCCCATCGAAGAGAAGGAAAGCTATCGCTGGGTCGAGACATTTCGATTCGCCCGCGACGAAGCGGAACGTTGTCCCGCGACCCAGTTCGTCAGCCTGGAGGACAGCGAGGCGGACATCTATGAGTTTCTCGTGGAGGCGTCGACGGAACCGCGACGTGTTCACTGGATCGTGCGTGCCTGCCAGAACCGCGCGTTGTTGTACGAAGACGCTCAAGAATCCTGGGGAAAACATGTGCGGGATTACGTTCTGGAGAAGCCCGTATTGTTCCAGCAGACGGTTCACGTGCGTGGCCGCAAACCGAAGATCCGTTGCGACAAGCGCGGGCGGCGCCAGCCGCGCGAGTCGCGCAAGGCGGACGTTGACGTGCGTGCGGCGTGCGTGACGCTGCGCCCTCCTTGGCGAGCCGATCGGAAGCTGCCGCCGGTAACGGTGAACATCGTTCTGGTCCGCGAGACCAATCCGCCCGCCGGAGACGAGCCTATCGAATGGCTGCTGATCACCGATCTGCCGATAGACACGATCGAACAAGTGCGTCAGGTGATCCAATACTACTGCGTGCGTTGGATGATCGAGGTGTTCTTTCGCGTCTTGAAATCGGGCTGCAAGGTCGAGGAGCGGCTGTTCGAATACATGGATCGCGTGCTGACCTGCCTGGCCGTCTACATGATCGTGGCGTGGCGAACGCTGTATGTGTGCCGCTTGGGTCGTAGTTGTCCGGAGATCAGTTGCGAGATGATTTTCGAACCGGCCGAATGGAAATCGGCATGGAAGGTCGTGCATCGCCAAGATCCTCCTGCTGAACCGCCCCCACTCGGTGTCTTTATACGGCTGGTGGCACAACTCGGCGGCTACATCCATCCATTTTTTTTAGCGTCCGGCGGACGGTTTGATAACTCACCGCCTCCACGATTTCCAATTCCACCACCTTGCGGGCCAGCAAACGCAGGGTCCACTTGCCGTAGCCCGCGGGAGGTTGGCCCAGACGCAGGGCAATAATCTTGGCCTCCTGCTCGCCATCGAGCAGTTTCGCCGTGGGGGGATTCTCCCGCTTTTTGCCGTTCAGGGCGATCTCGAACCCTTGTTCGACGAATCGCTGACGCACGTTCTCCACGGTTTTCGTCCGGCAGTCCAACGCTTCGGCAATCTTGGCGTCGGTCCACCCCGGACCGCCCGCATCCGCCTTCAGGAGGATGTTGGCCCGCTTCACCTTCTGGCTGGAACCCTTCAGCTTGCTGACCACTTGCTCCAACGCAGAGCGTTCCTCAGCGGTCACTTCCACGATATGCTTCTTATTCATCGCGACCTCCTTGTCGAACAGAACCGCAAGGAGTCTCGCCGAAAATGCCGTCTGAGGCACCCCTAATGTCCAGGCGTCACAAAGCACTAGTGTGTTTGGAACTACTGAATTTCGGATTTGCCCCGGCGACCGTCACACTGCGCTTAGCGCTTAATTAGCGGGACGAGCTTCCGTTCGCCGAAGCCGCTATAAAGCTGCCGGGGGCGGTGGATCCGCATGCCGCCGGGGGCGCTGTGCATCTCGCGCCAATGGGCAATCCAGCCGGGCAAACGGCCGAGGGCGAACAGCACGGTGAACATCTGCTTCGGAATGCCGATCAACTGGTAGATGATGCCCGAGTAGAAGTCGACGTTCGGGTAGAGCTTCCGCTCGACGAAATACGGGTCGGACAGGGCCACCTCTTCCAACTCCTGGGCAAGCTCGAAGATCGGGTTGGCCGTCGGGTTCTTCTCCAGCAGCCGGTGGCACATCGCCTTGATCAACGTCGCCCGCGGATCGTAGTTCTTGTAAACCCGATGCCCGAAACCCATCAGGCGGTACGGGTCGTTGGAGTCCTTCGCCCGATCGATGTACTTGCCCAGGTTGTGGTTGTCGGCGTGGATCTGTTCGAGCATCTGGATGCAGGCCTCGTTGGCCCCGCCGTGCAATGCGCCCCAAAGGGCGTAGATGCCGCCCGAAATGCTGGCGAACAGGTTCACCGTACTCGAGCCGATCATCCGCACGGTCGACGTGCTGCAATTCTGCCCGTGGTCGGCGTGCAGGATCAGAAGCAGGTTCAACGCGTCGACGAAATCCGGGTCGATCTCGTATTCCTCGCTCGGCACGGCGAACATCATCCGCAGGAAGTTCTGGCAGTAGCTCAGGTCGTTGCGCGGGTAGATGAACGGTTGGCCGATCGACTGCTTGTGGCTGAAGGCGGCGATGGTGGGCATCTTCGCCAGCATCCGGTAAATCGCCAGCGTCTGCTGCTCCGGGTCGCTCGGCTCCAGCGAGTCCTTGCAGTAGATCGCCAGCGCCCCGACCACCGAGCCGAGAATGGCCATCGGGTGGGCGTCCGGCGGGAACCCGGAGAAGATCTGCTTCATGCCCTCGTGCAGAAGCGTATGCCGGCGGACGTTCTGCCGAAACTCCTCGAGTTGCTCGGCATTGGGCAATTCGCCGTAGATCAGCAGGTACGAGGTCTCGGTGAAATCGCAGCGTTCGGCGATTTCCTCGATCGGATACCCGCGATAGCGCAAGATCCCCCGTTCGCCGTCAATATAGGTAACCGAGCTGCGGGTCGCCCCGGTGTTGGCGAAGCCGTCGTCGAGCGTGATGTAGCCGGTCGTGGCATAGAGCTTAGTGATGTCGATCACCCGATTGCCCTCGGTCCCCACGTAGATCGGCAGTTCGCACTCCTGGTCGCCCATCCGCAGGATGGCTTTGTCCGAATTCATAAATACACCTCCACAAGCCGGCTTCGCGTAGCACGGCCGGAAACGGCTCCGGCAATGCCCAGCGAAGTGGTCCAGGACAATTCCGAGCCTCTTAGTCTATCATCCTGACGGCAAACGGACAATGAGCCGCAATGCGACAGCGGGGCAGAGACCCACCACTAAGGTGGGTGTTCCGTGGGCTGATGCCAAGGCCGAACCGTTCACCAGGAACCGGTGGCATACCGGTCGATCTTCTCCAGCACCGCCTGTGTCCGCCGCCGCTGGACGGTCGTTGGGTCCTGTTCGGCCAGCCATTGCGCACGACGCCGCAGGAGGCCCAGTTCGCGAGCGGTGGCGCCCCGGTCGACTGCTGCCGACAGATCGAACTCGATTTCCCTCAGCGCGGCCGCGAAATGCTCCGGCGTGAGGGTGTATGGCACGCGAATCGCGGCTGAGGGGCTGTTTGGAACAGGAGACGGGCTGCCGGGGGTGGTGTACGGATCCTTGCCCTTGCTTAACGCGCAGGGTGCCGACGACGGTTCCACGTACCCGGCCGGCTTGGCTTCGGCGACTTTCCAGCCGGCGGCTGAGGCGGCATCGGTCGAGGACACCTCGGCGGCCGTGTCGAACCGGGCAAGATGCCGCCGATGGACCCAGCGAAACTCGCCCGAGGGCGGGGCGATCTTGTACCAGAGCTTGCCATCGGTGCTGCCATGCTCTTGCAGGACCTCGACGACCTCCTCGTCCACCAGCCGGACCTGGACGACGTCGCGGATGTCGCTCAGTTGGCTGCCCACCCGGCAGGGGACCCGATCGCCGGCAATCACCGCGACGACCGGCAACTCCGGCTCGGGCGCGTCGAACCGCACATCCCGGGCTTCGACCCAACTGAAGCTGCCTTCCGGCGGCCGGATGCCACACCAGCCGCCGGCTGCGTGGCGGTAGACATCGACCACCGTGCCGGCCGGGAGCCGATCGGTCGGGTAGTACGTCGCTGCCGGGCCGCTTCGCGCGCAGACGTCGTCGCCGACAACGCGGGTCTGATACGGCAGTTCCGGCTCGCCTTGGGCCGATCCGCCGAGCAGCCCCAGAAGGCAAGCCGCGACAAGTGAAATGCAACGCATCGAAGGGCCTCCCAGGGCCTGATCGTAATGCCGCCTTGTTCGTGGCGCCGTGTTGTTCGTCGTCCCGCGTTCAGGCGGCAGCGCCGCGGATGGCCCCAGGACTTGCGGCCTCAAGGCGGGACTACGAACACTAGTCGAAATCGGCCCTCGGCTCAAGATCGCTTCGCGACCGATACTCCGTCCGTGTGCGGGGTGGGCCCCCCTTCCGCTTGCGGCGAAACAAGCCGAACCCCCCGGTTTGCCTTTTCCGCCAAGCGGCCGAATAATACAAAGAATGACTGCGGGATCGGCGTCGGGGACGCCAGGAAATCGGCATTCCTTGCAGCCCGAGACCATCTTGTCTACGCTAGGGAGGTTTGCGATGAGAATCCACGCCCTATGGCCGGCACTGGCGGCCATCGCGCTGTTCACAAGCTGTCAGGCCGAGCAGGCCAGCGAGGCCGCCCAGCAACGACAGGCGACTGCTGAGCGCCACAATTCAGGAGAGCAACGGATGGGTTACAGGCAGTTGACCCGGGAAGAAGAGCACGTGATTGTCCACGCGGGCACCGAACGCCCGCATACCGGGAAATACAACGAGCACTTCGACAAGGGCCTTTATACGTGCAAGCGTTGCGGAGCGCCGCTGTACCGCTCGGAGGACAAGTTCAAGGCCCATTGCGGCTGGCCCGCCTTCGATGACGAACTGCCCGGGGCGGTCCAGCGCCGACCCGACCCCGACGGCCGGCGGATCGAAATTGTCTGCGCTCACTGCGACGGCCATTTGGGCCATGTCTTCCTCGGCGAGCGGCACACCGAGAAGAACACCCGGCACTGCGTCAATTCGATCTCGATGGATTTCATTCCGGCCGAAAAGATCGACCTGCAAAGGGCCATCTTCGCCGGCGGATGCTTCTGGGGCGTCGAACACTACTTCAAGCAGGAAGAGGGCGTCCTGGCCGTCACCTCGGGCTATACCGGCGGCGACCTGAAAAACCCGACCTACCGACAGGTGGGCACCGGGCGGACCGGCCACGCCGAGGCGGTCGAGGTCTGGTTCAACGCGAAGAAGACCTCCTACGAGGACCTCGCGAAAGTGTTCTTCGAGGTCCACGACCCGACGCAGCTCAACCGCCAGGGCCCCGACCGCGGCACGCAATATCGTTCGGCCGTCTTCTACACCGACGACGAGCAAAAACGGATCGCCCAGTCGCTGGTGCAGCAGCTCGAGCAGAAGGGGCTCGACGTGGTCACGCAGATTGTGCCCGCCGAGCAGTTCTACCCGGCCGAGGACTACCACCAGGACTATGTCGAGCGGACCGGCCGCCCCTGCCACGCGCGGCAGAAGCGGTTTTAGGGCGAAAGCATCCCCTCGACGGCCCGATCGAGTTGCCCCAGGTCGATCGGGCCGCTGCCGCCGACGAATTCTTCGGCCAAGACGCCGTCGCGGTCGTAGATTTTGAAATGCGGAACGGCGTCGATCTCGAAAGCTTCGAAAGTTTCCGAGCCGACGCCATAGGCACTGAGGTAGTTCTCAAACGTCGCGCGGTGCCGGACGAGAAAATCGCGGACAGCGGCCTCTTCGTCCGGATCGTCAAGACTGACGGAGATGACCACGAGCCCCTCGTCGGCGAAGCGGCGATGCAGCTCGACCGTGTGCGGGAACATCTTCACGCACGGCCCGCACCAGGTCGCCCAAAAGTCGACCAGCACGACCTTACCGCGATGACGCTGCAAAACCGCACCCCAAGCCGCCGCGTCGATCACCTCCAGCGAGACCTGCGCGGAACGATCCTCGGCAGGCGCGATGGCCGGCGGTCGCGGATCGGGCGACTCGGCCGACTCGGGAGGCGCTTCGGCGCAGCCTGAGGTACTCGCCCCAATGATTAGCCAAAGCAACAGGGGTCTCGGGTCCGTCTTCATTCAGTAGTTCCAGTTTCGTTTAACGGAAGCCGAAGGCGCTGTTTCGCGCAACGGTTTATCCCTCAAGAAAGCAGCGCCTTCGGCTTCCGTTGAACGATGTGCTGATCAAACTTGGAACTACTGTCATTCGCTACTCATACTTGATCCCGCAGCCGAACGCCTTCGCCGAGGCGGGCTCGGGCGTGTTGCCGGCCAACAGCGCGTCGAGCGCGTCGCGGACGTACTGCTTTTCGACCTTGTCGGCCTTCATGCTGTTGTCGATCGCCCCAACATACGCGACCTTCCGGTCTTGGTCGAGCACGAACACGTGCGGTGTCACCTTCGCGCCGTAGTCGCGGCCGATCTTCTGGCTCGAGTCGTAGAGATAGGGAAAGTTGAACCCCTTCTGCTCGGCACGCTTCTTCATCGGCTCGAGCCGGTCGGCCGGAAGATTGTTGACATTCACGGCGATAAGCTGGATACCTTTGTCGTCGTAGTCCTTCTGCAACTCGACGAGCCGATCCTCATAGGCCACCGCCACCGGGCAATGGTTGCAGGTGAATACCAGCACGATCAGCTTGGCGTCCTGGTAATCCGAAAGGCCGTGCTTTTGGTCGTCGATGCCGATAATGCCGGAGAAGTCGGGCGCCGCATCGCCGACCTCCACGGCCTGGGCGCAGCCAGCGGCCACGGAAAGCAGCAATGCCAGGGTCAACGCCCCGGCGACAGGTGCCGCGGGACGGCCGCGGGTCGCCAGAAGGCTGGTCAGTTTTGATGTTCGTCGTCGGGTCTGCGTGCTGGTCATCGTGGATTCCTCCTGGGGCGGGATCGAGACAGAAAGGAAGGCCGGCGTTGCGGCCCCGTTCACCCCCAATCATTGGCGCCGGCGGCGGCAAAATCAAGTCGCGCCGACAGAAGCGTGACGGCCGGCCAACGGGGACAGTCCCCCGAGAGCGGCTTCCCGAATCACTCGAAGAGCTTTCCCTGCCCCCCGGGCGTCGGCTCGCTGGGGAGGCTCAGACCGATGTGCTCGAACGCTCGGGCGGTCATCCGCCGGCCGCGGGGGGTGCGGATCAACAGCTCGCTGCGCAAGAGAAACGGCTCGACCTCGTCGATCAGCGTGTCGGTCGGGACGTTGATCGTGTGGGCAAGGGCCTCCACGCCGGTCGGCCCGCCGCCGAACACCCGGGCGAGCGTTTCAAGATACTTGCGGTCCTGCGGGTCGAGCCCCAACGGGTCGATCCCCTGCATCGCCAGGGCGTCCTTGGCCACCGGCAGCGTCACCCGACCGTCGGCCTTGGCCAACGCATAGTCGCGAACCCAGCGGAGCCGGTTGTTCGCCAAGCGGGGGGTACTGCGGCTACGCCTCGCGATCTCCACGGCGGCCGGATCCTCGACCGAGACCCGCAGTTTTCGGGCGTTGCGGCGGACGATCTCGGTTAGCTCCTCGAGCGAGTAGAAGTCGAGATGCTCGCGCATCTGGAACCGGTCGCGCAGCGGTGCCGAGATCAAGCCCGTTCGGGTGGTCGCGCCGATGAGCGTGAACGGCTTCAGCGGCATGTTGAGCGTTCGGGCGTTGACCCCGTCGCCGAGCGTCAGATCGATGCGGAAGTCCTCCATCGCCGGATAAAGAAACTCCTCGACGTCCTTCTGCATCCGGTGGATCTCGTCGATAAACAGGACCGAACGCTCCTCGGCGTTGGTCAGGTAGGGGATCAGGTCCTTCGGGGCCTTCAGCGTCGCGCCGCTGGCGATCTGGAAGCTAACGCCCAGATCGCGGGGGATGCAGGTGGCGAAGGTGGTCTTGCCCAGCCCGGGCGGCCCATCGAAGAGGATATGCCCGAGCGGCTCTCCCCGTTTGGCTGCTGCCGCGACGGCGATTTCCACCCGGGCGTAGACGGCCCGCTGGCCGACCATGTCGGTCATGCGCTGTGGGCGCAGATCGCGGTCGTCTTCGCTGGGGTCGTGCGAGGATTGGACGATCGGTTCGCGGGCCATGGGCGTGCGAAGGGCGGAGACAAGGGGTTGGCTATGAACTTTAGTATAGCAGCATCGGTCGCATGTTCGTAGGCCCGCCTTCAGGCGGCCGACCCTTCCGTCCTTCGCGCCTCCGCGGGAAGGACGAATAGCTTGTGCGTCTTCAGAGCCGGTGAAGTAGGCTACGTTCTGGCATTCCCCTTTTGTTCGTCAAAACCCTAAAGGTGGGACTAGGGACGCCCTACTTGTGCGACTGCTGGTACACCGCCTGAAGGAGGCTCTGGACGTCTTTGAACTGCTTCTTCGTCGCCAAGGCGGCGTCGAGCAGCCGCCGGGCGTCGGCCTCGCTGTGGCCGAGACTGCACAGCACGTCGTAGGTCTCCGAGACGACGTCCGGCTCGATCTCGACGCCCGGCTTCTCCTCCCGGGCAACCAGCAGGGCGAACTTCGGCACCTTCCGCCGCAGCTTGGCGATGATCCGATCGGCGGTCGCCGGTCCCACGCCGGGCAATCCGCTGAGGGCCTTGGCGTCCTGCTCCTCGATGGCCACGGCCACCTCGCGCACCGGCCGGACCATCGCACGCAGGGCCTTGCGCACGCCGACGCCGTCGACCGAGCAGAACAACTCGAAGAACTCCTGCTCCGCGACATTTAGGAAGCCGATCAAACGCGGCGTCATCCGGCCCTGCATCGGGTTGCCTTCCAGATACTCGATCGTGTGCAGGGTGATCTCGCGGTTCATCTCCGCCTGCAACTGCCGGCGGGTGAACTCCGGGATGAGCACTTCATGTTCGTACGGCCCGATTTGCAGCCGAACGACGTCGTCGTGCAGGGCGGTCAGCGTTCCGGTGATTTTGGTGATCACGTTGAGTGTTGAGTGTTGAGGGTTGAGAGAGGGAAGGCGAGGTGGTCATCCGCCATTGCCGACGGCGGTGCAGGTGGTGATCTCATGGTCGAGCCGGTCGCCGAGCCGGTCCTTCTCCACCTCCAGGTCGTAGCGTGTTTGCAGGTTGAGCCAGAACCGTTCCGTTGTACGGAAGTAGCGTGCCAACCGCAGGGCCGTGTCCGCCGTGACCGCCCGTTGGCCTCGCACAATCTCGTTGATCCGGCGCGGCGGAACGCTAATGTCCTTCGCCAGACGATACTGGCTGAGCCCCATCGGCGACAAGAATTCCTCCAAGAGAATCTCGCCCGGATGGACCGGAGCCGGTTTGCGTTGCGTCATGGTCAGGCCTCAATGATAGTCGGTAATCCCAACATATGCTACCGCATCGCCGCCGGGCGGTCGGCGAGGTGGTAATGGCATAAGGCAATAGCCAGGGCGTCGGCCACGTCGGGCGGGTCGGGTACGTCGGCCAGGCCGAGTTCAAGCTGAATCGCGCGTTGCACCTGCGACTTCGGCGCGCGGCCGTTGCCGGTGAGGATCCGCTTGACCTGCGTGGCCGCGTAGTGGATCACGGGGATGCCCGCCTGGGCGCCGGCCAGGCAGATGACACCTCGCGCGTGGCCCATCAGGATGGCGGTGCGTGGGCGTTTGTAATGGGAGTAGAGTTCTTCCAAGGCCAGGACGGTCGGCCGCAGCGAGGCGATTACGTCGGCAACGCCGGCATGGATTTCCATCAGCCGTCCGGTCAGCGAGCCTCGGCTCTTGCCCCGCACCACCCCCGCCTCGCAGAGCCGCAGCCCACCGGCGGCCACCTCCAGCACGCCATAGCCGGTGATATTCAGCCCCGGGTCGACGCCGAGGATGCGCTGGGGCGAATGTGGAAGGGAGTTGTTCATGAGTTCAGGAAGACAAACCGCTAACCAGCGCTGATGAACGCTAATGCATGCGGATTGCGGGACTGGTTGGGCAATCACTCGCCTCAAAAATGATCTTCGGCATGGCAATAGACGTTAAGTCTCACCCTCTCGTTGCTTCGCAACACGGACACCTTTTCCGAACCACCCTTCTTCAAGTGGTTCGTTTTCTCCTGAGAAGTGTCGGTGCCATCCGACGCCAATTCTTCGTCTCCTCATTAGCGCTTATTAGCGGTTTGTCTTTTCTCCCGCTATTCGATCGTCCATTCCGTCCCACTCGGCCGGTCTTCGAGCTTCACGCCGATCTCGCCGAGCCGGTCGCGAACCTTGTCGGCGGTGGCGAAATCCTTGTTCTTTCGGGCGTCGGCGCGGATTTCGATCAACAGCTCGATCAGCTTGCCGGTCAACTGGTCGTCGCCGGCCGCCGGCGCCTCGATCGGTTCGCGGAACAGCCCCAGCACGGCGGTCAGCTCGCGCAGGGCGAGCGTCCCCCGACGCAACTGTTCGAGCTTCTCGGCCGATCGGGCTTTCTCGTCTTCGAGCTTCTGCTGGTCGACGAAGCGGTTCAATGCCCGAAGCAGCTCGAACAGCTCACCGATCGCTCCGCCGGTGTTGAAGTCGTCGTCCATCGCTTCGAGGAACCGCTGCCGATGCTGGTCGACCATCTTGAGCAGTTCGCTTTCGCCGGGGCTCAGGTCGCCCTCTTCACGCCGCGCCGGCGGGGTCAAGTCGTAGAAGCTCTCGCCAGCGACCCGCTGGTAACGCTTGAAGAAGCGGTAGAAGTTCTCCAGGGCGGTTTCGGTCTCTTCGAGCCGCGCGGGGCTGTAGTCGATCGGTCGCCGGTAATGGGTCGACAGCAGGAAGTAGCGGATTGTCTCGGGCTGGTACTGCTGGAGCAGCTCCTTGAAGGCGCTGGAGCCTTTCGACTTGCTGATCTTGCCGGCCTCCTGCGCGGCGTGGTCGTCGGCCGCCCGGGTTTGCCGCCCGCCGACCTTGCCGACTTCGCCGGAGGCCTGCATCAGGCCGTTGTGCAGCCAGTATTTGGCCATCGGCCGGCCGTATCGGGCTTCGCTTTGGGCGATTTCGTTTTCGTGGTGCGGGAAGATCAGGTCGAGCCCGCCGCCGTGGATGTCGAATGTTTCGCCCAGCAAGCCGTGGCTCATCGCCGAGCATTCGATGTGCCAGCCCGGTCGCCCGGGTCCCCAGGGGCTCGGCCACGAGGGTTCGCCCGGCTTGGCGCTTTTCCATAGGGCGAAGTCGGCGCTGGAACGCTTCCGCGCGGCCGTGCCGCCGCCGTCGCCGAGCATGGCCTCGGTCTGCCGGCCGCTGAGCTTGCCGTATTCGGCCGACTTGCTGACATCGAAATAGACGTCGCCCTCGGAGGCGTAGGCGTGGTCTTGCTCGACCAGCTTCGCGATGAAGTCGATAATCGCGTCCATCTTGTCGGTGCAGCGGGGGAAGTGGTCGATCGAGTCGACGCCCATTGCGCGGATGTTCTCGAGATAGTCGGCGATCATCTCCTCGGCCAGTTGTGGCATGGCGATACCCCGGGCGGCGGACTCGGCGATCAGCTTGTCGTCGACGTCGGTGATATTGACCACCAGCGTCACCTCGTAGCCGGAGTACTGGAGGTAGCGTTTGATCGTGTCGAAGATGACCGGCCCGACCATGTGGCCGATATGGCTCGGCTTGTAGACGGTCGGTCCGCACAGGTAGATGCCCACCCGGCCGGGCCGGACCGGCTCGAAGGGCTGTTTGGTTCGGGCAAGGGTGTTGTAGACGCGGATCATGGTTCGTCCGTGGGTGGGGAAAGTTGTGGTTCATCCATTGCGGCAAGACCCAAGGATTTGTCGTCCCGCCTTCAGGCGGTTTGGCAAATCAGACGGGGGAGGGCGAGGCTCCCGCCGAGCCGCTGGCACCAACCGCACGCACGGCTCGGCGGGAGCTTCGCCCTCCCGTTCACCGCGGCACCAGCAGGGCGACGCACTGGGCCTCGATCACCTCCTCCTTGCCGATCGGGCCGGTGTGCTCGCCCGTCTTGCCCTTCAGGCCGATCTGCTCGGGAACGATATCGAGGATCTCGGCCAGCCGGGCACGCATCGCCTGGCGATGGGGCAACAGACGCGGACGTTGGGCAAAGACGATACAGTCGATGTTGCCAATCTTCCAGCCGACCGCTTCGATCGCCTGCCGGGCTCCCAGGAGCATGTCGGCCGAATCGCGACCGCGGTTGATCGGGTCGGTGTCGGGGAACATCTGGCCGACATCGCCCAACGCCGCCGCGCCGAGCAACGCGTCGACCACCGCGTGGATCAGCGCATCGGCATCGCTATGGCCGACGGCGTGACGGTCGTGAGGGATGTCAACGCCACCCAGACGAAGGGGGCCTCCGGGCGACAATCGGTGGGTGTCGTGTCCGATGCCAATACGCACGATACGGCCGGCTCCTGATGTTTCCTACCAAACGGGGTGCTTTCCAGGCTCGAATTATACGCCAAGGCCGATTGCCAGACAACGCGAGCTTTTCCCGCCCCTTTGCTGTATCTATAATCAAGGGTTATGGCCATCATCGAAATCGAGGGACTGGCGAAGTCCTATCATGTATACCGCAAGCAGGAGGGGCTTCTCGCCTCCATTCGAGGGCTGTTTCACCGCGAATACCGCGAGGTCCAAGCCGTCCGCGGCATCGATCTGAGCGTCGAGCAGGGCGAATTCGTTGCCTTTCTTGGCCCCAATGGCGCGGGCAAGACCACGACGCTGAAGCTCCTCTCCGGCGTCATTAGCCCCACAGGCGGGTCGGCGCGGGTGATGGGGCATGTCCCCTGGCGACGCGAGAATGCCTACCGGCGCCGTTTCGCCCTGGTCATGGGTCAGAAGAACCAGCTCTGGTGGGACCTGCCGGCCGCCGAGTCGTTTCGCCTGCACCAGCAGATCTACCGGATCGAGCCGGCCCAGTTCGACCGCACCCGGGCCGAGCTGACCGAGATGCTCAACGTCGAAGAGCTGCTCTGGCAGCCGGTTCGCGAATTGTCGCTTGGCGAGCGCATGAAGATGGAGCTGATCGCCGCATTGCTGCACTCGCCCGACGTGCTGTTTCTCGACGAGCCGACCATCGGGCTCGACGTGGTCGCCCAGCACACCATCCAGACGTTCCTCCGCGAGTACCAGCAGCGCCGCCGCGTGACGATCCTGTTGACCAGCCACTACATGAAGGACGTCGCCGCGCTGTGCCGCCGCGTGGTGATCATCGCCGCCGGACGGATCATCTACGACGGATCGCTGGCGGGCATTGTCGACCATTTCGGCGGCCAAAAGATCATCTCGCTACAGTTGGTCGACGGCAGCATCCCGGCCGAGCTGTCGCGCTTCGGCGAAGTGCTGGCCTCCGAGCCGCCCCGGGCAAGGCTCCGCGTCGAGCGCGCGGCCGTGCCCGAGGTGCTTAGCAGCCTGCTGGCCGCGAACCAGATCCTCGACGTCAGCGTCGAGGACCCGCCGCTGGAGCAGGTCATCGCCGAAATCTTCTCCCAGGCCGAGTCGCCCTCACCGGAGAACGGCTGGGTGGAAGTCGGAGGTGCCGAGTGGTGAACGCCGAAGCCGCAACCGCCCGGCCACGCAGCCCGTCGCGGGTGGGGATCTGGTGGACCATCCTGCGGATCAGCTTTCAGGAGCGGCTGGTCTACCGGGGCGACTTCGTCCTGGGGTCGTTGATGCGGTTCCTGCCGATCATCACGCAGATATTCCTCTGGGCGGCCGTCTTCTCGGCCATCCCCAAGCCGGAAGGCAGTCGCGAGATCGCCGGCTACAGCTTCCACGGCATGGTCGCCTACTACCTGCTGACGACCATCAGTCGGGCCTTTTCGAGCATGCCGGGGTTGGCCTCGGGGATTGCCCGGGATATCCGCGATGGGACCATCAAGAAGTTCCTGGTCCAGCCGATCGACATGCTGAGCTTTCTGTTGCTGGGACGCATTGCCCACAAGCTGGTCTACTACCTCGTTGCGTTGGCGCCGTTCGCGCTGGTCTTCTACCTGTGTCGCGGCTTCTTTGACGGCTGGCCCGACGTACCGACGATGGCCGCCTACTTGGCGTCGCTGGTGATGGCGTTTTTACTGGGGTTCCTGCTGGAATTCACGATCGGCATGATCGGCTTCTGGTTCCTGGAGGTCACGTCGCTGCTGTTCGTTTACATGCTGTTCAGTTTTTTCTTCTCCGGCCACATGTTCCCGATCGACCTGCTGCCGGGCGTCTGGGGCGACCTGGTGCGGTTGCTGCCTTTGCAGTATTTGGCCTATTTCCCGTCGGCCGTGTTCCTGGGCAAGATCACCGGAGCCGAGTTGGTCGTCGGCCTGGCGGTGCAGCTTGGCTGGGTGGTGTTCTTCCTGCTGGCCGCGCGGCTGGCGCTCTATTTCGGCGTCCGGCGCTATAGCGGATTTGGAGGATGACGGCCATGAGCAACCATCCGCCTTACCTCCGCGTGTTCCTCACGTTCCTGCGCAACAGCCTGGTGCGCGACATGACGTTCCGCGCCAACTTCCTGATCGACACCGTCTCGTCGATCGCGTGGGTCGTGATGAACCTGGGCTTCTACGTGCTGATCTTCCACTACACGCCCATGCTCGGCGAGGGCACGGGCTGGGGCAAGCACGAATTCTTCCTCTTCCTCGCCACCACGCTGCTGATCAACAGCCTGATGCGAGGGCTGTTCCTGACCAACGCCGTCGAGTTCAGCGAACAGATCCGCACCGGCATGCTCGACTTCGCGCTGCTGAAACCGATCGACACGCAGTTCCTCGTGTCGCTGGGACGGATCGAGTGGTCGGCCATTGGGCCGCTGCTTTGCGGCGTGCTGTTGATGGTCTATGCGCTCGGGCAGGTCGGCTATGTGCCGGGGCCGGTAGTGAGCCTCTTGTACGTGTTCTACGTCGTTTGCGGTGTGGCGGTCTACTACAGCCTGATGATTGCCATGGCGGCGACGAGCATCTGGCTGGGGCGGAACCGGTCGCTGCTGGACTTCTGGTTCTACGTGACCAATTTCTCGCGCTATCCGATGGAGATCTACCAGGGCCCCTACGGCACGCCGATCCGCCATTTCTTCACGTTTCTGGTGCCGGTGCTGGTGGCGGTCAATGTGCCGGCGCGGCTGCTGGTCAGACCGCTGCAGCCGGCGAGTTTCGGCGATTGGCTCTTGCCGGCATTTGGCATTGTGGCCACGGTGGTGAGTCTCTTTGCGTCGCGATGGGTGTTCCACCGCGCGTTGTTGAGCTACCGCAGTGCGAGTAGTTGAGCCCGCCGAGCATAAGCTATACTTGAGGACCGTGTTCCCCGCGCGTCTCCTCCTGCCGCACGAACGTGATTCGATGAGCTGCAGTCCGCTTCCAATGCGTATTGCTTCAAACGGCCGTCCCCGCTGGCGAAGCCTGGTGCTGGGAACCGTGGGATCGCTCGTCTCGGTGCTGGCCATCGGCGAGGAACCGTCGTCGCCGAGCGATCGGCTTCTTCTCGCCCCTTCGGCTCGCTGTACGCCCGCAAGTCGGTTGGAAGACCCCGCGAAGGGCCGCCATCGCGACCTGATCTCCTCGAAGGGCCCGTTTGCGGCAGTGTGGAACCGGCAGGCGTTCATCGGTCCGCGGGTGTTCACATTCGCGGAATCGGAAATGGCGGCAACGGTCGAGCTGCCCGGCGATTTCGAGCCGCACCAGGCAATCGTTCTTCCCGGCGGCTGGCTCGCGAGCGAGGCCCCCGACGTGCTGGCCCAGATCGCTCGGCACACGAAGCCGGGGCTTCTCGTCCTGCTGGTCGACTCTCCCGGCCAGCGCGCGGCGGTCCGCCGGACGCTCGGCGAGCACGGCGTGGTTGCGGAAGGGTTGCGCTTCGCAACCGTGCCGACCGATACCGGCTGGGTGCGGGATTACGGACCGATCTTCCTGCGCGACGCGGCCGGCGGCCTGCGTGCTGTCGACGCGGCTTATGACCGGCCCCAGCGCGACCGCGACGAAACCGCCCCGCGCCCGATCGCCGAACGGTTCAAGGCAACGACGACCGCCACACCGCTGCGATGGCACGGCGGCAACCTGCTGAGCAACGGCCGGGGTCTTGTCGTCACGACCACCCAGGCGATCAACGCCAATATCGAATGCGGCCACCAGCTCGACACCGTGACGGACTTCCTCAGAGACCGCTGCGGCGTGGAGCGGCTCGTCGTGCTGGAGCATCTCGTCGGCGAGCCGACGGGCCATGTCGACATGTTCGCCTGCTTCACCTCGGCCGATACGATTGTCGTCGGCCGGGTCGATGCGTCGGTCGATCCGGAGAACGCGGCCGTGCTCGACCGCAACGCGGCTCGACTGGCGGCGGTCCGCACGGCTGACGGCAAGCTCAACGTCGTTCGCATGGCGATGCCGTCCGGCGGGGACGGCATGTGGCGGAGTTTCACGAACATCGTCTTCGCCAACGGGACGCTTCTGGTTCCGAGCTATCCCGACGTTGCCCCGGCCGCCGGCGAGAAGGCCTTGGCCCTCTATCGCCGGCTCCTGGGGGATTGGACCGTCGTCGGCGTGGATAGCCGAGCGCTCGCGCGGCACCAGGGCGGTCCGCGGTGCGTGACGCTTTACGTTCCCCGGGACGCCGGGGCCCCGAGCGATACGGTCGCGCCGCCTGTTGACTAGCGAAAGCGGAAGGCTCCAGCTTCTCGACACAAGAGCGTTCTCCGGCGATTAAGCGGCGGCCGAAAGTGGGTTCCTGGCCGTCCGTATGGCCGGGAATTGGGAGGTCCCGCCGTTCGAGGTTGGACGCCGAAACGTCGCGAATGGGAGGGCGAAGCTCCTGCTGAGCGGTAAATCAGATGTGGTTTTTCGGCTCGGCGGGAGCCTCGCCCTCGCGGACTTCGGACGACTGAGACGGCATCCATGCAAAGGGCCGCCGACAACATGCGTTGCCGGCGGCCCTTGTTACGATCTCGCGGATGCGATGTCGATTGGCGGCTAGAAGGTCACGATGAAATCAAAGCCGCCGGAGAACTGGTGGGTTTGGGTGCCGTCGTCGAACGGCGCGCCGTTGGCCAACGAGCCATCGTACCAGTCGTAGCGCAGTTCGGGTCGGACGGTGATGTTGGCGTGCGGACGCCAGTTCAGCCCGGCCGTCAGGGCATAGTAGTCGCCGGCGTTGCCGGGCCCGCCCTCGATCGGCACGCGAGCGCCGTCGTCGTCGCGGAACCACTCGAACCGCAGGCCGGCTCCCCAACACTCGTTGATCTTGTAGAGCAGGTACTGGTTCAAGCCGTACCACTCGCTATCCGCAACGCCCAGGTTGTCGTTGACACCCAGGTCGTGCTGCAAAACATAGGTCAACCGCTCGGCCAGCTCGTAGGTGAAGACGATGCTGTTGCCGTAGACATCGCCGAGGCTCTGGCCGCCGACATAGCCGAACTCGCCGAAGGTGACCATCCACGCCAGGCTGGCCCGATCGGTCATGTCCCAGGCGATGCCGCCGAGGAACGTACTGGCGTCGTTGTTGTTGCTGAAGCCGGTATCCCAGCCGGCCGTCCAGCCGCCGTAGAAGTGGAGGTTGTCGGCGTAGGCGTAGTCCATCAGGAAGCCGGTGTGGGTGAAGGGCTCGCCGTAGTACATCGTGTACGAGTGGCTATAGAAGAAGTTGTTCGGCGCGGGCACGACTTCGTAGCCGATCGGGGTGTAGAAATGCCCCATGCGGATGGTCAAGTCGTCGATCGCCAGGTCGAAGTAGAGCTGCGGGATGGCCGAGCCGTACTCGTCGGTCGAGTTCCAGCCGAAGTCCCAGCTCTGGTCGCCAAACGCCTGGGTGTCGGGGCCGTCGACGCCGAAGACGTAGTCGAAGCGGAAACCCCAGTCGACGCCGTAGCCGCCGGTGTCGGCTTCACGCGACAGGTAGATCCAGTTTTGGTTCGAGGTGAACTCGTTGCCCACGTTGTTGAAGCCCAGCGGGCCGTTGTTGTCGTTGTCGTACTCGTTGGCATAAACGCCCGCGGAAAACCAACCGCCGACGGTGATGCCGCGCCGCTGCAACGCGCAGGGCTGGCCGATGGTCCACGGATCGGGCAGGTTGCCGCAGCAACAGGTGCGGCCAAAGAAACCGTCGCCGCAGCTATTGCAGCTCCGGCACGCACGACGCTTGCCGCGCTGCGGCTGATAGTAATAGGTCTTCGCCGGGGCCGGTGTCTCGGCGACCGCCGGCGCGTCGCTCGGCGAGGGGCTCACCTCGTCCTCGGGAGCGAACGAGAGATAGCTGTCGTACTCGAAGGCCACTTGTTGCACCGAAAGCGGCTGGCGCAAATCGGAGGCGGTTGGCTGGTCGGCCAGCGCGGAGCCGGCCGCGAAGACTGTCAGCATCATGCTGGCGGTCACAGTTCTTGCGATCCTCATAGACTCGTCTCCATACACTACGGGGGATTTGGGGAAGGTTGTTGCTTGGCAGGTCCCGGCGGGAAGCACGGGGTCGCGGGTGGGAAACCGCCTACGCATCCAAGCGTGGGCCACGGCGGGCGCAGCAGCCGGGCGGTCCTAACACTTGTGCTATCGGACCTGTCGGCCGATCCAATTGATCGGAAAGGAAGTAAAATCCGGACGATTGGGCAAGCATCGGCCCCAAGGCGCGAAACTTTGCCGACTGGAGAAAAGGTCCGTCGGATCTCACCCCGCCAGCCGAAAAATCCAAAGGTGTCCGGCCCCCAAAAGGCCGAAGCTCCCGCCGAGCCGAATCGAACCGTTCTCGCCCAAAAACGGGTCGGCAAAAGCCTCGCCCTCCCCTATCCTAGATGATGGCTCCGTGGCACACGCCCCGCCCCGTAGAACCCAACCGGCAAAATCCCTACAATGCAAAGAAACCCGGGCGGCCGACCCCGCGCCGCCGGGGCATGCGCTTTTTTGCAGGTCCTATCCCCCGATGCCATTGATCCGCCCCCTCTCACAAAGCCTGATCAACAAGATCGCCGCCGGCGAGGTGATTGAACGCCCCGCCAGCGTCGTCAAGGAACTTATGGAAAACGCCGTCGATGCCGGCGCCGGGCGGATCGACGTCACCATTCGCGCAGGCGGCGGCGAGTTGGTCCGAGTTGTGGACGACGGCTGCGGCATCCCGGCCGAGCAGTTACCCCTGGCCGTGGCCAGCCACGCCACCAGCAAATTGGCCGAGGCCGACGACCTGTTCCGCGTGACCACGCTGGGCTTCCGCGGCGAGGCTCTGGCCTCGATCGCCGAGATCAGTCGGCTCGTGCTCCGCAGCCGGACGCCCGACAGCCCCAGCGGGGCCGAACTGGAAGTCGTCGGGGGCAAGCCCGGCGAGGTCGCCCCTTGCGGCTCCCCGCCGGGCACCTCGATCGAGGTGCAGAACCTGTTCTTCAATACCCCGGTGCGGCGGAAGTTCCTGCGGACCACGCAGACCGAGTTCGGCCACATCAGCGAGGCCTTCGCCCGAATCGCCCTGGCGTGCCCCGAGAAGCATTTCACCCTGCGGCACAACGACCGCTCGGTCTTCGAGCTGCCGGCCTGCGACGATTGGCGAGATCGGATCGGCCGGCTCTTCGGCCGGGAGCTGGCCGAGCAGTTGATCTGGGTCGAAAGCGGCGACGGCGACGTGCGGCTCTCCGGCTATGTGGCCAATCCGGCGCAAAGCCGCGGCAACAACCGCATGCAGTACCTGTTGCTCAACGGTCGGCATATCCGCGACCGCTCGCTGCAGCACGCTCTGAGCGAGGCCTACCGGGGGCTGCTGATGACCGGGCGCTATCCGATCGCCTTTCTCCGTTTCGAGATGCCGCCGGAGATGGTCGACGTGAACGTCCATCCGACGAAGCTGGAGGTCCGGTTCCAGGACGGCGGCCGGCTCTATGGGCAGTTGCTCGCGGCGATCCGGCAGCGGTTCCTCACTACCGACCTGACCGCCCAGGTCCGCACGGCCGACGACACGCCCGAGTCGAGCCACGACCCCGCCCAGACAGCGGCCATGCGGCAGGAACTCGTCGATTGGGCCAAGGGCCAGGTGGCCGGCTGGGGCCGTAATGGGGCGGCTGGCTCGTCGCCGCCGTCGTTCGACGAAGCGTCCCCTTGCCCACAGCCGCACGACCCACTGCAGCTCAACCGCATCGATCGGCCCGGCGAGGCTCCCGGTCAATCGTCCGGCAACGGTGGTCAGCCGAGCGGCCATCGCGACGGGGGAGCTATCCCTCAGGTGCCCAATGGCCTCCCAGGCCGCTCCTCCTCGGCCTTACAGGTCCACAACCGCTACCTCGTGGCCGAGACGGACGACGGAGTGACGATCATCGACCAGCACGCCCTGCACGAGCGGATTCTCTACGAGGCCCTCCGTCGGCGGGTGCTCGACGGGGCCATCGAGTCGCAAAGCTTGCTAGTGCCCGAGCCGGTCGACCTCGGCCCGAGCGAGGCGGCCACCGTGCTGGAGAACTGCGAGCTTCTGGCTCGGTTGGGGGTCGTGGTCGAGCCGTTCGGGGGAGACACGGTATTGATCTCAGGCTATCCGGCGATGCTGGCGAATTTCCGTCCGGCCGACGTGCTGCAGGAGCTGCTCAGCCGGCTGATCGAGGGGGGCAAGCAGCCCGACGGCCGCGACATCCTCGACGCGTTGCTCCACACAATCGCGTGCAAGGCGGCGGTCAAGGCGGGCGATCGTTTGGCGCCGGAGGAGATTTCGGCCCTGCTGGAGCAGCGCCATTTGGTCGACGACGCCCACCATTGCCCCCACGGCCGCCCCACGGCGTTGGTCTTCACCCGCGAAGAGTTGGACCGGCAATTTCGTCGGGTATAGCGGAGAGTTGAGGGTTGAGAGTTGAGAGTTGAGAGAAGGAGGGTGTGGCCGGGCATTCAAGAAACAGGGCGGGTGGGGTAGAATACGGCACATCCAAGTAGCGCGGAAATTTTCAGTCAGCAAATATCGACGGGCAATACCATGATCTGCGTCAGCATCGGCCGCGGCCGACATCAACACGTGATCGCTGAACACCGGCACCTGGTCAGCCAGGGAGCCCAACTGGTTGAGATCCGGCTCGACTATCTCCAGGGCGAGGTGAACATCCGCCGCCTATTGGCCGATCGGCCCTGTCCGGTGGTGATCTCCTGCCGCCGCGAGGAGGATGGGGGCAAGTTCACCGGCACCGAGGAGCAGCGGGTTTTGTTGCTGCGCACGGCCGTTGCCGAGGGGGCCGACTACATCGATCTCGAAGAGGACATCGCCGGCGGCATCCCGCGGTTCGGCACGACCAAGCGGATCGTCAGCCTGCACGATTTCCGTAAGACGCCCGAGAATCTCAGTGCCGTCCACCGCCGCATCAGCCAGCTCGACCCGGACATCATCAAGATCTGCACCATGGCCAACCACCCGCACGACAATCTGCGGATGCTGCGGTTGGTCCACCAGAGCGAGATTCCGACGGTCGGCCTGTGCATGGGCGACATCGGCGTCCCGTCGCGGGTTCTGACCGGTCGGTTCGGCTCGCCGTTCAGCTTCGCCACCTTCCATTCGGAACGGGCGTTGGCCCCGGGCCAGCTCTCCTTCGACCAGATGAAGGACATCTATCGCTACGACCAGATCACGCCCGAGACGGAGGTCTTCGGAGTGATCGCCGATCCGATCGGCCATAGCCTCAGCCCGCTGATCCACAACGCGGCGTTCGCCCATTTGGGGATGAATCGGGTATACATCCCGATCCGCGTGCCGCGGGAGGACTTGCCGCAGTTCATCAACGACGCTCCGGAATTCGGCATCAAGGGCCTCAGCGTCACCATCCCGCACAAGGAAGCGGTCATCCCGAAGCTGACCGAGGCGGAGCGAGCGGTCCACGACATCGGCGCGGCCAATACGATCGTGTTCGACGGGCCGCACCGCCGCGGCTACAACACCGACTATCGCGCCGCGATGACCAGCCTCGAAGAGGTCGTCGAACCGCCGGCCGGCCAGGAGAAGTTCCTCGAAGGCAAGACGGCCCTGATCCTCGGCGCCGGCGGGGTGGGCAAGGCCATTGCCCACGGGCTGCTGCGTCGCGGCGCGAAGGTCGTCCTTAGCGACGGCGATCCGCAACGGGCGCTCGACATGGCCCAACGCCTCGATTGCCGCGCGGTCGACTGGAACGTGCGTCACACGATTTCGGCCGACCTGCTGGTCAACTGCACGCCGATCGGCATGCACCCGGACGTCGACGAGTCGCCCTACCCGAAGCATCACCTGCGGCCCTCGATGGTCGTCTTCGACGCCGTCTACAACCCGGAGAACACGCTGTTGATCAAGGACGCCCGCAGCCGCAGTTGCCGCGTGGTGACCGGCGTGGAGATGTTCGTCCGGCAGGCCTGCTTGCAGTTCGAGTGGTTCACCGGCGAGCCCGGTCCGCACGACCTGATGCGCGACGTCGTCCGCCGCGCCATTGCCGCCGTGAAGCTATGACACCCTGGAACCTCCCATGAATCTCCACCGCCAGACTCTCGGAATCACGCCCGAGGGGATCGACGTCGAACAGTTCACGCTCAGCAACGCCACGGGGATGAAGATTGCCGTGCTCAGCTACGGCGCCACGCTGACCACCGTTGAGCTACCCGACCGCGACGGCCGTCCGGCCAACGTCGTGTTGCACCTCGACACGCTCGACGACTACCTGGCCGGGCATCCCTGCTTCGGGCCGATTTGCGGCCGGTATGCCAATCGGATCGCCCGGGGAAAGTTCACCCTCGACGGCACGGAATCCACCCTGGCCGTCAACAACGGCCCCAACCACCTGCACGGCGGCGAGCGCGGGTTCGACAAGCACGTCTGGCAGGCTACGCCCCTGCAAGGCGGCGACTTCACCGGCGTGCAGTTTCAGCTAGTCAGCCCCGACGGCGACGAGGGCTACCCGGGCACGCTGACGGCAACCGTCGCCTACCTGCTGACCGCCGACAACCAGCTCCGCATTCAGTACCAGGCTGAGACCGACAAGCCGACGGTGGTGAACCTGACCAACCACGCTTACTGGAACCTCGCGGGCGCCGGCTCGGGCGACGTGCTGGACCATCGCCTGTGGATCAACGCCGACGCCTTCCTGCCGATCGACGCGCTTGGCATCTCGCGCGGCTCGCCGGCGCCGGTGAAGGCCGGGCCGATGGATTTCACCGAGCCGATGCCGGTCGGCTCGCGGATCGAACAGGTTGACGGCGGCTACGACCATTGTTACGTGCTCAACCAGGCGGAGCCGGGCGCGCTGACGCCCGCCGCGCGGCTTCACGACCCGAAAAGCGGCCGGGTGATGGAAATGCTGACCACCGAGCCGGGCGTGCAGCTTTACACGGCCAACGCCCTGGACATGGCCGGCGGCGGGGGCGCCCATTACGGCCCGCATGCCGGACTCTGCCTCGAGGCGCAACATTTCCCCGATTCGCCCAACCAGCCGGCGTTCCCCTCGACCATCCTGCGGCCTGGGCAGACCTACACGCAGCAGACCATCCACCGATTCGGCACGGAGTAGGGGCCTACTTGACCTCTGGCCGCCAATGATTTATCGTGGTATTTTTAGTGGTTCCGCGACAAATTAGCCATGCCAACCCCGCCTTCCCACGCAGGCGGGGATCCAGCCGCGTTGCGGTGCCCCCTGGATTCCCGCCTGCGCGGGAAGTAGGGGGGCTCGTGGCAGGTGTGCGGCTTCACTTGGCTGAAGTGGTACATAGGTCCAAGTCCGGTTAGCAAGGAAGGTTTCTCCATGAAATCCTATAGTGCATTGACGGCGTTGTTGGGTTTGGCGATGTTGGCTGGGTGTGGACTGCCCGAGGGCGGCCCCGCCGAACGCGAGGCAAAGATCGAGTCGGAGCGCGATGCGGCTTCAGTCGAGACGGAACCGGTCGCGGAGGACGAGGCCCTACCCGCCGAAGAACCCGTTGCCGAAGAACCGGCCGCCGAGCAGGCGCCCACGGTGTCGCGGGAGACGATCGACGCCGCAACAAAACGCATCGAAGAACTTGGCGGCAAGATCGGCCGCGACGGCGAGGGCCGCATTGTCCTGGTCGACCTTTACGAACTGCCGACGACCGACGACGACCTCAAGCTCATCGGCAAGCTCGAAAACCTCGAAACGCTCAAGCTCTGGGGCGCGGAGATCAGCGACGCTGGGATTGAACACCTCCAGGGCCTTTCGGAGCTCAGCGACCTGGTGCTGGAAAACTCCGGAATCACCGACGAGGGCATTGCGAAGCTGACCGCGTTGAAGAAGCTCAAGAAGCTCAATCTTCGCCGCAACAGCCAGATGACCGATGCGGCAATGGCCCACCTTGCCGAGCTGCCCGACCTGCAATATCTGCTGCTACTGTACAACGAGATCACCAATGAAGGGCTGGCCCATCTCGTCGCGGTTGAGAAGCTCAAGCTGCTCGACGTCCGCGGCTGCATGGGCGTCGGCGACGAGGGCATGCAATACGTCGCCAAGATGGGCAATCTCCGGGCGCTGAAGCTCCGCAGCCCCGCCCTGAGCGACGCCGGGCTCGAGCAGATCGGCACGCTGTCGCAACTGACCGGCCTGGCCCTGGAAGATTCCAGCATCAGCAACGAGGGGCTGAAACACCTGGAGAACCTCACGAATCTCGATGACCTGAACATCTTCCGCTGCTACGGTGTCACCGACGAGGGGCTCGTGCATTTGGCCCCGCTCGACAAGCTCACCACCGTGTCGCTGCGCGATACGCCGATCAACGGCGCGGGTCTGGTCCACCTCAAGGGCGCCGTCGGGCTGCGATCGCTCGACCTGAGCGAGACGGCCGTCGACGACGCGGCCATGGCCCATCTGACGGGCTTCGACAAGCTCGAACGGCTCGACCTCTGGCACACGATGATCAGCGACGAGGGCCTCGCCCACCTCGCCGGCCTGACGAACCTTAAGACGCTCAACCTCGAAGACGATCAGCTCACCGACGCCGGCATGGCGCATCTGGTCGGGCTGAAGAATCTTCAGTCGCTCAACCTGAAGCTCAACCCGATCACCGACGACGCGGTCGAGCACCTCTCGCGGCTTCCCGCACTGAAGCAGTTGGACCTCAGCCAAACCCAACTCTCCGACGACGGCATGGCGAAGCTTGCCGAAGCGCTGCCGGGCTGCAAGATCAAGCGATAATCTTACTCCCCGCAGGCGGCGGCCAGGTCGCGGAGATAGTCGAGCGCCTCGTCAACCTCGCAAACCGGCATGCCGACCCTCCGGCCGCGCTGGTCGCAGGCGGCAAGCAGGGTCAGGGCGTCGCAATCGTCGGAGGCCTCCAGCCGACGTCGTGCTCGCACCCCGAGCGTCCCCTCGCGCAGCGCCTTCGCGTGCGGCCGGTTCTCGATCAGCCAGGCACACCGCGGCGTAATCAGCCCCTCAAGCGCCGCCAGCGCCGCGGCCGTCGGCTCTCGCGGGTCGATCGCCTTGCCCACGTCGTGCAGAAGGGCCGCCAGCAGAAACTCCTCGTCGTAGGGCGATTCCTCACGGGCCAACTCGAAGACTTGCAGACTATGATACAGCGCGTCGCCCTCGGGATGCGCGGCCGGCCTTTGCCGAACCTGCTCCAGCGGCAATAAGAGCATCTCGTAGAGCTGGAACCGCTCGAACGTCTCTCTCGCCTCCATCGCCGCGTGGTCGGCCGGCTGCTCGGTCGCCTCTTCGGCGAGCAGACGCTGAGCCAAGACGTGGACCTCGTCGCGGACCTGCCGGTTGCTGGGCATCTCGCCCGGAAGCGGCTCACCGCGGCAAATCCGCCGGGCCGCCTTGCGTTTGATCAACGGCAGCGGCGACGCATCCCGAGTGACCATCATTCGGGCCGCCTCGCAGGCAATCCGCCTTCGCGTTCGATCGCGAGCCATCAGAGCACGTCGGGGAGAGTTGGTGGTAGACGTCTATCCTTCTCACTTCAGTATTTCCTGGCCGCCGGTCTTCCGCAACCCAGCCGATCGGGTGGGCGCCCAATTGGGAATGATGGCGGTTTTTCTTTCACCCTTCATCCTTGGGGGGCCTTTGCCCGGTTGTCGAGACGACTATAATGGGCGTAACGGCGGCCGAACCTTCCAGCCGTACCCGTCGTGTTCGTCAGAACTCATTAGAACTGTGTATTACTAACCCACAAGATCGTGAATTATTTCACAAAGTTTTGATCCTGCTTTCGAGCGGAAGCTCGCATTGGTTGGCGGCCCTGCCGCCCTGTGGTGTAGACAACTTGACCAGGAGACCTCGATATGATCTACCGACGTGCATTGTCTGTTGTATTGACACTCTTGCTGACCGCCGTCGCTGCCCGGGCGGAATCCGTCCTGCAAGCGATCCCCACGGACGCCCTGGGATTCGCGGTGGCCAAGAATGCGGCCGACCTGGACGCGAAGATCCAGAAGCTCGGCGCGCGGCTGCAAGTGCCCATGCCGGGCCCGCTTGCCACGATGAAGATGCTCGGCGGCATCCAGCAGGGGCTCGACGACCAGGGCAGCCTGGCCGTGGCGGTCATGCCGGCCGAAGAGGTCGAGGGCGATCCGGTCGTCGCGTTGTTGTTGCCGGCCAGCGACTACCAGAAGCTGATTGCCCAACTCCAACCGGCCGACGCCTCGGCCCGGGTTACGCCCGTGGTGCTGATGGGCGAGGACTACCTGGTCGGCCACAAGGACGGCTACGCCCTGTTCGTCGATCCCGAGCACAGCCAAACGCTCACGGCGATCCTCGACGCCAAGCCGCGGATCGACCGGGAGATCAAGCCGCTGGTCGCGTGGCTCCACGAGGCCGACGCGGCAATGGTCGTCAAGTCGGCCGGCATCACGCTGATCTGCGCGAAGATTCAGGCGGGCCTGGAGGAAGCGAAGGCCGGCCTTGCCGAACTGGGCGAAGAGATGCAGCCGGCGATCGGCATGTTCGACATGTATAGCCGGCTATTGCAGGCGATCGAGCAGGGGGTGGACACCTACGCGGCTCGCGTGCGGGTGGACGACCAGGAGAACCTCTTCCTGCAAGACATTACCCGGCTATCGCCCGGCAGTGCCTTGGCCGAGATGTTCGCCGACATCAAGCCGTTGAAGGACGACCCGGCCAACGGGCTGCCGGCGGTGCCCTATGTGTTTGCCGGCGGCGGGGTCTTGCCCGAGCGGCTCGCGACGGGCCTGATCGAATTTTCCGCCCGGATGACGGCGATCGTGCCGAAGATCTACGGCATCCCCGCGGAAAAGAGCGGCCAGTTGGCCGACATCTACCGCCAGACGCTCACGGGGCTGCGGGGAATGTCGATGACGCTCGGCGTGCCCAAGCCGGGCCAAGGCATGTACGGCAATACGGCCGCCTTGTTGCAGGTCGACGACGCCGCCGACTACCTGAAACGATACGCGAAGAGCCTCAAGGACCTGAAGGAGCTGACCGCCGACCAGGAGGAGCCCTCGCTGTTCGGCGGTTTCCAGTTCCAGCAGACCAAGATCGACGGTGCCGCGGCGCTGAAGGGCTCGATGGACATCACGCAACTGCCCGGAATGCCCGATGTGCCTCAGATGAGATCGCTGATGGAGGCGATGTACGGGCCGGGCGGCAAAGTGACCTTCTACCTGATCGTGGCCGACAACGACACGATCGTCGCCGCGTATAGCGAAGAGATTGCCCGGGAAACGCTCAAGCTCGTCCGGCAGGGCAAGCCGGGCCTGGTTACGAGCATTTCCGAGACGACAACCGCCAAACTCCTGCCCGGAGGGCAATGGGCCGCCTACTGGAGCCTGCCGGGGACCTCGGAGTTCTTCAAGACGGTCTTCCGGAGCCTGACGCAAGTCGGCCTGCCGATGGGCCCAATCGCCGACAAGTGGCCCGAGTTCCCCGAGTCGCCGCCGGTCGGCCTCTCCGCCAAGGCCGAGGCCGGACAGATCACCGGGACCATGGTCGTGCCGGCTGAGACGATTACCGCCACGGGCGTCTACATCCAGCGATGGACCCAGGCCGTCCAAGCGATGATCGAACAGCAGCAGATCGCGCCGGAAGTACCGTAGGGTGCCGTTACATCGCCTCGAAAACATACCGCAACGAAAACCAGACGCCGACCAGGATAAACACCCAGCCGGTCGTCATTCGGGCCCACCACTCGACCTTGCCCAGGGCCTGATAGGCACGGCCGACCGATTGGGCACTGTAGGCCAGAAGCACGGCGACCACGATGACCGGCAGGGCCGTGCCGATGCCGTAGACCAGCGGCAGCACCAATGCGCCGCCCGGGATCGACGCCTCGGGCAGCGAAAGGCCGATCCGTGTCAACACGCTGCTGATCGCGCCGGCTTCGGAGCCCATCGTCAACGCGACCAGCCCGAAGAACCAGGCGGCCGACGTCGGGCAGAAGGAGACGGCGAAGAGGATACCCAACAGCAACGCCCCCCAGACGCCCATCGCATCGACCCGTTTCCGCATCCCTTCGCTCATCATGGTCCCGCCCGCCGCGATCGTCACCAGCCCGACCAGAAACAGCCCGAGCAACAGGAAGATCGGCCCGAGCACCAGGTGCATGTACTTCTGCATAAAGAGCGACACCGCGGGAATGGTCAATGCCGTGGTGGTCAGCACGCCGGCCAGCACCAGATACAGCAGGCAGCGGCCTAGCGTGTAGAGCAAGCCGGCGTGGATCACCATCCGCGGGTTGTCGACCTTCCGGCCGATATACGAGATGGCCGCGATGTTTGTCGCCAACGGGCACGGGCTGATCGACGTCAACACGCCCAGGTACAACGCCGCGCCGGCATAGAGCAGATAGGTGAGCATGGGGGGCTCTTCGCGGAAAGGGGGTATTGTCCCGTTCGTCGTTCCGTCTTCCGGCGGCAATTCCGGTCGAACTCGTGTCGCTGCCGCCTTCTGTTGACGAACAAGATGGGGAGTGGCCAATGTAGTCATCACACTCCGTGTGATGAAGGACATCACACGGAGTGTGATGACTACATTGGACGCCGGAACCTGCTTTGCAGCCGCTTCTTAATACTCATTGCCCATCTTGTTCGTCAGAAGTCATAAGGCGGAACGACGAACGGGCCGAACCGCTACTTCAAATAGGCCTCGACGTTCTCGCGAACGTACTCCAGAAACGTCGGCTTCTCGCGGACCTTCGTCCACATCTCCTCGAGGTCCTGGTACTCCCGCACCTTATTCTCCGCGATCTTTGCCACGATCAGCGACGGTCCGGTCACCTGATAGCCCTTGGCCAAGGCGGTGTTCTTCGCGTTCTGGAAATCGACGTAGTGGAACTCGACCGTGCCGGCTTTGACCTGTTCGGCAAAGCCTTGCTTGACCGCCTCCTCGGCGTAGCCGCCCATCTTCAGGCAGGTCGGGCATCGCTGGGTGCGGTGGAAGTACATCACCACCACCCGATCGCTCGGCCGCTCGG
>Ga0180434_10001506_pt1 | contig 33184 bp, 42 predicted proteins | sample SS_ome_7_FD_132453 | JGI IMG/M metagenome (GOLD analysis project Ga0180434, IMG submission 132453) | Hypersaline lake sediment archaeal communities from the Salton Sea, California, USA - SS_1_D_2 metaG | ecosystem: Environmental > Aquatic > Non-marine Saline and Alkaline > Hypersaline >... | reverse complement strand
TGGCCCAGTACTCATCGACAGGTGATGCTGGGCACTGCTTAGTGCGATGCATGGCCTTGTTCTGCGAACAGGAGAGATGTCTTCCAATGCGTTGGCCCACCATGTTCTACCGGGCATGCTGGGCACTGCTTCGAGTCCTGAGCATTGAGGCTATTCTCTGCTTTCTCGTGTGATGTGATGCGATTTCATGGCCCAGTACTCATCGACAGGTGATGCTGGGCACTGCTTATTGCTTTTTAGCTTTCTGTGTAGTGGGGTATTCAGCTGTACTCCGCTGGCTCAGCGTCGGTCGACAGGCTGCGTTGAGCACTGCTTAATTTGACGTATGCTGCACACATGCCTTTGCTATCCTTTGCGCGGTGTTGGCCCAGTACTCATCGACAGGTGATGCTGGGCACTGCTTTTTGCTGAGTGTAGCCCCGCGGTTCGCATGCGTTGCTATGTTATCCTTTGCGGGGTAATGGCCCAGTACTCATCGACAGGTGATGCTGGGTACTGCTCAATGCGTAGTCAGGCGTTGTGTACTCGACCACTGACCGCACATCTGTAGTCTTGTGGACGGCTCGACCCCTGTGGTCGGGCCGTTTTTTTAGCTCTTAACCGGAGGAAGATCCAATGATCGACTCTACCGAACTGCGTGTGCTTGCCGATCTCCACGAAGAGAACGGTGACGATTTCAGCGAGAAGCTCCGCTACGCTGCCGATCGTATGGATGAGTTTGAGGAGGAGCACAAGAAGGTGGCATGGCTGGCCAACGTCTCCAGCATCGCCATCTGCTTCAGTACGCTGTTCGCAATCACGAAGCGAGCAGCACGCCTTCCCGAGTTCGCTTGGGACGACGAAAGCGATGAAAACCCGCCGTTTGCCTACTCTGGCACGGACATCGTCGAGGAGACGCTGGAGTTCATGGCTCGCTTCGACGTGGAAGTGGATGGCGAGGATCGCTACGAGCGTGAGGTGCAAAAGCTTCACGAGCGTTATCTCAGCATATTCCATTGGTGCGTCGCCCGTGATGCCACCTTGGGTGACTGTGAGCCATACGAGGCATTGCATCGTATCGGCGTCCGACTGCTGGACTCGCACATGTATAAGTCATCTGCGGTGGCCAACCTGTACGAGGTGCTAATGAACCAGCACATCCTGGTCGACCTCGACAACGTGACGGAGCGACTGCTGAAGGAGTTGTGGAAGCGCAGCCCTAAAACGGAAGGGTCGGTCACATGGAGCAGATAAATATTTCGCTCGTAACGCACGACGAAGTACTTGTGCTTGCCGATCTCCTTGAGGAGCGAGGGGATCAACGGGCGGACTTGTTGCGCAAGTTACCCGTGTGGGTGCCGTATCAACGCCTGATGCATATCCTGTTGTCCGGGCAGGTGCGGCACCAGCTTGCGATTGACTACGTTGATCGTATGTTCGGGCTGCTTTCGCATCCACCCTACGACTCGGAAAACAAGCCCGCCCCGGTGCCGCCTATTGCTGAGGCGGTTAAGCTGGCGCATGAACGTCCTACGTATACAGAGCCACCACCGTGGCGATGGCGGGAAAAGGCCGCAGAGCTCCGAGAGGTGCTAATGGCGAGGGAGGAAAGTATAATCGAAGAGCTCGCTTATTGGTCACATTACACCCCCGGAGATGAGCGAAGGGAGATAAATCGTGGGCGTCGTGGGCGTCTAGGTCGCCGAGACGGATACCGTGCGGCAAGAAACATCACCCTCGATTTCCCAACCTCTTTCCACCCGATCGAATTGGCTAAGTCAGCCATAATTTACCACGTAATTCGCAATCCGTTTGATGGTGATCTTCACAATGCGCAGATCCTCTGCGAGGAGCAGCATTTGAAGTGCAGCATCATGACGCTTGCTTGGCAGCAATTTGAATAGGAGGACCCAATGTCCGACGACTTTCACGACCCTTGGGTCAAAAGAGCGGAGCTACAGGTCCTCGCGGATTACTGCGAGGAGCGCAATCTCGACAAGATTGCCTACCTGCTCCGCCGCAGTAATCCGTCCAACGGCAGCAAGCTGACGTTGTGCATCATGCCTGCCTGCGGCTGGACGTGGAAGCAGCATGGTGCGCTGAACCAGGAGCTATGCTTCCTGGTCGGCGACAGGCTGCGAGAGGCTATGCGGCTCGCGCACTTCGAGCCCCACAGTAAATTCCTCCACGCCCTCGATCGCAAGAGCTCCGCAGGGCTGCGAGAGAAATGCGGTGAGGAATTGAAAAACGGGACCAAATTGCTGCGCAGCGCATCGCTGCACAGGTGGGTCGATCACGCGTGGCGGCATGCTGCTATGGCGGTATTCTATCTCACGCAAAGGAGTCCAGTCCCAGGCGCTGAGCGGCTCAAGAAGTTCGCCCAGGCCTGTAACGTGCTGGAAGACGCACCGCCGTGGACGTACAAAGGATTTAACAAACGGCAGACGAGAGAAAGCCGTAGCGTACGCAACCAGATCATCGGACAACGGGAGAACCACGCGTTCACCGGTTGTATCTTGCAGGTGTTGTGGAACCACGAAAAGATACTTCAGGAGGCAATAGGATGCAGTTCGACGTAAAACCCGTGGAAGCCGACGAGATCTTTATCCTCGCCGACATGCTCGAGGAGAAGGGTATGGATGTAACGGCGCTACGTGCCGAAAACAACCATCCGTACATCCCGACGATGTTCCATCATCTCCTGACGATACGCCAGCAGTACCAGCTGGTTAGCGAGATTGGTGTCGATGTGTACGAGTATCTCACACGGTGGAACACGCCGATATACGATAATGACCCACCAGAGTTTGCTTGTGATATCTTCGAAGCCATTCTACAGCGATTTGTGCGGATTGGTAGCTGGGATGTCGCACTCAAGCTTCACGACTCGCATATTGACCCGTGGCTTCAAGAGCTGCGGCTCACTGACCACACCGAGGCCCCGTACCACTACGTCCAGGCGTCCGCCTATGTGGTCTCGGACATGCTGTTGGCGGCGCTGGAGCACCTGGCGATTGCCGCAGCGTGGTCGGCAAGAGATCCAACCAGCGATGTTGTCCATTGTCACGGTTACGAGCCGCCGCTAGGGCCTGTGATCGCTGACCGCATCATGAAGATGGCGTGGGGCCAGTGATTTTGTTCTCAAGAACTAAATTCAACCAGAAAGGAGGTGTTTATCGACACCGGAGAAGTGACAAGTGATGAACTGCTCGTCCTGGCTGACTATTGGGAAGAGCAGGGCAATCCCCGGGCATGGATCCCAAGGACCATGGCCCCAACGCTCGACAACGAGGTGCGGCGGCATTTCAAGCTGTTCGAGCTACTAACCATGGACGAGCAGGCCATCTTTGCCACCCACATGGGCTTCGAAGCCGCCAATCATGTGCGTGACACCCTGGGCCCAATACCTGCGGAGATCTACTCTGCACTCTACAACCAGGTCAAACTGCTCAGGGGCGCCGATGACTACGACTCGTCCCATAAGCATGTGCAGAACATGCAAGGTCTCAGCGCCACCATCCTCAGTGACGGCAGCGAGGTTTCCCACCGTGTGCGTCAGTACCAATGGGAGGCCTATCGTGTTGCGATTATCGTACGGGCTGCCTGCGACTGGTCACGGCAGCCTATCATGCGATGTCAGCTAGCCAGCCAGGAAATGGCGGACTTGCTGATCAATCCCAAGCTCCGCAGCTATTCACGGAGGTTGAAACAGGATTACAGCACGCTTCTCGCCCACTACGACGAGGAGATGTGCCAGCGTGTCATGGAAGTAGCCTGGCAGGGTGTAGGTGAACTGCGCGAGGCCATCGACGTATGGGTGGATAACCCTGTCTACATCCGCTTCGAAGAGCTCGGCCGATGGGCGTATACGCCCCGTGACGGACCTTAAAAACGCTCCTTTTTCGGGCATGGTAAACTAAGCCGAATCCATGCTCTAACCACGAAAGGAGAACAATATGGATAATCCGGTAACGAAAGACGAACTCTTCGTCTTGGCCGACTTCTACGAGGAACGTGGAAGCTGGAAAGCGGACAGGATCCGCCGCTCCTTCTCGCACGGCAGGGTCACGGACATGCGACTATTCGCCTTCCTCTTCGACAAGGAGGAAAGGTTTGACGTAGCCGTAGCCCTGTGCGAGTGGATGCTCGAGCAGATCAACGAAGGCCCGTTGGTCACCGCTGATCTGGTCACGCTGTGGAAAGCGGCCATATCCCACGGCGTGAACCGTCCGGATATGGACACCGATGCTCGCTGGACATGGATGGACAAGTCTCGAGCGATAGAGGACGACATGTACAAGCTGCGTAATTATGCAGAGTGGGAGGATGTCTTCTATCACCAGCTCCTGGCACAGGACATGGCGTCCATAGCCGTGACCGAGCTGCTCTTCACAAAGCCGGGTGCGCTCCGCGTGCTCGACCGCGTGAAGAAGGCTGTGGCGTGGACTCGTGTGCCTCCCGTCGTAGAGGATGACGATCCACGTGAGGACCCGGACAAGGCACGTGTGACCGAGGAGATCAAACATCTTCTCGTCAAACGTCTGTGGACGCAGCCGCTTTAGCGGCAGGCCCTTCGGGGCCTTTTTTTAGCGCTTAAAAATAGGCAAATATCTGGCATGTAAAACTAGCAGATCCATAGTACTCAAACCAAGGAGAAAACAATGGTAGACTGTGAATGCCGGAAGTGGTGTGGCCCCGTTGATCGTACACGATGGAACGGCCATCATCCGAACTGCCCGGCAATCGATCCGAAGGAGTCGCTGCGTTCCGCAGCGGCAGCCTTTGCGGAGCAGGTTGATATGCTCCCGGATGGCGAATTCAAGCTAAGGTTGTCGAATTGGGGTAAACGCCTTGCTAGCGGGGACTTCGATTAAGATTGGTCGCCGTAAGCGACCAGGCCCTTCGGGGCCTTTTTTTAGCTATCAGGATGTGGTAGGGGCGATTCCTGAGCTTGACAGCATTGCCACGCCCTACGACAATACGGGTGGCGTGGATCATCACAAAGGACTGTTCTAGGAGCGGGTAGGATGCCCTTCAAATCTCGAGCGCAGCAGCGCTGGGCCTTCGCAACGAAGCAGCCATTTGCCCGTGAATGGGCCCATAAGACGGACTTCGAGGATCTTCCGGACAAGGTCAAGAAGAAGGACAAGGCCAAGCGGGAGAAGAAGGCCGAAGCGCCGAGCCTACAATCTCCTCTCAATGACGCTGCTAATGCTATCACCAAGGGTGCATCCGCTGTCACCGCTATCCTCCACAGCGGAGAGCCGTCCCCCCGACGGGTGGCAAGACCCGACGATCTGACGGGACACACCCACCAGGGCTGGGACAGCCATGCCACAGCAGAGGGGTATGGAGCGCTAGCAAAGGTAGCAAACCTGCCAGGGATGAAAGCACAGCTTCAGGGCTTTATGCAGCCCCACGGACGTGTCCAAACACCCCAATCGTGGACAGGGCCGCCGAATCAGGCCAGGGGAGTCGGTGGGGGAGCATTGGGGAGCAGCATCGGCAACTGGACGGGCAAGAACCTTGGCGACTTCAGCTCGCTGGGAAGAGTGACGCCGGGCGGCCCGATCGGTCCGGGCACAGCCCATGCGTTCGGAGGCATGCAGGTAGAGGCAGCAGACGCATTTTGTTCTCAGGAACAAAATGAAAAGCTGGCAGCCTTCCAGGCGGTCCCTGACGTCATTCAGATGCCGAAGGAGGTCGAGCCGCGGAAGCGTACGTATGTGGGGGCAAAGAGCGTCGCTTCGAAGGAGGAGTTGGACCGCAAGATCAGAGAGTTTGAGGCCAGGACGGGCATGAACCTCGACAAGATGCCTGTTTTGAGCGACAAACGCCAGTTCTTCCGCAACGTAGGCCGCTACTACGTGCCGAAGACGCTCCGACAGGTGCCCAGTAGGGCTTGGAACGCCGCCAAGCTCCCGATTGCGACCGCAATGGCGCCGCTGACGCCCGCACCGCTGATCCTGGAGATCGAACGCATCCTGGGACACGCCGCACTGGGCAAGGGTGACTTCTACGTGCCTGGGACGGGCACTGTGAACGTCGGAAAGGGCAATATCCCGACGCTGGCACACGAGGCAGGCCACTGGGTCGACTTCGAGACCGGCAAAGGGCCGTACAGTCATGGCTGGATCAGGCAACACAAGGACTCGCCGCTCCGCAAGATGCCGCACATGCCAGCCGAGATGAACGCCACGCTTTGGGCACGCAAAGCGATGGGCGAGAAGGAGTGGAAGCAGCATGGTGCGAAGAACCTGTACCCGGCATTGGCCACGTACATCAACTACAACCGCAACTTCGCCAACCGAAGACGCTTTGGTGAGTGGATCAAGGGCAAGCCGAAGATCGACGAGGACAAGAAGTGGGACAAAACCCTCTCTTCGGCGCTGAAGACAGGTGATCCGGAGGCTATCGACCTGGCTTTCCGTCGTTCACTGAAGACGATCATGCCCAAGGCCTACAAGAGCACCAAGATCATCAAGCAGAAGCCCAAGTCGGGCGAGCTGGAATGGGCCAAGAAGGCCCCTGCGAAGCTCAGGAAGCTCACCGAGATGCTCATGGAGAGCGAATGGAAGCGTCTGAACGCTAAAAGAAAAGCCAAGGAAGACGAGCCGCTCCGTAAAGCGGCCGGGAGCACAACATCATGAGCGATGTAATTGCACGACTCGAGCAAGGATGCACGGTAAACGAGACGTTTACCGAGGACGAGCTGCCCGGAGCACAGGACAGATCGTTCACCTACTCCACGTTCGACCTCAAGGTGACGCTGCGAGACGACACAGATCCGCCTGTGACGATCGCATACGTCGATGAGCTCACTGGGAACCAGACAATCGACTTCACGGTCATCGACAGGCCTGTAGGGGACGATCTGGACGCCACAGGGCTCAAACTGCAGGTCTTCCTGCTCAACAACCTCAGCGAGACCACCGACGTGGTGATCGCAGACGGTGCAGCTAACCCGTACTCGATCAACGGCGGGGACGACATCACCGTCAAGCCGGGCGCCCGTGTGCTGATGTACTTCAACGACGAGCTTGCAGACGTAGCCGCAGGCGTCAAGGAAGTGGACATCACCGCCGGCGTGGCCGAAGACTACGAAATCCTCATGCTATTCGGTTAAGGAGAGCCACGATGTATATTGATCATGACCAGCTTGGCAAGTTCGCTGCCGACAAGCTCCCTGGTGGGCTGGCAGACGGCGTATCCAACAAGAAGCACGACGAAGAGGAACTAGCAGAGGGTGCTGAGACCGAACTCGAGCACACGGACGACTTCGACACGTCCGTCGAGATCGCCAAAGACCATCTCGAGGAAATCCCCGACTATTACACTCGACTCGAAGCCATGGAGGAGCGTGCCGAAGAGGGCAAGCCCGAACCTGGCGCCGAGAAGGAGAAAGAAGCTATGGCTAACAACTTCAATGCTCTGGACGTAGCCGACTTCCTGATTGAGAAGGCGGCTGAGTGCAAGAAGGGTAAAAAGAAGAAGAAGGGCTGCAAGAGTCACTGCAAGAAGGCCGACGCCTTCGACCAGATGATGAAGAATCAGCCACGGATGCGACAAGCGGCCGGAGCAAACGTTCCTGCTGCCAAACCTGGCCTCGGTGCACTCAAGACGCAGACACCGCAGATGCAGACTGGTCCCGTGACCATGGGCAACATGCTCTGGGATCGGATCACCGGTAAGAACCGTCGATACAACTAAGGAACGGTCTCATGACAGACAAAGCAATCTTCAAAGCAGGCGAAGGCCTGTTTAAGGGCGCCTACATCTCGCCCATCTACCCAGCGTCTGCGCAGACGATTGCGGAGATGTCTAAGATCGATATGCCTGAGCCGCTGAGCGGCAAGGACGACGGAAAGGGCAATCAGCTTGATATGCCCGAGATGATGGACATCACTGAGCAATCTGCCGTAAACCCTGATTGGGGAGCAGTAGACATGCACGACTACTCGATGGAATCGAAGAATCCTCCTGGTGGCCCAGAGCTTGCCAAGATCAGCCGTCAGATCGACCTGATGGAAGGTGGCCTTGGCCTGTTCAAGGCTGCTGCACCGGACTCTTACGCACAAGCGAGGGTCATGGAGCTGATCGAGCAGGGCAGGTTCGACGAAGCACAGGCCCTTGCTGATCAATCCGGTCTGGTCGAAGGTGATGAGAGCCTAGGCAGGGATCCAGAGCCTGCACCCGGCCCAGATCCGGACGTCGCCCATGCAGCAACCAGCGCTGGCCCCATTACGGCTCCTCCTGGGGAAGAAGACGAGCCCAAGGAACGCATCATCACCGACGCTGTGCAACCTGGCGGTCAACTGACCGAACCAGGGCAGGTCTTCCGTAGCCAGGAGCGTCAGCGTGGCTTGGATCAGGCTGCAGCTGCCAAACGGCAGGAAGCCCGCAACAAGCGGCTTCAAGAGCAGGCACGTGCCCGCCATGAGGAGTTCAAGCGAACCAGGCCGGTCGATCCGCTCTCCAAGGACCTCTCATGGGCGCCCGGACAGAAGTTCTGGGGTGAGACAGTCCCAGAATTCGCTGGAGACGTAGGCGAAGGCCTGTGGGAAGGTGCTGTCGACGCCACGCCGTACAAGCCGATGGAACGCGGCTTCGGCAAGATGCTCAGCCCAGAACAGGCTTCGGACAGGCGATCGCCCGAACAGATCGTCGCAGCCGCCAATGCAGCCATGAAGCGGATTGGCGTCGGTCCTGAGGCGTGGTCCACCGGGCACCATCCGGAACTGCGGGCTCTTGAGAAAGAGATCGCAGGCATGCCTGAAGAGTATCAGCGCCAGATCCCTGGTGTGCTACAGGCAGGACCAATGGGTACCAGAGCGTTGTTCGGCCGTACCGATACCGGACGTGTCGGCGAGCGGCTGGGCGAGATGACGCGACCCACCGATGCCGAAATGAAGGCACGTGTGCAGGACATTGGTCCGAAGCCGACGGACGTGAGCCCCCTGGAAGACAATCCTGAGTTCCAGGAGCTGCTCCAAGCGTACCAATACGATCCGGAGATGCTCCCGCCTGAACTGCGTCAGCAGGTTGAACAGCATCTCGCATCGGGCCCACAAGCTCGACCGGAGGATGTCCGGCGAGATGCAGGTATGGAACGTACGCAGCCCGGAGCCGCGCCAGCAACACGACAGGGCATCTCGTACGATCCAGTGCCCGGAGAGGACGCTGAGACCGCTCAGATCCGTGAAATGCTGCGTACAGGCGTGATGGACATCCACCAGATGCCTGTGGAGCAAGCCAATCGCGTCAGGGAGATGCTTGGGGCTGAACAGCCCATGTCGGAGTTGCGTCGGGATGCTGCCGCACCAGCAAGTGATGCGGGTGCGGCTCCTCCTGCCCAGCATCCACTGGCAGAACATCCTGAGTTCGAGCAGCTCCAGGAAGCGTACGCAAACGACCCTGAGATGCTTCCACCAGAGATCCGACGCCAGTTCGAGCAATACGAGCTTACGCAGCGTAAGGGCCCCGCACGGTTCAAGTCAGAGCCTATCCCGATGGAAGAGGAGAAGCTGCAGCCTGAACGTGAGCTTGGCGACCGGTATGCTGAGCAGAAGAAGTACTGGCAGTCGATTGCGGAAGGTAACGTGGGTGGACAACACTCTCGTGGCGGCATGATCACGCAGGGCATGAAGAACCGTGCCGGGAACATGCAGCAATACTACAACCGCATGACCCAAGAGGGCGGACGTCAGTACGAGCAGATCCAGGCCAAGCAGCGAGCAGGACAACCACTGTCGCCGGCAGAGCAGACATTCGCACAGCGTGCGTCGCTCTACCAAGGCACAGCACCGGCACAACCGGCTCCGACAGCCATTGCAGGACAGCCAACACCGCCTCCGATGCAACAAGGCATGCGTGGAGACGCAAATGCGTTCAACCGCAATATGAGCCAAGCAGGTCGCCGTCTGCTCACACAGGGTGGCCAGCAACAGCTCGCACACGCCCGTAAGCGGCAAGGTCTGGGCCCAGGAGAGACACCATCGACGCAGATGATCGCTCAACGGCGTGCTCGATACAATCCTGGTGGGCATACACGCCCAGGGATGCCTACGCCGCAACAGCAGCTCCAAGGTGGCAACCAGATCATCGCCCAGCGTAACCAGCCGGGCGCTGGTGCTGCAGGCCCAGTAGGCCCGCGTGGAGCAGCCGGTGGAGAGCCCAACTACGCTGCATTGGGAGCTGACTTCTCCGCACAGCGTGACAAGCTCGTACACGGCGGCATGAGTGCGGCAGACGCCCAACGTAAGGCGTGGGCCAATATGCAGCAAAGAGCCGCTGGACGGAGCCCTGGTGGCTTCCGTAAGCGTCCTGGACCCGTACGACCCGGTGCCACATCGGCCTATCCGCCTCGGAAGCCGGTAACACCTGGACTCAACAACAATCCAATGGCCCGGATCAACTCCGGCAACATGATTGGTCAATCGACACGAACTCGCAAACGCCCTGGAGCGTTCTAGGAGATAATCATGGCAGATCCCGCCCTTGTAGCGCAGAACAAGAAGAAGATGAAGACCGCTCCGAGCAAGACCGACGTCTACGAGGACAATATCGTCCGGCGTGCTCGTGAGAAGGCCAAGAAGAAAGGCAAGGGGCGATACAGCAAGATCGCCAGCCTGCTTCCGAGCGTTGTGAACACGATGCACAACAACACGTACGGCCCGGCAGCCCTTCAGGGCGTCAACACGGCCCAATCAGTGCCCACACGCACTGATTCCGGCAACGGTTGGAGCGACAAGAAGCTCGACAGAAGCCGGGGCAAGGTTGCTGGCTACGAGACGCTTGTCGGATTGGACAAGCAGGCCTTGAGCCTGCCGGGCAGCAATACACCGACAGGTGCCGGAGCCTATCGTGGTGCGACGTACGGAGGCCTTGGTGGTTTGGGCGCTGGTGCAATCGCTGGGCTTCTCAGCGGTGCATTGAAGCCAGGCTATGACGAGGAGACCGGCGAGCGACGGAGCCGCCTAGGTCAGGCACTCAAACGTGCCTTGATGTACGGAGGTGTTGGCGCTGGTGCTGGAATGGCACTCGGCGGAGGCGCTGGAGCGCTTCACGGACACGGCTTTGCACAGGGCGCAAAAGGCGGCCGATACGGTCGATATCCGGATATCCAACAAGAGCTGCCGGAAGCAGCGTACAAGGGCCTTGATCTTGGCATCGGTGGCCTTGAAGCTCTTGGTGTGCCGCAAGGTTTGCTGTAGGAGCTCATCATGAGCCATAACAATACAACCGCTCCGCAGGGCCGGCCTGCCCGATCCACGCCAGCTTGGGTAGGCCGCCCTGCTTTTCTACAGAAGACATCGGGCTTCCTCAATTGGGATGCGCCTTCAACGCGAATAGGCGCTGACGAGGGGCAGATCAGTCCGACCTGGGCGTTCATCAAGGCACTCAACCGCCCGATGGACTACCACAAGTATCGTCCACGTCCTCGTCGAGGCGGTCCACCGAAGCCGCTGGGTATGGGCGCTGCGTCGCAGGCTGAATATGACCGGGAACAGGGCTTCCATGCCCCTGGTGGCAAGCAAATCCGCTCGCAGGGCGTGATGAACCCGACGATGAACGTCGGCAAGGGCCTGTTCGGTCAGTTGTCCGGGTTGGCGCGTACCGGCTGGGCGCTTCCTGGTGCAGGGATCGAAGCGGTCACTGACAAGCTGGGGATCACAGATCCTACGAGCAACACGTGGTGGGACAGCACACAAGACGCACGAGAGATGGTCGGCCGTGGCAGCCATCAGATGTGGAATCCTCGCTCGAGCCTTGCGCTGGACGATTGGGTGCATGGCGAACGGGCAGAGAAGCTGAAAGGCCCTTCGAAGGATCGCTTTGAGGCCATCGCTAAGGGTATTTCTAAGGGTGAGGGTAAGGGTGTAGATCTCGGCGGCAGCATGGCTCCGTGGTTTGTACCCGGCGGAGCCCCGCTCATGATCGGTGGCGAAGTTGGAATGGCCACGAAGGGCAAGAGCATGTTCGATCAGGAGGATCCGGTCGACATGATGATCCGCCAAGGTGGCAAGCGTGCCGAACAGGCGATCCTACAGGAGTCCAACAGGCTGGTCGACGCATACATGCAGAAGTATCCGGGCGCCGACGAGAACTGGGCGCTTGCTGAAGCTCAACGACGTGTAGCAGAGGACATGCTGGTCGATCGCTATGGCAGCACCCAAGAGATCGAAGCCCCGCAACAGCTTGTGGGCGGCAGTCGTCCGGCAGCATCACAACCAGAGGCAGCACCGGCGGCTCCTGCAGCCGCTCCCACGGCTCCTCCCGCGGCTCCTGCGCCCGCGGCACCAGCTCCAACCACTCCATCGGCTCCCGCAGCAGCCGATACGGGTGACGTTACGGGTACACTGAAGAAATACGCACCGCTGTTGCTCGCTTTGGGCATCCCGCTCGCAGGCGGAGCAGCAGCTCTTGCATCCCATCGTCGCAAGAAGCGACGTCGGAGAGAGCTCATGAACAAGAACTCGCACGATGTGATCGCTATGCTCAAGCGAGGCGCGGCCAGCAAGGCTGTGCAGCAGGTAGTCAGCAAGGCAAAGGTGCCAAAGCCGAAGAGCAAGCCCCGATACAACCGGAAGGCCATGGAAGCCCACGGTGGTTCGACACCATCGAGCAAGCTGCTTGTGCGCCAACAGGCCCAACGGATGGCCAACAAAGAGATTCCTCAGAGCTCGGCCCAGTTGAATCAGATCCGCCACGCTGTGGAAGGCACAAAGCCGCCAGCGCTGACATCTCCGCCGAAGAGCATCGACACATCGGTGCCCAAGGCCCTCAGTACACCACGATCGAAGCCACAACCGGCCAAGCAGCCCATTGAACGTGGCAAACCGCAGCCTAGGCCAGAAACACCGCCCGGCACGCACATCGACACAGCATTCGCCCAGCGGAGCCGAGCCGGTGCGAAGCCGCAACCAGCAGCGAAAGCCCAACCAGCTCAGTCGGCTCAGGCATCCCAGCCGGCACAACAGCCGATGACCAGCACTGGGCGCCCGGCTCGTCCGGGCAGCACCCGCAACGAGCGTACTCGAGCAAAGGCACGGGAAGCGAGAGAGGCCCGGCAACAGGCGGCACCGCCTAAGCCAACGCCTGCCTCCACACAAGCTCCCACACAAGCACCCACGCAGGCTCCCACGCAGGCCCCAGCGTCGCCAGCAGCAGTCGACAAGCCGACTGTCGCTCAGCGTGCGGCTGTTCCGGCGGCATTGGCCGGCACAGGTGCGTTGCTGACCGCTACCATGGGTGCAGCCCCTCCAGCAGAGGGAGCATCGCCCGAAGTACAGCAAGGAGCGGACGCTGCAGCTGCCCATCTAGACGCACAGCCGCCTGCTTCGCCTCCAGCGGCTCCAGGAGCGGCTCCTGCGGCTCCAGAGCCGGCTGGGCAACCACAGACACCTCCAGCGGCCCAGGCTGCTCCTGCGGCTCCTGCGGCTCCGGACAATCCGTTCAACCCGGAAGTCGCAAATGCCGTTCCAGCGGACCAGATCCCGGCTGCAGCCCAGGATCTGGCTGCCAAGGGCAAGAACATGGACCCGAAGGAGTTTGCGACCGCTTCCGCACCGATCATGGGCGCTGCGATCGCCAAGGGAACAACATCGTTGGCAGCGAAGAGTGGAAAACCTGTCGGACAGGTCGGCGAGGAGCTGAAGGTCGGCCTTACGACAGGGAAGTGGACGCCAGAGGCCGAATCACAGGCCGCAGAGAACGCATCCATCGAAACCGGCATTCCGCAAGAGGAGCCAGGCTTCCTGGAGATGTTCGGCGACATGTGGGGCAATCTCAGCACGCCACAGCAGTTCGGTCTCGTGATTGGCGGCGTAACCGCTCTGGCCGGGCTTGCCTGGACAATGTTCGGCGAAGGAGGCATGACAGGCCTGCTGACGTCCGTTCTGGGCGGTGGTTTGGCTGCATGGGGCTCTGGCGTCCTTGATCCGTACCTCGGTGAAGGCGGCGGACTCCCGTCACTCATGAACATGATCGGCCTGGGCGGAGAAGAACCCGCGCCGCCCGGCGGTCCAGTGACAACCCCGGCACAACCCGGCATCATGGACGTGGCAGGCACTCCCGCACCTCCGAAGGCATCGCCGGATGCCGCCGTAACGCCTGCAGCAGCGTCGCCTGAGGTCGCACAAGCCGACGCAGCAGTCGATCAGGCCGCCGCAACCGGTGCAGCGACCGGAGAGCCGCCGACAGAGCCATTGCAAGCCGGTGCTGCAGCCGCAGCTGCCGGTGACGCCGCTCCGCTTCCCGGAGCAACACCGGAAGGGCAGTCGATCGAGGAGGCAGCAGCCAATCCGTTCGAACCGGTGGCAGAAGAGGGGATCAATCCGCCTGCACCGGCGGTAAAACCGCCGTCGGAAGTAGAGCAGATGGCAGCCATGCAGAAGAAGTTTCCATGGCTGGCCAGCAGCTACGGCCGCGGAGGCGGGGATCCCAAAGCGTTTGATCATCCAAAAGATGCTGAGCAGCTGATCTCTGCCTGGGCAAAAGGTGGCAAGAAGATGGATGCAAAAGTCGGGCCATTGATCAAGTCAATGGATCCGTCGATGAGGCAGAGGCTTATCGCCGAGTTGAACAAGCCAGCTGTTTCGGCCAAGTTTGACAGCTTTCTGGCCAGAGCTATTGGTGGGCAACGTCGCCGCCAGGCAATGATCAGGATGTTGTCGTAGATCCATCGGTCCGCCGGGTCGGCTGTACGAGGTTTCCCTTCCTTTACTCGTGCAGCCGCCCGGTTTATACTTGTCTGAGAGGTCTTATCATGAGAGCGGTTCTAATCTGCTTGCTTGCGCTGTTCATGGGGGCCGTCTTCCACGAAGTAGAGGACGAGCCGCCGCCCGGGATAGAAGTACCAGCGCAGAAGCCCGATGACTGGGATGCTTATCCGTGCTACTGCTATGTGCCGGACTGGGTCGAGACCGGCGTCGAGGAGGAGGTCGACAAGCTGGATGTGCCGACCGACGACCCGAACGTCCGAGTCGTGGTGACTGTCCTGTGGTTCGGCGTGTTTGATCACGAGCACGGTTGCACGTCCGAGTTCAACGGTTGTGAGTGTCCAGAGTGCCTTGACTACTGCTGCACGACGCCCGGAAGCGTTATGTACAGGCTGGAGTTCCGCTCCGAGACACCGCTGGGCGTTTCCTTCTACAAGACGTTCGGTATGATTGATCAGCGGGTCGATCGATCCGATTACGGCGCTGGAGACGGCTGGCCGACAACCAACACGTGGAAATGCCGGGGCAAGGTGGGCATAACGGAGTGCCCATACGAGGCAATCAGGGCGGCTGTCGAGGAATACCTCGGTCACAGCGTCAACGAGATCCACATTACATGGGTGGGGGCGGAAGAATGACTAAAGAAGACATCATCGAATACGTTCTTTATGGGGTATTTGGGTTCTGTATGCTCATGCTGGCATTGGCGATCTTGACCACACAATAGACAATGGAGGGTGGGAAGTTACCGAAGAGTGCGACCCACCGTCCAGTTCGACTCACGAGCGGTAGCTGCCATCGGCTACCGCTCTTTTCTTTTACCCGGCCGATGTTAGGAGAGTATCATGAAACCGCTTTACGCAATTCTCGTTGCGCTGATGTTGCTGGTGCCTGCCTCCTACGCGCAGGTCCTACCCGACCCAGATCCTCAAGCCGTAGCCCAGCTCGACCAGGTGCAACACCTGCAGAGCTCCACCTTTGCCGTCTACAGCATCCGGGGCACGATCGTTGGATCGGGCTTTGTGATCTTCAACAACGGCAAGGTCGCCATCGGCGTCACGGCGGCACACGTCGTCGATGACCTGGTCAGCAAGACCAAGAATGGCGAAGTCTGGCTACCATGCCTCGTCGGCCGTGTGGATAAGGAGTTCGTAAAGGGTCGCAGTCCGGCACGGGTGATCCGTTTCGACGATGACAAGGACATTGCGATCATGCTGATCGGTGATCCGTCCAAGTTCCCGCATGCGCTGCAGTTCCACCCAGACAAGCCGAAGCTCGGCATGGAAGTATGGCATTGCGGCAATCCGCGCGGTCTCCTGTGGGGATCGGTGAGCAAGGGGCACATCTCGTTCTACAACCGCGGCATCAACACCGAGGGCAAGGTGAAGGTATTTGACCAGTTCACTGCCCCAGCGGTATCAGGTTGCTCCGGCGGTCCCGTGGTGCGGCTCGGCAAGAAAGGTCCGCAGGTCATTGGGATGATGACCCGGTACATCCGGTCTCCGACGACCAAAACCGATCCCAACGGCCACGTCCACCAGTCAGCCCATTCGACCATGAGTTTGATGGTCCCAACGCGTATCGTACGCAAATACGTGGAAGAAAACGGCCTGAAATGGGCGATTACCGGTAAAGACGCTCCCTCTTTTGAGGAAGTGGACAAGCTGCAACCCTCCGACAAGGCCAGATTCGTCCCTGTAATCATCCAGAGGATGTTCCGATGAGCGATCCCGACGACAAGTTGAATCGCATCCTGAACTGGGTTATAACGGTAGCGGGTACGGTGATGGGGATTGCCTGGGTTCTCGGCTGGCTGGCACGCCTGCTGTATCCAGAGCAATTCCAGCACTTCACCGACACGTACATCAAATAACCATCAAATAAGAGTGATGCGATGGAATGCGTTGTTGTGGCAGGTGCCGGTGGGTTCATCGGCGGTCACCTGGTCCGTAGACTACGGGAAAAGACCATCATTCGTGCGGTGGACATCAAGCCGATCCCCGAGTGGGAGCAGGTGCACCGCGGCTCGCACATTGTGAACTACTGCTTGGATCTCTCCGACCCGCGCAACTGCGAACGCATGTGCAACGGGGCCAAAGAGGTCTATAATCTTGCTGCCAACATGGGCGGGATTGGCTTTATTCAGAACAACCGCGTGGACTGCATGCGGAACGTCCTGATTAACGCCAACCTGCTCGAGGCAGCCTATCGCTCAGGCGTGGAGAAGTACTTCTTCTCCTCATCGGTGTGCGTGTATCCGTACGCCGTCCAAGCCACAGCACATCCCCGCGGCATGCGAGAGACGGATGCCATTCCGGCCGACCCAGAGCCCGGCTACGGCTGGGAGAAGCTCTACTCGGAGCAGATGTGCCAGGAATACACCCGAGAACGTGGCCTGCCGACGTTCATTGCCCGCTTCGGCAACTGCTACGGGCCGTGCGGCGCGTGGGACAACGGCCGGGAGAAGGCTCCTGCGGCCATCTGCCGCAAAGTCGTGGAGATCATCCACAACAAACTGCCAGCGGAGATCGAGGTGTGGGGCAATGGTAAGCAAACCCGCACGTTCATGTACATCGACGACTGCCTGTTCGGCATCCGCGCGATCGTGAACACGCCTGCTCTCGCTGGCGTCCCGGTGAACATGGGCGCCACGGAACTCGTGTCCATTGACGAGTTGGTGGACGTGGTGGCAGACATCGCAAAGATCCAGCTCACCAAGCGATACAAGCCAGACGCCGCAACAGGTGTGGTCGGACGGCAGATCGACAATACCCTGCTGAAGTCGCATGTCAACTGGGAGCCACGCAAACCGCTTGTGGATGGTATGCATACGACATATGATTGGATCAGGCACCAACATTACATTAGGAACCTCAAATGAGTTCGCTCTTTGATCGCGTTGCAGGGTTACTCGATGAAGTCGATAAAGAGAAAGCGAAGGCCGAAGCCCCGCCCAAAGTACCGACAGTGCTACCTCGTAAGGGACTGCGGATCCTCTCGGGCCCATCAGGTGGCGTTCCTGCCTGCGAAGCATGCCCATGCCGGAAACGTTGTGAGGCTCAAGATAAACAACCAGTGGGAGGATGGCTGGCAGGTGGTCACGGCTGGTAGACTGGTCGATGATCCGCCGGACGTTCGAAAGCTGATCCGGAAACACCGTCACAATACAGGAGACGACGAGACATGGACGGACTAGACCCCGAAATCAAGTGGCCATTGGCCGTGTTTATTACGTTTGTCGCCATCATGATCTTCACGGTCGTGCTGGTGCTCACCAATCACTAGAGGAAGAAGATGCAACGTCGTAACTTTCTTGGCCTTGCGGCCGCAACGATCGTAAGTGGCGGCACAGCTGCCAAAGTTTGTTCCCAGGAACAAAAAGTCCCGAAGACCACAGGCCTCGAGAGCGTGGGCCTCAAGTTCGAACAGGAACAGGAGGCATGGGTCGACCAGCAACTGCGGGAGGCAGAGGCAAGGAAGGCGGCACGTCGCACCCGTTACTGGAACCTCGAACAGTTCCGCAAGGCCGTAGAGGCCAAGGGCATCGAGATGGCCGGCGACAAGGCGAACCGCGGCCGCTCGACGCTGCCTGTCGGCGTATACGTTCGTGGGGAGTCGTTCCAGTCGCTGCCTCAGCCAGTATGCGGCTACGACAACATCCTGATCTCTGCCTCCAACCACGACTACGGCGAGCCCTGGCCATCGGAGATGGTTGAGGACGGTCTCCGTGAACACATGCCTGAGTACTGCCGGCTCGACGCGATCCCACACCCGCTAATCCGCACGCCTTTGCGGATCTGCTCGTGCAAGTACATCATTGACATGTCCGAGGCCAGGTTCGATGGCACGTTCAACAAGCGTGCTGCTGTTATGCTCTACGGCATGTACATGGGGATCGCAGCGGAGATCAAGCGCAACATCGAACAGACCAGGGCGGTCACCAACGACAACCGTTGGGACGGGCCAGTCCTTGTTGAGTGGCCCAAGGTCGTTGTGGAGCAACATCCTCCGATGTTGGAGTGTTGGGCGTATACCCACGTCATGTGGGAGAAGCAGGCGATCGAGAGCCACGCAGAATGGAATAGGGAGCACAACAAGTGATCACAGCCAAATACGACCGACTTGCGTCCTTCCTCTACGCCGTCCTTCGCGACGAGGTCACGATAGGACGCGTCACGCAGATCCTCAGGGAAATCCGCCGGGAAAAACCTGACGACACCGTGCATTACTACGGAAACGATCATCTGGCACGCTTTGTCCTGGGTGTGGCAGAGTGGCTGCACACAGGCGAAGGCGAGCTGGAGACGATGCTCTCTGAGCTGGAAGAGATTGCCAGTAAACAGGAGTGCAGGTGTGACCCATGACCGACAAAGAGATCCAGAAGGAGCTGAGACGGATCAGGAAGCTCCTCAGAGCGATGTTCCAAGTCTTGGGCCTGCACACGTAGACATCCTGGACCGGATGCGTCGACAGTGTATCGAGGACATCGACCGCAGTATCATCCAACTAGCCATGGAGGATTGGGATGCCCAAGCGACGCCGAGTAATCAAGAAGGTTGTCCGGAAGGGCAAGGGCGGGAAGCCTGCGAAGCCGGGGAGGGCGAAGAGGAAGCCTAAGCCCGACCCCAACGTACGGCTGATGCGTGCCCACAAGGCGCACTTCACCAACGGCTTGCGGAACATGTGCGAGTACGTGCAGAAACACGGCCCGCCGATCAAGAAGATCATCGAGATCGGCTCGTACGCCGGCGAATCCACGCTCATCTTCGCTGACTGCATCCCAGACGCAGAGATCGTCTGCGTTGATCCGTGGGAGACGGCACAGAACGTGTTCAATCAGACGCTGAAGAACACGGGCAAGGCTGCCCACGCCAAGTTCCTCGAGCGGATCGCTGACTATCCACAGATCAGCTTCATCAAGAAGATGAGCGACGATGCAGCGGCTGACTTTGAGGATGACTCCGTCGACCTCGTCTACATCGACGGCAACCACGCGTACAACTTCGTGATCCGCGACCTCCGTAACTACATGCCGAAGCTCCGCATGGGTTGCTTCATGACCGGCCACGACTGGTACGCTGACCCGAAAGCCAAGTGGCATTGCGTGACCCAAGCGTGCAATGCGATCCTCGGCGGGGTCGATAAGGTGTTCCAGGACCATAGCTGGATCTGGCTCAAGACAGAAGAGAAGCTGAAGAAGGCGAATCTGTGAAACTGTTTACACACGTATCGCCATCGCACAGAGCGATGGCTGAAGAGATCCTGCTACCCAGCGCTGTCGAGTTTGACGTGACGGTGTACGAGGGCGAGCAACATGGCGACGGCACGTGGCAGAACGACGGTTGGCGTGCGGCAACGCGCGACAAGGCAACCAGCATGCTGCGGGCGTGGCACGACGCTGAGGGTGACGACATGTTCGTCTGGGCAGATGCCGATGTGGTGCTGACCGGGCCTATTGTAGCCATCCTGAGGGCCAACATGTACTGCGGACAGCCCGATATGCTGTTCCAGCAAGACGAGACACCCGAAACAGTCTGTTCGGGGTTCTTTTGTGCCCGCCGTAACGAGGCCGTGCGTGATATCCTGACGCTGGTGGCCAATGAGCCATACCCGGACAGCGGGCCGTGCGATCAAGCCATCATGAACCGCCACAAGGGCCGGGTCAACTATCGGATGTTGTCGACCACGCAGTTCTGGACCGTCGGCCACATCAGCAGACGATACCAGGAACACGTCCGGATACGCATCCGCCGAAACAAGTTCCACGCCATCATCCCGTACATCCCGCCGGATCTGCGGATGTACCACGCCAACTTCATCACGAGCACGACACGGAAGATCGGTGTGCTGCGTACCGTGCGGAACTCGCGGTGGACCAGGAAATGAGGTGAACGATGGGAGAGGAAGCCAAGTATCTTCACAAGCTGGAACAGATCGGTGCGGAGCTTCGGGCCTGTGCGAACAGCATGGAGGGCCTGGAGTTCAACGTGCGAATGTACTCCAAGAACCCCGCGTTCCTGCCGAAGCTGAAGGAGACGTACGAGGAGTACCTCCAGAGCCACCCGTCGGATACCATCGACGCACTACACCAGATCATCGAGGAATTGAAACAGAAAGGAGACGAACTTGATCGGGAGATCCTGAATGCCGATCTGGACGCGGCCAACGGCCATGCTGTCCGATTGTGTAAATCGATGCTCACCATCACCAAGCTAATCACCGGAGGCTGACATGCAAGAAGTTGAACTACACGCAGCTTGGATGTTCGATTGCGATAATTGCGGCAAGGAGAACTTCGTTCGCGCCATCGTACCCGAGACACTTGACGACGATGAGCGGGCCGAGGTGCTCGACATGATGGGAATCGAGGACACCGACGAGTATTTTCCTACCCTTGTGCCGATGGAAGTCGTGTGCAAGTACTGCGGAACCCCGTTTGAGACCAATACTGACGCCATTGACGGATTCTGCCCAGACGACTTCCCATCTGACGACTGACTTGCTACACTGAATACACGAGTGGCCGGCGTTTCCGGCCTGATTTAAGCGTTTTTGAGTTCATGGAGGATGAAATGTCCAAAGGTACTATCAAGAAACTGGTTATGGAACGAGGATTTGGCTTCATCAAGCCCGATGGCGGCGGAAGCGACATCTTTTTCCATTGCACTTCTCTCCCAGTCAAGTCGGACTTCGACGCGCTCACGGAAGGGCAACGCGTTGAGTACGATGAAGCGGAGGGCAAGGGCGGCCGGTCGAAGGCGGAGAACGTCAAGGTTCTCTAGGAGTAAACCCAAATGGGTTTGACAGCTAAAGAGTGGGATCACGTAAACACCCAGCTCGAGTTGATGCATTCGATCAATCTCCACAGTTACGGGGAGATGATCAGCAAGCAAAACGTCAAGGTCTTGCTGGCCCAGTTCATCGACGATCCGCTGATCCAGATCGACTGGTTCGATGATCCCGAACACGGCCGCGGCTACATCATCAAACGGTTTCGGCCGGTGATGTTGCCGCCAGAGGAGAGTGAAGATGGTTCCGATCTGCATAGTGACGAGAAATCGTCACCATCTGCTTGACATCACACTGCGTTCCTTATCCGCGTCCGACCTCCCAGATGACCAGGTGCTGGTGATCTTCGACGACTCGTCGAATGACCCTCATACGCAGCGCTATCTCTACACCGATCAGCCGGTCGGTGTGTACACACAGCTGCCATCTGGTCCTGGCTGGGAGGCTATGGGTCTTTCCGCGGTCGTGCCGCGGAGAGTCGCCAACGGGTTGAAGGATCGCGTTCTCGTCGTCAAGCTTGGCGCCCAACCTATGGGCGTCGTCAACGCATCCTGCCGAGCGTTCTCGCTCATGGTAGAAATGTTCGGACCTGAACGCGGCATTATAATGTGCCAGGACGATGTAGTATTCAACAGCGATTGGTTCACGCGTATGAACGATGCGCAGAACTATCCCAACCCAGAGGCCACTCGCCCTATCGGTCTCATCACGGGCTGCTGGTTGAACCGCGAAGACAAGGTACGTCGCATCCCGATGTCGCTTGTCCCGGAGAAGGGCATTACTGCCCAGTGCTACTTCGTCACGCCTGCAGGCGTAAAAGCCGTGCGTGAGTGGGCGAGACACGCACACAACCTCGACAAGGGGTTCGACAACAAGTTCTGTGCCAACGTCCGCATCGGTGGTGCTGACGTTTATCGTATGTTCCCGGCTGTCTGTCAGCACATCGGGTTCCATTCGATAGTACGACCAACGTGGCGATGGCACCGCTGGAGCGCGAAGGGCCGAGTGGACTACTCCACCGAAGGGCCGTTCCCGCTGGCACACGATGTCCGCAAGTTCGAAAGAGAGGCCGACGATGCTGAAGGTTTTGGGAGCGGGAATGCCGAGGACTGGCACGACTTCCTTATGTGAAGCGCTGAAGATCCTGGGCTATAACGCCATCGACTATCATCCGACACGGATCAAGGTAGAAGAGGTAAAAGCAGGCGGATTCAAGGTCTTCGACGACGTTGAGGCCGTCACCGATGCCCCCGGTTGTTTCTTCTTCCGGGAGATCATCGAGGCGTATCCCGATGTCCGTGTTATATTGACTGTGCGAGATACGCAGGATTGGTACGACTCGATCGAGCGGCATTGCAACTGGATTGAGCGGTTTACCAACACACAAAGACGTTCGGAGGCGTGCATGATACACAGTCTGCTGTTCAACACGCTGTGGCCGAATGAGTTCATCTGGAAGCGGCAGTTCCTGATGCACAACCTTGCTGTCATGCAGGAGTGCAAGGCACCGCTGATGCTTATCGACATATGCAACGGCGATGACGACGAGTACATATGGAAGAACATCTGCGACTTTCTTGACAAACCAGTACCCGATGAGCCCTTCCCATGGAAGAACAAATCTGGCACCCGGCGGAAGATTACCTGAACATCCCGCGTATTTGGCTGCGTCCTCACGACGTCATCTATGCGTGCATGCCGAAGGCCGCCAGCTCATCGGTGAAACGGGCAGTTGCGAAGACATGCGAGCTACCGCTCTGGACCGAACGACTGCCGACGTGGAGCAACGTCTACTGGGACTGCTGCGGTGTGCTGTACTCCCGTGAGCAGCAGCTCGAGAGCGACAAGTTCGTGTTCACAGTGATCCGGCACCCGTTCGACCGGCTCGTATCCTGCTGGTCGGACCGTGTGGTCCGTAGCGGCCAGATCGCATTCGCGCCGTACAAGGACTACTCGTTCCCGGAGTTCGCCCGGCTCGTTATCAGCGGACGTTTCCGGCTCGACAGGCATACCGTGCCGATGACCTGGATGCACAGCAACGAAGGCAAGCCAATGTTCGACTTCGCCATCCGCTTCGAGCGGCTGCACCAGGACTGGGACGCCCTGCGACAGTTTACCGGCATTCCGCTCATGGATCTTCCGCATGCGAACCGCAGCAAGCACAAGCCGTGGCAGGAGTACTACGACGCTGATCTGCTCGCCCGGGTCGCCCGATACTACTGGGAAGACCTGCGAAACTTCGGATACGATGTAGCCGGCGGTTACACTGACAATATCCCGTGGTTGGAGATGCCAAGGTGAAATACAACCAATTCCTGATCTTCGAGATCTGCCGTGAGTGCAATCTCGGAAAGAAACATCCGCAGTGTCCGAACCAGCAGCCCGATAGGTATGCGAACGTGGACACGTCACGCCAGCTGGACAACGACACGATCATCCGGCTGGCCATCGAAGCCCACCAGTCGCACGAGTTCATCGGCTACATCGGCTTCCACTACTACAACGAGCCCCTGCTGGAGCATGACCGGATCTTCCAGATCATGGCTGCGGTGCGTAAGAAAGTCCCGAACGCCAAGTTCCTGCTGTGGACGAACGGCACGATGCTGGACGCCGTGGACAGCCGTAAGTTCCAGCTGTTCGACAAGATCGTGGTCACGAACTATGACCGGAAGGAGTTCCCGCAGCTGAAAGGCCACAAGGACGTGACCATCCTGAAGGCCAACCTTGACCGTCGGCTTACGGTGCAGTCGAACAGGGCCAATACGAAGCCCTGCCTGCGGCCGTACGTCGAGTTCATCATCGACTTCCACGGCAACGTGCGGATGTGCTGTATGGACTGGGCAGGTAAGATCCAGGTCGGCAACGTGTTCGACGAGCCGCTTGAACGCCTGATTGCTAAGCACAACGACATCCGTGCGCGGCTGATCGGCGAAAAGCTTCACTCTACGGCACCGGAGGCTTGCAGGATGTGCCGCTTCCACTACGGCGAGTTCGAGGACGACTTCGGGCCGGAGCTCGCGCGAGAGCAGCGGCAGCACCGTCGGTGGCATCTGGATTGGCAACTGCGGTCGAAAGACACAGCTGTCGTGCTGACGAGCTACAAGGTGCCCACGAGACGCCTCTACGAGCACTTCGAGTGGAACGACACGATCTACCGGTGCTACAATCTCAAGGTGTACGTGGTCTGCGACCAGGAGTACAAGCTCCCGCCGTATGCCGAGGCCGTCGTCTACCCGCACGAGATGCCCGTGTTCAACCTGGCGAAGACCAGCAACTACGGCATCCAGCACGCCATCAAGCAGGGTCACGCTGCCATCATCAAGACAGACGTCGACGTCTGCTTCCCGCCGGAAGCGGCCGAGCGGATGCAGAAGGTACAGCACGGCGAGTGTGTCGACGGGCTCTATCTGATGGCTGCGAACTACCCTGATCGCAGATGGAACTACGAGCCTGCTCCTTTTGCCCGAGGCACGCTGGTCATGACGGCCGAGGACTGGGCCAAGGTCAAATACAACGAGGAGTGCAAGGGCTACGGCTGGGAAGATGGGATCATGATCCACGACATCAAACAGGCCGGCATCAAGCTCAATCGTGACTATTTCGTCTGGCATATTGCACACGTGCCCGACACATGCCAAGATAACGATAACGGTCGCAACGACTACTGGAATCGCGATTCGGGCTTCAACCCGGACATGAATAAACAAAACCGGAAACTCCACCCCAGAAAGAAGCCGAAATAGTGTCCGTTACTACCATCATCGCCAGCGTCGAATACGGAGACTTCCTCCAGGTGACGCTGCCAACAGTCAAACAGCTTGGCGAGGTAATCGTCGTGACCAGTCCGCAGGATATGCTGACAACCATGGTCTGCGACGCGAACAACGTCGTCTGTCATCAGACTGACGTTTGGTACAAGGACGGCGCCCCGTTCAACAAAGCAGCAGGGATCAACGAGGTCATCAATATGCAGCGGCCGTACATCGACTGGCTACTGCTGCTGGATGCGGACATCGTCCTGCCGCCGCTACCATCTCGCTACTCGCTCGATGACCTCGATCCGGACGCCTTCTACGGCGTGCGGCGTCGCAACTGCGAGACAGCAGAGGACTGGCAGCGAGTATGCGATCATCAGGCATGGTTCAAGCTACCGCTCGAACCGCTGCCCGCTATCAAGATGACTTCACGAGGTCCGCGGTTGTGGGGACACCGCCCGACGTCGAACCCGATCGGCGTGAAGGGCTTCTTCCAGCTGTGGAACTTTCATAGGCACCCCATCATGCTGAATGAGCACCCAACAGCGGCCAAGTACGACGTCGAACTGGCGTTGCGGTGGCCGCAGGAGATGCGGAAGCTCGTTCCGTGGCCGGGCTACACCCCAATCCACATCGGCGTACCACGCGTAAACTGGGCCGGGCGGAAGTCCGGACGCTGGGAAGTGGATCTACTCGACCTGGAGGGCTTCCAGGAGGCAGCACAACGACATTATGAGCAATCCAGTCGATAAGCAGCTGATATTCGGTATAGGACTCCCGAAGACGGGCACGTCGTCGCTGACGAACGCCCTCTACGAGCTTGGATATACGTGCCTGCATGACGCACGGTTCGTCAAGTATACCATTGCGGAGAACCGCAATGCCGGCCGGCACATGCTGTACGGCCTTACAGACAAGTACGACGCATTCTGCGACAGCCCGATCCCGTGGATGTTCAAGGATATTGATGCGGAGTACCCCGGTTCAAAGTTCATCTACACCGTGCGAGCGAAAGCAGAGTGGCTGGTCAGCCGTGTTGCCCATTTCGGCGGCACGTACGACACGCATGCACGGAAGTACAAGGAGCACATGAGGGAAGTCATCGAGCACTTCAAAGACCGCGAAGACGACATCCTTGTATACAACCTCTGTGCCGGTCTAGGATGGGAGCCACTATGCCAGTTCCTCAACGTCGACGTCCCCGACGTCCCCTTTCCACACAAGAACATCACAACCGCCGCACGCCGCGAGAAGGCCCTCCGCCGCCTTCGCCGTTAAGCAAGACGTACGACTTCAAATGCTACATCCAGCTGGTACGCAGGAACGGACTGTGCAACCGTCTACGTGGCTGGGTAGGCATCGGCGCCCTGGCGGATATCGAGAACGTACCGTTCTTCTTCCACTGGCTGTCCTGCGATGCGTGCTACTCGGTCTTCACCGACCTGTTCGTGCCGTATCGCAGTGCTGCGTTGCCGCTGGCTGATGTGGGGAAGTTCCCGCGAGCCGTGGTATTCGACGGCATTTCGTGCCACAAGCCAATGTCGGGCCTTTTGCCCGCACACGAGTACTTCCGGTACACACATGCTCAGTGGGATGTGTTTATGGATGCGGTAAATGCACGCTGCCGCAACCTAAGGCTGCAGCCGCGATTTGCGGCCGTGGTCGATGAAGTCATGGACAAGTTGCCTGACGACATCATTGGTCTGCACGTTCGACGGACAGATCTGCCCGCCGCCTGTGCAGCCAGCGACAAAAAACTCAAAGCTCAGTTGGACCTCGAGATTCAATGGAATCCCGGCGCCCAGTTCTTTCTTTGCACAGACGATCGCAAGAACGTCGAATGGCTCAAGAGCCTATACGGAGACCGCATTCGCTGGCGAGACCAGTGGATGCGACGAACAGGTCGAAAGAAGGACCGCCGCCACTCATCGGCAGCGGACGCCGCGATCGACCTCTACTGCCTGGCACGTACGTCCCGTATCATCGGAACAGCTACGTCCTCGTTTACCGATTACGCTGCCCTGCTGGGCGGCAAAGATGTGATTCGCATCATCTAGGAGGTTTTCATGGGAGAGGAAGTCCTGGTCGTCCCGACCGAACTATTCCACGAGTGTGGCCATTTCGAGGGCTTCACCAACGACGTGGAACGTTATCAGCCACTGTTCGACGACACCAACCAACGGTTTCTGGACAGAGAGGAGGCTGAGGAAGATCCGAGCTGGAAACAGCTCATTCCGTACATCGTGATCCGCAAGCAGTTTTCGCCAAGCGAGCACCGTACCGGCGCGTACTGGCGAGGACAGGGCCAAGGAGAGATTCGATTGCACGGGAAACGCAGCATCGGCATCGGCGGGCACATCAACCCGTGCGACGCAGACGGAGAGATTGTCAACGACATGCTCGATCTCCGCGGACTTGCCGGTCCGATGTATAAGAAAGGCCTGATGCGGGAGCTCCTCGAGGAGTTGCTGTTCAACAGGCTGCCGAAGCTGCTGGAGATGCCCATCGTAGGGTTGATCAACGACGACCAGAACCCGGTCGGGAAGGTGCACCTCGGTATTGTGCACCGATTCCTGATCTACCCATCGGTCGACGTGATCAAATGCGAGGAAGATATCCTTGACTTCGAATGGGTAAAGGATCAAAATCTAATCTCCAGCATCGACGAGTTTGAACCGTGGAGTCAGATCTGCATCCATAACGGCGTTCACAGCGCCAGCATGCCGGAACTGATGGACACGCCTACAGATAATCCAGACGGGCCCGCTGACGAGTATGGCGAGATACCCGAGGACATAGACGATGAAGCAGAGTGATCTGCACTTCTTTCCATGAAAGGGGCGGCCTGGGAAACTAGGCCGCCTTTTTTGTTATGCCTGTATACAAAATCCAAAACCGATATCAGGACTCCGGCTGGATCGACGTCCTGACGAATGACCATCCGCGTCCCCAATTATTCACAAGCGGTATTGCCGCACTGCGACAAGCTGAGGAGTGGTCACGCGATGCTATAGCCTACGGCATGTGCCGCGTGGTCAACGTGCGACGGAATCACGTCCTCTTTGAGTTCGCTGCCGGACACGAGCCGCTGGCCGTATTATACGCCAACGGACACGTGTCTGTGCATCCTGTGGCAGAAGGACTGGACCCGAGGGAAGTTGAATTGGAGATGTCGCGGGACATCCACAGCGAGATGGCTGCGCGTGCCTTCCCAGACGATCCGACGCCGGACATTGCCGTTACCGCTGCAGCGGAGGACGAATTTCGGCGGGCCTACGGGCCTCGCGGAGATCCTGTCGTTACAGAGGAGGACATGCGGCGGTTCATGGACCGCAGCCCGTCCGACCCGCTGCCGGTGCGGGAGAACCAATCCGGTGACTTCCGGGTGCCGTCGCATGAGGAGATCGAGACGATCCGCCATGACGTACCGTACGGCAGGGCAATCCGGGCTTTCGTAGAGGGTGCTGGCGGACTGACATACGGACAGATCTACCACATCGTTCGAAACTACCTTTCGCAACACAGCATTCCGCCTGCTGTTGAGCAGCTCGACGGTTTTCTGGCTGCGGCTGTGCGGCAAGAGCACGACGAGGCCAGGTGGCGCGAAGCCATGGAGAACGCCCTGCCGAACGCCCCACCGCTTCCGGCCGAAGCGGCGGGTCCCATTACCCGCGAGGACATCCAGGCAGCAGCCGACACGCTTCTTGAAGACACTCGGGCGCGTATCGAGCGGCAGCTGCTCGAGGGGATGGGCATTCCGCCCCACCTCTTCGTGCACGACTCCACGGGTTCCGGCTCGGCCGGCGGCGAGGTTCCGGCGGCGACCGCCGAAGACTGGGCAAGTTCTCGCCAGGATGGCGACCAAAGACGCCCTAGAGGTGTCAATTTATCCCGCCGTAGAGGGGTAAATGAAGAATCCGAAGACTCTTCTTGACAGAATGCGACATTCCATGCTATCATTAACAGCAGAGGTAGTGTTGCAAGCAATTTTGTTCTGCAGAACAAATTTGGAGCCAGCGAATGAAACCGCGACAGCTGTTTCGGGATCGCATCATCCTGTGGATCAATACCACGAGTCTCGAGCGGGCCGTATCGACCGCTCGAGACTTTCGTGGCTGCACCAAGACGGTGCTGCTGAGCTCCAACTTTTTTTTAGCTCATGGACCTAATGGCGTCAGATGCTTCTACGAACTCGGCATCCCGCACGTCATCCTCGACCTGAAGCTGTTAGGTCCACGTAAGGAAATTTGGCAATGTGTGCATGGGGCAGCAGCCCACGGAGTGAAGGCAATCTCGGTCAACACGCTGGCTGGCACGGATGCAGTCACGTACGCGATCGAAGCGGCGGAAGCCAGCAAGCTGATGACGTACAAGGTGAAACGGCCAAAGATCCTGTTGAGCATGCTGCCGATCGAGATGGACGATGCAACGTTGGTCGACGACATCGGCATGAGGATTCGACGGAAGACACACGTGGAGAACACGGCTCGACGCGTCGTTGAGACAGAGGCAGACGGGATCATCGCCGAGGCAGAGGATTTGGCGAGGATCCGACGCGTGAGCCGGAAGATCCCAACTCTGGTGTACGCACAGCGCGGCGCCAAGAACTTTGCGGTCGTGGAGACTGAGGAAGAAAAAGCTCTGATGGGCATCACCGAGCTGATGCAGCAGAACGTGGGCCACATCATCTTTGATTCGGTATTCGTCGAAAGAACAGATGCAGAGTGGGCAGCCGACCTTGTACGCAAGGAAATGCTGCCATTCGAAGGGAGCCAAGGGAATGGATGATTCTGGAATCATCTACCTTCTGCGTCACTGTGAAACAGCGAACGAAGAAGTCAACTACCCAGTGTTAGTTGGACAGGAAATGAGCTACACGCTATCCGAGAAGGGGAAAGCGAGAGCTCGAATCCTGGCACGGTTTTTTGCCAGCAAAGAGGTGGATGCGATCTACACCAGCCCGCTGCCAAGAGCCGTGCAGACAGCCGCTATCATCGAGGCGGAGAACGAGTACGCGACCATCACCGTGTGCTCGTCGCTCGAAGAGGCGGATGTGGGAGAGTGGGAGGGGCTGACCTATGAGCAGATCAGCCGAGGCGACGAGGCGAACCACGCCGCGTTCCTCAAAGATCCGGGCACGTACGGTTATCCGGGTGGTGAAAACTACACGGACATCACCATACGGGCCTACCAGCTCATAGAACAGATCGCGCGTGACCATGTAGGAGATCGGGTCGTTGTGATCTCGCATAAGCAAGTCAACCGGGCGGTACTGGCATGCTTGATGCGTTTACCATTACATCGTGTTCGGGAGATTGACCAAGACCCCGGATGCGTAAACCTGATCCGCAATTTCCGCGGAGATCTCGAACTTCGTGCGGTGAACTACACCAGCGACTTCGAACTCGCGGAGGAGGAGGAGGACGAAAATGAGGCAGATAAGCTTCACCCGCCCGTGTCGTGTAGCGGTCATGACTCCTGAGGGAGACATGGTAGCATTCCAGTTTGGAATGGGCGAATGTGTTGACGTGTTCAACACCGTCCCTTCCGTAGTGACGCTTGAAGGTGTGCAGGAAACCTCATACACCTTCGAGCTGAGTGACGGGACCGTCCTGATGGCCGTTCCCGCCGAGAATTTCCGATGGGAGCCAGAGTATGTTGATTGCGGTTGAAGGGATCGACGGTAGTGGAAAAGCTACCCAGGTCCAGAAGCTCGTTGCGCGCCTTACAGACGAAGTTTACGAAGAGGACGGTCCCGACGAAAAGCGGGTACACAGGAATGTGTTCCTGCATTCGTTCCCGGCTTACGACGATACTACGTTCGGCCCGCATATCAAAAAGTACTTACGGGGCGGGTTCGGTCCGCTCGATGCGAACGACCCGTTCCTCGTGAGTCTCCTGTACGCCTTGGACCGTTTCGAACGGCGGGACTATCTGATGCACCACCTTGGCAGCTGCCAAGGTATCGTAGTGTGCGACCGCTACGTAGCGTCGAATTTGGCCCACCAAGGCAGCAAGCTGGCCAAGCTGGCTCCGGACAACTGGAAGCCTCTGGCCCGCGATATCGAGATCGTCGAGTACGAGGTACTCGGGCTGCCGAAGCCGGATCTCGTGATCTACCTTGACCTGACTGCGGAACAGTCGTACAAACGAACACATGCGCGAGACGACTCCGCAGACATTCACCAGGACAACATCGACTACTTGTACTGGGTCCGCGAGGTCTATCTCGACTATGCCAGCACGTACAAGTCTTGGCATCCTGTAAAGGGCTTCGATGGAGATCGCGAACGGACCGTTGACGAGATCCACGAAGAGATTTGGGAAATCGTAACACAAGCACGGGCCCAGTTCGAAGAAGAGATCCTGGCAGCCCGAGGAGCCGTACAATGAGCGACATTTTGGATCGGATTATCCATAAGCTGCCAGGAGAGGAAGAGGCAAAGGAAGAAGGCACGCGGGTCATGACTATCCGCATGCCTGCGACCCTGCACAAGGCGATCATGGAAGAAGCTGCTGACCGACGCACGTCGGGCAACAAGCTTGCGATCGCCAAGCTGATGATCAAGGGCGACGTCCTTGATAAGGTCGTAGCACAGGTGAAGAAAGACGAAGATGCCCAACACGCTGGATAGGATTGTTGGCTGGTTCACCCGGCCAACCCCCGTCGACATCGACGGACAGATTGCCTCAGCGCAGTTGAAGGAAGAAGCGAGAAGAGAAGCGATGGCTATCGACGACGACAATGTGGAGTTCCTCCAAGAGTGGTCGCCAGAGCGTCGCCCGCGGTTGGAACGCGACAACGGCGACGACGCGGAGTGGGACAATTACGAGACTGTACGCGGTCACCTCGAGCGTAATGGTGCTCCCGACGCGGTCTTCGAGGCTCTCGACGATCTCTATATCACGGTCACGGCCCTCAACGACGACTACGCTCTGTTGGGGCGGCAGCACGAAGAACTTCGCACAGCTGCCACAGCCGTACAGACCGAACGCGACGATCTGGTCCGCACACAGCGGTGGCCAGTCTCCGTCCGCGGCGATCTCAACGTCGAAGACCGCACCTTCCATTTCACCGACATCAGCCGTGTGCTGACGCCAGCCGACCGTGTCGCATCCCTGGTCTCCGATGAGACCCGCGAAGAGTTGCGGGCGATGGAACCGACTGCCGAAGCCAACGCGGAGCTCTTTGCGGCCCTCAGCGATCCCGAGATGGAACAGGACGCCATCGACGCCATCAACGATTTCACCCGTACTCGCATGCGGGAAGACGGCTTCTTCCGGCGGATCCTGCCGGACCTCGACGGGACGCTTGATCGCGCTGTCGATACGGACGTGCCCGTACACATCGCGGAGCAAGGCGAAAAAGCCATCCGGACATGGCGTCGAGAGAACCCCACAAACAATCGGCACTCGGTAACCAACATTGACGCTGTTCCGAGTAGCGGCGGGTTCACATTCGAGCCTATTGAGATGTCAATCGAACGCGTCGACACACGTTCGTCGGAGCCGATCGAGTTCGAGGCGCCGGAGATCGTCCTCCGTGCCGGTGGCACCGTCATCCGCATCAACGCTGCTGGCATCGAGTTCGACTACGGCGCGACTCGGGTTTACCATCACAATCCGCATGCCGACGAGCTCCCCCCATCGGAACCACCGATCGAGAACAGACAACCGCGAGGCATGCGTATGCGTGCTCGCTAGGATTGCTAGCATAGTAAGCCTTTCCATCCCTGCCATCAATGGTGTATAACAATGGCAGGGATTTTTTATGGAGATACCTTTCGGCATGGAGGCCGGCCCCAAATTTTGCTCCCGTGATCTAGCCAAGCCACTGGCCGGTTAGGAAGGCACTCATCCGGACATGGAAGGAGGATTTGCCTACGAGAAGCCATGCCATAGAACGTGCTGAGGTGTGGTTGGTGGAGCAACGGGCGTGGC